>Ga0114966_10003474_pt1 | contig 13832 bp, 32 predicted proteins | sample M_130207_XF_Meta_FD_87029 | JGI IMG/M metagenome (GOLD analysis project Ga0114966, IMG submission 87029) | Freshwater microbial communities from Lake Montjoie, Canada to study carbon cycling - M_130207_XF_MetaG | ecosystem: Environmental > Aquatic > Freshwater > Lake | place: Lake Montjoie... | reverse complement strand
CGCAGAATATAAAATGGATCTTTTTTCAGCAGTTTCAATTATCGAAGGCGATAGAGAGATCAGTAACGAGGAAGAAGTACTTGCCGCCTGGCAGTACCTGCACGACTCTGGAGCTGCCTATAATCTTCAGGGCTGGTATGGTCGTACCGCTGTTCAGCTTGTTGAGCAGGGCTACATCAAAAATTGATTGGAGAATTGCATGGGTTTGGATCAATACGCTCGCCATTGTCCCGCTGAACTGCTTGGTGACAAGCAGATCGGTTTCGACGATCTAGTCAGGGGCAACTACGAGGAGTTGACTTACTGGCGCAAGCATCCTGGTCTTCAGGGCTGGATGGAGCGCCTTTATGTTTCAAAAGGCGGACAAGAAGAATTTAACTGTGCGGCAGTAAGGCTTACGGAGGAGGATCTGGCTGCACTAGAGGATGCCATCCTGCGCAGTTGCCTGCCTAAAACAGATGGTTTTTTCTTTGGGGCCATGCGGGACGCCTACGATCAGGATGAGGAAGATTTGCGTTTTATTGCAACCGCTCGTTTACTACTGAGTAAAGGGCGAGCTGTTTTTTATACTTCGTGGTGGTGATGCCACCATTGGCACCAGAAAGGATTTGTACTTTGATCAAGATTTTTGTTGCCCTTCCAGTTGTACTGCTTGCTTCATGCGGAGTTAGTCAGCCCGCCGAGGCCGCCCAAACCGGAGTAGTTATTAGCGTTTCCGTGCCTGAGGATGAGATCGTTATCGTTCATCGGGCTGCGCATCGAAATTGATATGCGGCTGCCGCCAGATAGTACTATTAAAAACAAGGTACTATTGTGACGATGAAGCTGTGCTATGCCAAGTATATCGTAGACTGCCCACCTGGCTGGCGCTGCAAGGTTGACGGCAATATAGTTATATACATTGACGAAAACGCACAAGCTACAAAATACAAGCAGATCTTTCTCACGTTTAAAAATGGTGCATTGCGTTATCGCGATTACCTAGAGAATGGATTACTGCACAGGGAAGACGGGCCGGCTGTTACAGTGCATGATGAATCTGGAAACATAATTAACGAATTCTATTATCTTAATGGCTCGCCGTTGCGCAATAGCAACAAGTAAAGGCAATTAAATAATGCGAAGTGAAACTCGCAAACAAAGATATTTTGCCAAAGCTCCTAATGCCATATGCTATCCACTGGAGGTAGCTACTGTTAATTTCCGGTGTGAAGAAAACATAGGCTATCTAATACGGGCGGCGGCTTGCTTTGGTGCGCGAGCTGTTAATATAATCGGGGATTGCCCGCCGCCAGCGGTTCTGCGAGAACTATCAGGATCAACAAGTGACTTCCTAACTATCAGGAAGTTTTCTAATCCTCATGACCTACTAGAGCATTGTGCGGCGCATAATACGCGCATCCTTTCAGCAGAGCTGCACCCCGATGCGGCCAGCTTGCATGGCTATGTCTTTGATATGAAAACGCCTACTTGTATTGTTATTGGCAATGAAAAGACTGGCGTTCCGGCTGATATTCTACTTAATAGCGAGATAATAGCGATTCCTATGCCCGGAGTGGGCTTCTGTATCAATGCCGCGCAAGCTGCTAATGTAATTCTGTACGAATATACACGCCAAGCAGCACAGTCGGCTCAGGGGCTAGGATAGCTGTTTGCAGCCTCATGTCAGTACGGGGCGGGCCTAAACCCGGTCCCGCCCGATCCCGGAGTGGCGAAGCCGGGCAGAAAAGCAGTAAGATGTAGCACTTTGCGTGCTATTCGCCCGCAAAATAATCTCAGATAGCATACGTCCACCCCGCGAGGCGGGTTAAAGGTAAAACATGAAGATCGAAATCCTTGCTCTTAATGAACTGCCAGACGGCTCACTCAATGCCGACATCAACTATGATGATGAAGCAGCGGAGCACATCAAGGAGCACTACGGAGTGACAGAAATCACTCCTGATGTTCTTTCTCGGTTTGTGGCTGACTCGCTCCACCGATATATCGAAGAAGCGACCGAGAAGGCCGCTGCCCCCGAGGAAGACAAGAAGGAAGGCTGACATGCGCAAGCTAGCAAGCATTCAAAAAGTAGTCTCGGTAGCGCCTATTCCGGGTGCAGATCGGGTGGAAAAAATCCAGGTTCTTGGATGGCAGCTCGTATCCCGCAAGGGTGAGTTCCAGGCAGGCGACTATTGTGTATACCTAGAGATTGATTGCTGCTTGCCTGACACCAGCACCTTTTCCTTTTTGTGGCCAGATGGCAAACGACCTGATGACTTTAGGCTGCGCAGCAAACGTATGCGCGGAGTGCTTTCGCAGGGTCTGGCTCTGCCAGTATCAATTCTTCCTGAGTCCTGCCCTATTGGCGAAGGCGGTGATGTCACTGCTCAGCTTGGTATAACAAAGTGGGAGCCCGTCTCTGCCAGCGGGGCTCGCGAAATTGCTGGCAAGTTCCCCACCCACCTGTTTGGTAAAACAGATGAAATTCGCCTGCAATCAGTGCCCGAAGTACTAGAAGAGCTGCGCGGAGTGGAGTGCTACGCAGCGGTCAAGCTAGACGGCCAGTCCCTTACCTATGCCAAGCATCGCGATAGCGAGGGCGAGACGCAGTTTGTTTGCACCCGCAATTATGCCCTAAAGGATATCGAGGGATCTCCTCACTGGGACATGGCTCGCAAGTTGGGCATCTTTGAAAAGATGCCAGCCGGGTTTGCCGTCCAGGGTGAGTTCATTGGCGAGGGTATTCAAGGCAACCGCCTAGGTGTTCGTGGCAAAGCATTTCATGCCTTTCAGGTGTTCGACATCTCAAGGCAAGCCTACCTAGACTTCGCAGATTTTCAAGATTTTTGCAATCGCCATTCAATTCCAACAGTACCTGTCCTTTGGGTTGGACCGCTTGATATGAGCTTTGAGGCAGCGCTGGCGGCTAGCGAGGGCAGCTATGACAGCGGGCATCCGCGGGAGGGCATTGTTATCCGACCGACGCGGGAGCGTAACTCTCCCGTTATTGCAGGTTACTTGGGAGCCGGAGAAGCCAGAGCTTCATTCAAGGTAATCAACAACGCCTTCCTGCTAAAGATAGGAGAATAGTATGTCGCCAGAGCTAGAAGATATGTTGTACCGCGACCACCCTCGCATTTTTCGCAGGGGCGCGGAATTCATTGGCATCGGCTGTGGTGATGGTTGGTACAATGTAGTAGATGTTCTTTGTGCCAATATTCAGCGCCACATTGGTAATTCGAGAGCTAATCGTGCTCGCGATCTGCGCTATAACCGCGCTTTGCGAGCAGGCATTGCTGGCAACAAGCGACCACTGGAAAAGCACTTTAACTGGGGCGTGGCCCCGTTCAAGGTCGACGCAATGGTCGCTGACCGCACAGACGAGGCGATTGCCAGTGCAGCGTTTATCACGCCTAACCAGGTTGTGCGCCAGGTGCAATGCATGCAGATAAAAGAAAAATTCGGCGTGCTGTGTTTTTACTATCTCGGTGGCGATGCTTATATCAACGGACTTGTGCGCATGGCCGAAGGCATCTCGCGCCATGTCTGTGAGAAATGCGGCGGGCGAGCAGACGCCAACGTTAAGTCTGGCTGGATTAAGTCGCTTTGCGTGGCTTGTGCGGGAAAATGAAACTATCTAGCGCTTGGTGGGCTGGCAGCGATGAATATGTCTGCGCAGTAATCGCAAACCATGGTCTGTCTGTACCCCAGAAAATATGCGGAGTGCCGCTGAGCAAGTTGCTGCAACTTGCTCGCGACGGCGACCTATTGATCGAATGGGTATCGCGGCGTGGCTACCTGATATATAAGCTTGGCGTTGATGAATATGGCTTTTCGTCTTTTGGTGCCAATCCTGATTGGGATGCGCCTAGCGAACTGATCGCCATCTATCTTAACTTTAATAGTCCCGCAAGTGCGGGGGCACGCGAAGCGATGGCTACGGCAGAGGCAGCTGGTTTAGAGATAAGCTCGCGTTCAGGCAGTTATTATGTTTACAGAGATTTTATAGCCTAGGAGGCTTCTATGGAAATTGCTATTCTCGTGACTGCGGTTATTGTTAGCGCTCCTCTTTGGTTTATTGCTGCGGCTATGGCAACCATGGCAGAATCCGTGCGTAATCCTAGGTGACTCATGAGCTATAATATATGCCCGCCGCCACCCAATGTTAGCGAGGATGCTCACAAAGCAGCCTATTATCGCTGGTGCTTGGAGTATATCGTTAATGACCGGCTACTTACCGCTGACATGTTCCGCAAAGGCAAGCTAGGGTCCCTTAGCGCAAGAGATACTCAAGTGCGCTATGAGGCGACTATCGCCGGACTTATGAACGAGCTATTTGCCGGCACGAGCGAAGATGCCGATTGCTGGGATGCTCTTTGGCGGGGCGGTTTCGGTGCTTTCGTATCACATCAGGAGAAACAACTTTCTTCGCGCCATTGCGGTGATTGTACGTCAATTGCTGCTAGCTGCCATCGATGTACAGCAGAAACCCTATATGGGCTGCCATCATCTGTTACTTGGAACCGTCACGAGGGCTTTGCCCTGTTTTCAGATTACAATGCAAAGGCTGGAAAAGCCGAGGATAAATAATGGGAAGTCACTATTCTTTTTGCATCGATATTGCTGATCAGAACCATACTCTTGAAGCACAGATTGCGGCGGTAGCAAATGCCCGCACTGACTTTAGTCAGGACTGCAATTTCGTTGCCTGGTGCTGGCGGCGCTTTAGCCCAGAGACAAAGTGGTCAGGAGGCCACGATGTAACGGTTGCACTATCTAAGGCGTTTCCTGAAGTTATCTTCCGCGTACAATGCCGGGGCGATGTCAGCTACACTGCTTTTGTTCTGAATGGTAATACGCTCTACGATAACGAAGTTTTCGTCACTCCTCCGTTTCCCAGTCGCCCTCTGTTTCGGCGACAGCTTACAAGCAAGCTGGCGCGCCAGCAGAAGGCTGACGTAGAGCGCAAGCAGGCCGAGGAAGCCAGGCGCCACAAGGATGCCCTGAATGAACTTGAGAGCCTGCGTAAGCGTACTACTCAACTTGAAGCTCAGCTGGCCAGTTGATGGCTAAGCCTGCTGTAATAGTGCAGGCAAGTAACAATGAAACTTACTGACTGGGCCCTGCAATCTGCTGCCGCCTCGCGCGATTGGCGCGAGGTAATATGTATAGTTTCGCAAGAAATTGGGATCGAGCCACCTGAGAAAGTCACCGCTAATCCAGAGATGGGCAGCGGTTGGTGCTGCATCTCAATTGTCATAGGTCATGAGTCTTGGAATTATTGGTGCGATGGAGTATGGACGCATCGTCCCTACCCACCAGCCGGGCACCCTCCCGGCAACTATGCATTTGTGAGGTAACCCATGGAAGCAATAGGATGGCTTGGCAGCGCATGCTTTGCGCTATGCGCACTGCCCCAGGTTATACAAACAGTAAGGCAAAAGCATGCAGATGGTTTTACGCATGGCTTATTCTGGCTCTGGTTTTTCGGAGAGCTGCTAACCATTGTTTACGTTTGGTTTGATAAGTATTCCCTGCCGCTGCTTGTTAACTATACATTTAACATAGCCATGCTTTGCATAATCGGCTACTATAAATACATTCTGCCACGACTACCCAGGAATAGCAATGAACGAAAAGGACTGGAAGGTAGCCCATCAGGCCCTGATGTGGCAGATTGAAATCGGTGGTTGCGCGGTAGCTGGTCCCGGCGAGATTACATATGAGTGCGCAGCAGATCGACCTTGCGGCCTCTGTATAATGCGCGGGCAGCGCGATACGGCTCTAGAGGCCTGTCGAGCCCTGCTCCTATCTAATAAGATGAGTGCCGATGGCGATTCCCAAGGATTCGGCATTTACTGCGATGCTGTGCAGCTTGCAGAAGCCGCGCTCAATAAAGCTACTTAGCAGAGCTCTTCTTATTCATCTCCACGGTTTTGCGGAGATCCTCGATTGCCCATACCAGCTCGCCTGGAGGGGTAACGTTTTTGTCGGTAAAGCAATCCATAGCGGAATCAAGCATCGGCAGGGCTTGGCTTGCTGCCGCAACCCAGTCTGGGTGGCGCTTCATGTCGCCTGATCCTGCCTGACGCAGATTGTCGATTATAGCATCTATCTTGTCTGCGGCAGCTATCTCGCCTGCTGCATCCAGTTCATTTGCGATTTCTGCAAGTTTCTTTATCATGCACTTCTCCAAGCTTTTTAGTAGTAAGGGTTACAATAATTTATGAAGCTTGCATTCTTAGAATTCCTAGCAAGCGGCCCTCCTGATGCGGTATGGAACCCGGACTGGGGAAGGATGTTTTCTGCCAAAGATAGCATATATCTTGTTGATTACAAAGAAAACGGCACTGTAAAATCTGCTCACTGGCGAACTGATAGTGGCCTAATCACCAATCCGCATGGACCTGCTGCTGTGTGGTTCTGGCCAAACGGAACGGTTAGGGCTCTCGAGTACCACGTTAATGGCATGTGTCATCGTATAGGCGGTCCTGCAATCATTCATTTTGATGATCGAGGAAATGTAACAAGATCACAATTTATCGTGAACACTGCCCTCTCCCCTGACAAAGATGGCAAATCGTCATCTACGAGCCAATTATGATGTTGTATCTTGTGCTTGTTTTTTCGTTTTATGGTGAACTAGACTATGACATACATTATGTCGAGGATGCCTATAGCGATGGATATAAGACCACATTCTGGGGAAAGAAGATAGGAACCGGCCACGAGGGGCAGGACTATCTACTGCGGCAAGATGCCGCAGATTCATACCAGGAGCTAGTAGCGCGGGCCGAAGCCGACGGGTTTCACTGGGAAATTAATTCTGCCTATCGCAGCTCTAGTGAGCAGAGGCGCATGCTACGACAGCGGCGGCGATGGGCAGCTCCTTTGGGCCTGAGTTCTCATCAGGCAGGAATTGCTGTAGACCTATCCAATACCTCTGTGCGTTGCGGCAAGAAGCACCGAAAGAGATGTCGATCAGAAACCTACAGGTGGCTTTCCCGAGTTGGGCCAGAATTAGGCTGGGCCAATACGGCGCCTAAGGAGCCGTGGCACTGGGTTTATGTTGGAACGACGACGTCAGAAGCACTTCGTGGTAAGCTGGTTGGTTATCGCCCGCTATTCATGCGTCCACCTGATTGCCGGCACTGATGGCAACTGATGCTAAATATTATGTAATAGATTAGGTAGAGTGCCATAGCGGGCCGGCCCTAAAGCCGGGCCGCCCCGATCCAGTCGGGCACAACCGCGTCACGGAGGCGGCCATGCCAATCGTAGTTTTTGATATTTCTCCCGGTGAAGTGGTAGTAATTCAGAACACGGAAGCGGCTACGCCTCCAGAGCGGAAGGCCGATTGCACACCGCTTCCCGATCTTGGACTTCAGGTAGTTGAACCTGAAATAGAAGAGTAAACCTTTAAAATGCCTGCGGGCATATAGGATATAGCAATGAGCTGTTACGAGTGGGAACGCGGCACTATCAAGCTGCCTTCCAAGGATTATCCGCGCTTTCGCAAAGAGATGCTAGCAGTCTGGAATAATAATGAGCTGCGGCTTTTCAATATCGCCACAGCCTGCTTCAAGGAGCTTAAAGCCAAGCCTATTAAGAGAGCAGAGCTGGAGAGCGCTGTCCACCGCCTGGTGCAGTCTAAGGCGAACGATTCTGACTCGTACAGAGTTTTCGATATGCTTGTTGCGAGGACGCCAACTAATGCAGTCAAGCTGCGTGCGCCTCGCAAAGGCGATTTGAGCATTCGCAAGGTTTCCGTTGGATGCGCGATTGACATCGAAGAAGCACAGGTTTATTTTGATGACAAGGCTTGCTCCGTAACATGGGCAGTCTCTGAAAACAACCACGCTCGTGATCACGCCCGCGAGCATCCGATTGCACGAGAGCTGTTCAGGAAGCTCGGTGCCATCGAGTGGGTTCGTGGTACCGGCGGTACTATTGTTGGCAACGACGAGTACAACCGAGACAACGACTACGAAGGCGGCGGTTCAAATTACATTACCGCTTACTACGGCCCTGAGTCTGGTCGGCGTCTGCACCGCTACTGATAAGCCGTGACAAAAGTACCCGTTCTTGATATAGGATCAGGAAGGAATCCGTTCCTATTTCGATACCCAGATGCTTTAACGATTAATCACCCGGCTACCGCGCACCACTACTGGGACTCACAGGGCAGAAAAAATCACCATTTTCCTGCCGATCCCCACTTCTATCAGGACGTCAGGGAAGGCATTGGCTTTCCCGATGCCTCGGTAGAAGCAATCCTACTACATTATGTGGTAGGCGAATGGGGCACCGGAGTTATTCTAGCTAGCGAAAGCGAAGCGCTTTTTGCCAGCATCTATCGCGCTCTTGTTCCCGGCGGTTCGCTATATATACGGTCTGTATTTGCGCAGCACTATCAGAGTGGCTTTGATGCACAGCCTTTTTGTTCTGCGCTAATAGCCGGTGGATTCCGCTTAAGAGACATAGATCTTGTGACCGCTCGCTGCCCTGATGCAGACGCCTTTTGCAAAAAAGTAGTAACTGAAAGCGATCACCTAGAAGGCGTACCAGAAGATTTCCCTGATAACTCTTCTTTCCTGATTGCGCAAAAACCAAACGACGAGCCCAGCCATGTCTGATAATGATACGCTAAAGGACACGCGATCAAAGATCGGCAGCGATCCGCCCCGCATGTTTAAGGTTGTCATCATAAATGACGACTTCACTCCAATGGAGTTTGTCGTAGATATCCTAACTAGCATTTTTAAGAAGGGGCCTACAGAAGCTACTTCTATAACTCTAGCCGTCCACCAAAAAGGGGCCGGCGTAGTCGGCACATATACTCGAGATATTGCAGAGACCAAAACTGAAAAAGCAATAGTGCGAGCGCGGTCTGCCGGTCATCCACTTGTCATTGAATGTCACCCTGATGCCTGAACGGCCTATTCCATAAAGGAAAGCGTATGTCTTTTATCCTGATTCTTCTTGGCCTGCTTGTTATTCCAGCCGCCCTCGGCTATGCCTTGAAATTTGGCAACTTCTTCTTTGAGGGCATTGCCATGTTCCTGGGTGGTCTTATTTTCATGGGCGTTGTAGCTGCTGGCACCATTGGTCTGCTCAGTGCTGTATTCGGCTGAACGGGAGACTGTATGCCTAATTGGTGCAACAACCTACTACTGCTATCTGGCAGTCCCGCAGCCATAGCAGATTTCCAGGAAAAGTTTGAATCACGGGCAGTTATTGTTGATCCCGATGAGCCAGCTCGCTTGCCAAGAAAGGTTGGATTGCTTAATGCATTTGTGCCCATCCCTCTTGAGCTTGTGAATCGGCCTGCAATGGCTCCTGGTGCGGGCAGCTCAGATGAGCAGCTGATTGCCAAATATGGAGCACGGGACTGGTACGAGTGGTGCAATAAAAACTGGGGCACTAAGTGGGACGTCATGGAAGATGGAGTAGGCTTTGACGAGGAGGGCGATTGCCTAATAGCGTCTTTTGAATCCGCCTGGGCTCCTCCTATTGCCGGCATCTTGGCAATCTCGGAACTGTTTCCCGACGTTCAACTCGATCTGCGCTATGAAGAACCTGGCTGCGACTTCGAAGGCCAATTCGTTGCCTTGAATGGCAAGGTGCTGTGCAATGAAGAGCAGGCATTTAGCGAAGGCGAGCTGCTAGATCCCGACCACGAAGACAGTGACCGGGAGTGCATACCGCTTGAGCACAAGTTCGGACCATTTGAATTTCATCACTGATTCGTGAGGAGAATTATGAGCAGCATTCCATCCCATCCGGTTTCTGCCCTTGCAAAGAGCAGCGGCGAAACGGGCCTGATCCGTAGCTGGCAGCGCGCCAATCGCGCGCGGCGGGAGGCAGAGGCTGGCCTAGAATCACGCTTCATATACTGGACACACTATCTTACGCTTGGATTTGACAGTGATCTAGCCAGTTTCTCTGCTCGTAAAAAAGACAGCGAATCTTATATTGCTGGCGTTTTCGGAATCGCAAGCTTCCCTGTCTTAGGATTGCCACTCCTTTGCCTGAGGGGCCTCAAGCGTCTGGCCAAGGCATCCTATTACGGAGAATAGCCCTGAAAGAGGTAAGCTAAGTTGATGAAGCTTACCTCCTTGGAAATGATGTTTTGCAAGAACGCATATGACCTGCTACTGTGGTTTAAGAAAAATAAAAACCTGAACATACCGTCCAGAGAAGATTTTGGCAGTCTCCTGAGTACACCGGAGATCAAGACCCTGGGTATTTGGCTTGATCACTTTGGCCTATTATCGGTACTAAAAATTGACCGAAGCGGGTCGAGCCCCCCCTGGGGTTTGTCTGAAGTATCTTTCCCTGTTTGCGCAGAAGATGTAGTTAAGGTAAACTCTGCGCTAAGCAAAGCCTCTTGTCATGAGCGCGCCAAGATTACGCTGTGGCTGCAGCCTGATACTGCGGGCAGCAGGCTGACTGAGATAGAGGGCGAGTTAAATCGTATAGGCTTTGTCCGGGACTTCGCCTACAACTGGGATTATGTCGCCTGTGAATAATACCAGGCCGGGCCGGGCCTAAAGCCGGGCGGGGCCGATCCCGGCGGGCGACCGGCCCACGGGCAACGTACACCTCGCCCACAGGCGAGGCCTTCCTTTAATCTGAATAAAAGGAACACGCATGAGCATTTGTGTGAGCTGTGAAAGCGAGTATGATAAGCGTGCCCGTCTCGGCAAGCCTGGGAGGGCAACCGTGTGCGAGGAGTGCGCCGAAGAAGAAGGCGACAGCGCCGTAAAGTATACAGGCTTTGTTGTTTACGGCCACAAAACGTCATGCGAACTTCAAATCAACTCAGACCCAAGACTGACTGAATATCTTATCAACGCAACAAAACTAAAGCAAAAGGGCTCTAACCTTGGCGACAACATCGTTAAATGCTCAAAGTATAAAAGCCTGAACAAAACTCAGGGTGCCTGCGTTCATACTGTTGACGCGCTAGACTACAAGAACAAAAGCGGCCTCTAATGCCTAAAGCAAAACTAAAATATCATAAACATGAAGCTTACTAATGTCGCCCTAAACTACGCATACACTTGCGATGAAGTAGAAACAATATTAACGGCTTCTGCTCCCGAGGTAATCCCTTTCCTGCACAAACAGGACTTGAGACTTCTAGCACGAAAGATTGTTGCATACAATATTCACGGGTTCAAGATCCACTCAGTCTATGTTCCAGGTGTGTCAGCCGGATACGTATGGCCTCGTCGGAGCGGCTTTCTATACTCTGGAAAGATCTTTTCTTTTCATATCATAGTCAGCAACCCAAATGCAAAAAAGCAAAAAGCAGTTCCAAAAAATGTATCACTGTCTTATATCTTTGACGTACACGCCAAACAGCTGATAACACATCTCGAGTTACAAGAGCAATATAGCAAAGAGTACGAAGCCTACAAGTCAAGTCTGTCAGCACTCAATGCAAAATCTGCCAGTCAGATAGGCCCCGGCCATACGCAAGGCAACGGATGAAGCTAGATGCTAGCGTAGATATTTGGTTCGCATGGCAAGAGGGCAACGCCGAAGCGCTGCGCTCTAGGATAGTAAACCTTATCGGTAGCGGCTACAGTGCACGATTGCCATCAGCTCCTTGGAAATTCTATACAGAAAAAAACGAGTCCGTAATCATTAGAACAATTATGCTTTCCAATGAGTGGTTGATTTACGCTCCCGTCGACTGGACAAGCAGCATGCACTACCGCTTTACACGGTGTGGCGGACCCCCTCGCTTTGAGCAATCCAGTTTTTCCTACAGAAACTACATCATAGTACACGATTAGTGGTGAGCAATGAAGTATAGAATTGGCGATACCGTAAGAATATGCTCCTATCCTCCTAATAATACGATTATCGCTTGGGAGCTGGGAATGGACGACCATTGCGGGCAAGCAGGTGAAATCATCAGTACTGATGATAACTTTGGGGTACCTATCTACGCAGTACGCTCTAAGTCGAAAAGCGACGTTGTTGCTAGTTGGTGGTACGAAGAAAGCTGGCTGTCTACAATAGATGACTACTACACAGAAGCCCCTATTCATGGCCGGCAGTTCCAAGCCAGCGGCCTAAAAGAGCTTGCAAGAAATGAAAATGCTGCTAAAGCCAGACGAGACGAGATTTTTAGAAAGATGTTTTCCGGTGAATAAATTTAGCGCAATTCAAATCGCCGCTACAATCTCTACAGCTGATCATCCATGGTATCTCTGTAAATGGTTTGAGTCTGTAAATGAGACCGCACAACCAGGTCGCTATCTAACCAGTAGTAATAATCTAACTCTTTTTCAAGCCGCTGATTTGACATACCTTGATGACACCCGATTAGCGGCAGCTCCTTATGGAGTTTTTTACAGAAACATTCACCCCAGTGGACTGGTTGTAGAAGTAAGTAAGTTTCCCGCTTATCTAAAACGGCAAGACGGGGACGCAGGCAAGAAATCATTTGTAGCAAAAGTACTAAAGCTTCTTGGGCTCTAGTACCGGTATATACGGGTATATACCGGTATAAAAAAGTAGCTCTCCCCTCGGCGGCGTCGGCTGCGCTAGTTATATCCCCGACGCCTTTTTTCGTAGACTTCTTTTTTCAAGGTTCCATCACTTGATCGACTATAGCAAGGCTCGCGATTTTTTTAAAACCATTAACCCCGACATTGCCAAGCGCTACACGGATTACTGGGAGTCCCTTCGCCCACAGGGCGATATGGAAATTTTCCAGAGATACCTGTTTGCATTTTGCAGTGTACATACTACATTCCGTGGCAACGTGAATGGTTATCAGGCAATCAAGGACTACAGTGCTTGGGCTGGTAAGCCAGATGTTCTTCTCGAAAACCTCAAGGGGTCAAAGGCAGGCCTACACAACAACCGTGCCAAGTATATCCAGCACTTTTCCAATCTCTACTGGGACCGGCCTAGCGACTTCCGCCTTACTACCAAGAAGCGGCACATCTCAAGGCGCGATGAGATTACTAGCAAGATCAATGGTCTTGGCGTAGCAAAGGTTTCATTTGCGCTGGAGATGATTCATCCCAGCGAGGCCCGCGTAGTTTGCGGCGATGTCCACCAGCTACGGCTTTATGGCATCGAGGGTTTGGAGTACAATTCGTCACCCGCCGGACGAGCAACCTATCGCAAGATGGAAAACCACTGGGTTACCGGCTCGCGCAAGGCCGGAGTTTCGCCTTATGTGGCGCGCTGCATCTTCTGGGACCAGCTTCAGAATAAGCCTAATCCTAGGTACTGGAGCTATGTGCTGGAAAAGGAAGGCACGGATTATGCCTGCTAGCAAGATCGCTTGTGTGGGCAGCCGAGATATTTCAGAGGCAGTCGCCGCCCTGCTGCGAAGCATTGGCGCAGAGATTATCAGCCGCGGCTGGGAACTGCATAGCGGAAATGCAAATGGATCGGACGCTGCGTTTGCCGTAGGTGGCAACGCTCGACCCGAGCTAGTCCACTTGCATTTGCCGTGGCCGTCCTACAACGCCGAACAAGTAGTGACCGGAAATGTTTTGCACAATGCTCTTGATGAGCAGCTGATGCAGCTAGCCAGATCGGCTCACCCCGCGTGGTCTCGCCTTGGTCAAGGCAGCAAAAAGCTAATGACTCGAAACGCCAGCATAGTCAATACATCACATGTAGTTGTTGCTTTTCAGAAATCGGAAGGCAGCGGAGGTACTGCGCATAGCTTACGGGTTGCCTCTGCCTTGGGCAGGCCAATCATACTAGTGCGGCCTGACTCCAAGCCCGAGGCGACCATCTCCAGCATTGAGACAGCACTCTCTTCCACCAACTAAATATAGAAAGGGCCTATGCACTTCAGCAAAATTCTT
>Ga0114966_10003470_pt1 | contig 13844 bp, 9 predicted proteins | sample M_130207_XF_Meta_FD_87029 | JGI IMG/M metagenome (GOLD analysis project Ga0114966, IMG submission 87029) | Freshwater microbial communities from Lake Montjoie, Canada to study carbon cycling - M_130207_XF_MetaG | ecosystem: Environmental > Aquatic > Freshwater > Lake | place: Lake Montjoie... | reverse complement strand
TAGTAGTAGTAGTAGTAGTAGTAGTAGTAGTAGTAGTAGTAGTAGTAGTAGTAGTAGTAGTAGTAGTAGTAGTAGTAGTAGTAGTAGTAGCACCACTGCCACTGCTGCCACCGCCGCCAACACCACCGCCACCGCCGCCACTGCCACTGCTTTTAAATGCATTAGTTATATATGTATAAAATATATTGTAAGTTGTGCTGAATTTAGTTGCTATTGTGAACATTACTCTTTGTAAACTGGTTGTTTCTGTGTTATCTAAATTTTTTGATAATTTAGAATCTATTTTTGCATTATTATTTATTGGATCTGGATCGACGTCAAGTGTCATAAAAATTTCTGGTTGTTTTCCGAAAGTTATTTTTTCATTACTATTATATATTGTTTTCATAAATTCTGTGAAAGTAATAGGCGAGGGTTGTGCTTGTGATAAAGCTTCAAAATCTGCTGCAAAATTTATTTTAGCTTGTACTTTTGAATATTTTAATGCAAAAAAATCAGCGGATAGTGAGAAATAAAACCCTGATTTTTTTTCTGCTTTTGTATAAGCTACATCCAACGGTCTGATATATTGTTTTACTTTGTCCGTTATTAGCCTTTCATTTTCAATGTAGTAATTTTCAATTTCAGGATACATCACTAAATTTTTAATACAATCAATATATTTTTTGCCTAAATTTATATATGGCGAATCAACCGGTAGTTCCAATAAAATATTCCTAAATTTTAACAAGACTTTTGAATTTGCAGTAAATTTTATATCAAGATCATAAGCACCCATATTTTGAAAAAATTCATAATTTTTCATTGTCTTATAGCTATTCATTATGAATTGCGTGTTTTGAAAAAAAATGGCACAACAATTAAAACTGAAAAATAACTGAGCTTCTTTCACATTACTGTTGCAAAAAAACACTTTGCGCACATTCCATTTCGCTATATCAGAATAACTCTGCCGACCCACAGTAATATCCATAATGTCTTTTCCAGAACGCCAGGATATCGGTAGTTCCTCTTTATCTTCTTCACTACACATTACAGGCATTTTAATTTTTCCAAACCCTGTTAGTCCAAACTGTCTTAGTTTTTTAACAACAAATCCCGACGAATAATTTTTTTTAAATACATCGTCCTTGTTCTTAACTTTTTCATATATAAAGAAAATAGCTGATGTATTTTTTTTGACACTGCCAAATTTTTCTACGATCCAAAGGTGATGGTCTTCATCGCATTCGTAGCAATTATTTGCCAATTTCTTAGCCATTTTCAATAACTTTTCTTTATCTTCCTTTTTAATTGTAGAACTATCCTTAATTAATACTAAATCATATTTAAAAAAACTATCTTTTTCTTCTTTGAAATCCATTTTTTTATGTTTTTATTTTATACTTTATAATTTTTTATTTATTTACTTTTTTTTATTAACTTAGCGCCACTACATCGTTAGCAACAATCGCGCGAAAACTACCCGCGTCAAAAATCTTTTTTTGCTCAACCGTTATGGTTAAGCTGCCATTATACCCGGCCGAGAAATAGCAGTAGCCGGTGCGCTTCTTTACCAGGTCATAGCAGCAGGCTAGCGTCTTCATTTCATTCTTGATCGAGCTGCTCACCAGATGCGGATTATGCGCATAGAACTTATCAATTCCTGGGAAGAGCACCAGGTTGCGGACCACGGGCAGATTGCCTTTGCCGGCAGATATGTAGTCAAACGGCCCATATAGATTCAGGTTGATGCAAGACAGCCGCACAGGGATTTTGTTTAACTTACCTGTCTCGAGGTACTTGTCCACAAACTCGTACTTGCGCTCAATCGGAAATAGCGCCAATTTTTTGCACAAGTTCATATTAAATTCATTTTGGTAGCACTTGAGTTCTCTTTTTTTTTTGTTTTTTAGTAATTCAAGCATTGCAATCGCACTCTTGCCCTCATTTTTCATTATAAATGTAATTTTTTCTGCGCGTGTAAAATTTTTTTTTGTTGGTGTTGCTGATTTGTCTTCAATTACTACAACTTCCAATTCTTTTGTATCGTCCTCGCACCACATGTTTGGCACCGCGCATTTGTCATTTTTGTTCTTTTTCGGCGCTTTCATTTTTTTTGCAACATAGTTCTTTGCCGCAGCCGTACTAATATCCCTAATTATCGCACATCCAAAATACCTTTTTTTTAACGGTGTTTTATCACTCTTGTCATAGTATAATTCCAAATTAACAGTTTTCGCACCATCTTTTGTGTACTTACTGAGCTTTTCCAATATCCAGCAACTATACTCCTGGTCGCCGCAGCACACCCGCCTCGCTACTTTTTTTACTAATTTTAAGTATTCTTTTTTCTGCGCTACCTGTATTACTGGCTCTGTTTTGGTTTTAACATCAATAATTTTGTCAATAGATATATTGTAAACGTCGAGGGCAATATTAGGTGTCACATCTAATAAAGGTATAGCAGCCATCGCTCTTTTTTCTTTTTATTTATTTTTTTATTTTTTTTAATTTTAATTTCAGACTAAGTACCATTTAAAAATTCTTGTAATGTCTTTTCTTTTGTTATTGCTGTACTTTTTAAAACTGGCTTAATTGCTGCTACTATAACTGCATCTTTATCAGCAACTGCTGTTATTTTTACAGTAATGCTATCACCAGAAGTTGTAAAAGAAACAAATAAATTTGGTTGTTTATCAACAAGGAATGGCTGTTTGTCTTTAAACATGGGCTCTATAATATTTTTATTAAATTCTGCTGTAGTAGTTGTGTTTTTTATAATTAAAGACTCAAGTGACTCAAAGTCTGCTGCAAAAGTAATAGTACTACCACTTACTTTAAACTGGCTGATGTAGTAATCTGAGGAGCATGAGTAAAAAAAGCCTGATTTGCGCTGAGCAATGTCATAGATGTTGCTGATGTCGCGCAAAGCCTGGCAGTTATTTTTGCCTATAAGGTTTTCGTTTTCAATGTAAAAATTCTCAATCTCCGGATACATTGCCATATTTCTGACACAGTCCTTACTTGCCTTGGGCATCTTGAGGTAGTCGCAGTCAACCGGCAGCTCCATGGCAATTCCATTGAGCCGCAGATGAACTGGAGTTGGGGCTTGGTATCTTAATTTGAGATCTACCATTCCAGTGCGCTCAAGTAGCAAATAATTTCGTTTGTTCATGTAAGTGTTTACGATAAAGTCGGAATTGCCAAACAATTTGACAAAAATTTCACTCAGTAAAAATAGCTGTGCCTGCAACATATTTTTAAAGCAAAACTTAATTTTTCTGGTTAATTTGGTTTGTAGTAGCTTAAATTTATCGGCGCCGTCTTTGCCGCCAATTGTAATTGACAAATTGTCTTCGCCGCTCTTCCACGCCATTGGAATCGCGGACGTTTTGCCGTCTTCGCGGCCCTCGGGGGCCTGGTCGCACATCGCCGGCACCTTAATGCCCATATCCTTGAATTTATCAGTATTCGCTTTCTTTACTTTGACGCCGACCGCGTACGACTCCTTGTATGCTGCTGCGGCACTGGCGTCTTTTGATTTTTTGCGGGCATGCACGAAAAAAATTGCGTCTGTGTTTTTTGTGTATTTTGAGAATTTGTCGGCGATCCAGCAGCTGTAGTCCTCTCCGTCATCATCGTCGCAACAGCAGTTTTTGGCTAATTTTTTGGCCTCGGTTGCCAAATTTTTTTTGTCTGTATCTGTTAAATCGGCGCTGTTTTTATCTTTAATTGGAATAACATACTTGTATTGGAAGTTTGGTGTATCGGCTGTGGTGGTTGAAAATTGCAATGCATCGGTGCTCATTTCCGATCCTTTTTTTTATTTATTAATTTTTTTATTTTTTTTACTTCATTATCTAAATTTAAAGTACTTAAGGTTCAAGCTTTATTAAATAATATTCATTGTATTCTTTTACATTTACATTTTTACTTGGAATTTTTTTAGCTATCCCTACTAATTCTATATATGGATTTTGAATATTTGTTAATATTTGTATGTTTGTAGAATCTAACATATTATTTCCCGATTCGTCTTGTCGACGGACATTAGTAGTATTAACATTTTTAAAAAATAAATATTTTTCTGTGTTATCTAAACATGTAGTTTTAGTCACTGCATAGTAATCTTTTAAATAAGTAAATATATTATTTGTAAAATCTTTATTTTTAAATCTTTCATCTTTATTGCTATTAGTGTTTACAAAAATTAAACTATTGTTTTTATCTAAGTTTTCTGTAATAAGTTTACCACATTCTGATGGTATTGGAGTAGTGCCACTAGTCACAATTATTTTATTATTTTTTAGATTTATATATTCAAAATAAAAATATAAATCTATTTCTTTTATTTTACCTTCTAAAATATTTTTAGTAATATAGTCATTAAAAAATGCAGCATTTACGAGATAATTTGAATTTACATCAATAATAATTTCGTTGATTATTAAATTTTGGAAGTTATTTTTACAATCTTTATAATTATTATCAATATAATTATATTTATGCGAAATCCAATACATGTTAAGGTATTTGCCCAAAGTTTTAGTTCGAGCAATATGTTCCAATAATTGTTTAAACACTGGATTAGCATAAAGAGCAATAAGAAAAAAATCTAGTGATATTGGATACAAAAGAGGCAACCAACCATTATCGTCTATACAAAAATCATGCAGAGTTATATTTTTTAATGTTAAATTATCATAATCACAAGGAGTATTTGCTGTTAAAGGATAGTTATATTTATTAACTTCATTTAGAAATTCAGTGCTTATAGTTTCATTATTAAATAAAGAAAAATAACGAGCACCATTTTTAATTATATTGCGTAAATCTATTATAGAATAATACTTATTATTATTTTTATATACAACAGACTCATAATGAAGACCACTTCTATATATTACAATAAATTTTTCATATGTTTTATTGTCATTTGGAAATTGGTAAGATTTTTTAGCTATATTATCAAAAACAATAATTCCATTAATACTATATTTCTGTTGTAGTACTTTAATAGCCAACCCAATTGAAAAATCGGAAACATAAACTTTATTTTTAATCATTTTTTTGTAACATTCATCTTTTAAAACATTTATATCACTTGATAAATTTTCTGGTAAATCTACTAAATTAAATACTTCTAAATAAATACCCATTAATTGATTAATATCATAATTCGTTGTTATAAATAAATTACCGCATAATATTCTTAAATGTGTAGCCGTCATCATGTTCGAAGGAAATAACTGATTTATTATTTGAATAACAGACTTAAAAAAACAATTCCCAGTACCAGGTGTGTCTATTACTTCAAATTTATAATTAGTATTATTACTCTTATATTCAAAATCAATGGTAACATTCTTAAACATATAAGTTCCATTAGAAAAACATTCTCCATTATTTTCGTTACATGTTTTTGGGTTTTTAGCTAAATTTATATTAAATTCTTTTAAATAGATATCAGTATCATCAATAGTAGTAACGGCGGGAGTGGCAGCAGTAGCAGAAACGGGAGCGGCAGTTGCGGCGGCGGAAACGGGAGCGGCGGAAGCAGAAACGGGAGCGGCAGTTGCGGCGGCGGAAACGGGAGCGGCGGAAGCAGAAACGGGAGCGGCAGTTGCGGCGGAAGCAGAAACGGGAGCGGCAGTTGCGGCGGCGGAAACGGGAGCGGCAGTTGCGGCGGCGGAAACGGGAGCGGAAACGGGAGCGGAAACGGGAGCGGCGGGTGCAGCAACGGCAAGAGCAGCAGTAGTAGTAGAAGCAGCGGTAGTAGTAGAAGCAGTGGTAGCAGGAACGGCAAGAGCAGCGGGAGCGGGAGAAGGAGCGGTAGCAGGAACGGCAAGAGCAGCGGGAGCGGGGGCAAGAGCGGGAGCAGGAGTGAGAGCAGTAGCGGCAGCAGCCTTGGCAGCAGCGGGAGCGGGAGCAGGAGCGGGGGCAGGAGCGGGAGCAGGAGCGGGAGCAGGAGTGAGAGCAGCATCAGCAGCAGCAGTAGCGGCAGCAGGAGCGGGTGCAGCAGCAGTAGCGGCAGCAGCAGTAGCAGCAGCAGTAGCAGCGGCAGTAGCAGCAGCAGCAGCCTCGGCTGTTTCTTTATTTTTTAATTCAATTTTTTTTGTTTCTATTTGTACTTTTATACCTTCAATTTCAGCAATATAAGTAGTTATTTTGTTTATAAAATCAGTAGCTTGTTGTTTTTGAACTGTATTTCCTCCATTATTCGTTATACTATCTAGTGCTTTATTTGTTTTAGCTAAATATTCATTGGCCAACCTAATACATACATCTACTGCTGCTAATTGAGCATTAGCGTCAACTATAGTAGTTATCTTTGTTAATATTTTAGTAAGCTCTGTTATTGTACATGTAGTATTATTTGTAAAATTGTTAATTTCAGCAGTTACTATAGCAGTTGCCTCATTTATCGCAGTATTTTTTTTTTCTTCAGCTATTCTATCATCTTCTTGCTGTTGTAATTCTTTTTTTTTACTTTCTATTACTACTTTATTTTTATTTAAATGTGTCATCAGCCCTTGTACTTCGATAAGTTTGGTAGTTATATTTGTGAATTCTTTTGTAAGATTAATTGTATTGTTGTTTTTTGTAGTAAAATCATTACAAGCTTTTTGTAAATCAAGTGCTACTTTTTCTATGTTAGTTATACTTGCAATGCATTCATCTACTTGTGTTGATTGTTTTTTTGCGGTTAATAAATCCCAATTTTTTTTGTTCGAATACAGAGAATTTTGGCTACAGACCGAATTATTAGCATCGGAAATTCCTTTTGTAATTAATAGTAATTGTGGGCTATATGTATCTTTAATAAACTCAGCTTTTAATTCCTCCGGAGTCATGGGCTTTGTTCCCAGATATGACCAAACTGTACTATAAATTTTGGAAAATGCAGCAGAAATTGTAGCTCTCAATGAGTTATATTGGTTTTCATTTACTGTTGGAATAACTTCTACGATTCCAGGTATTGAAGCAGCGCCAGCTTCAGCTACTACTATAGTGGGCTGAGGCTCAATAACAATATCATTTGAGAGATATGCCTTATTTACCAGTGATGCTATAGAGTCTGTTGCATTGGTGTCATTTACTATTTTGCTAAATGAGTCTGCGGAAAAACTTGAACCACCCTTAAAGTTCAGCAATTGGCTTGCCAAATAGGGTGCTGATAGTGTGTAATTTAAACCAGTACACCGTATAGCTTTGGAATAAATACAATTTAAATTTTTTAAAGTTAATTTTACATGTTCGTTGACCAAATTTTCGTTTTCGATGTAAAACTGTTCGATTGCCTGGTGCATTACCAAATTTTTTGTATTTTCCAAAAAATTTTTTCCAAGATTTATATAATCACAGTCAACCGGAATTTCGATAGTAATACCATTAATCCCAAAAAGTATTTTTTCAGTACTTGTTATTGAAATGTGCAGCTCCGAACAGCCGAGTTTAGTCAAAAAATTATAATTATTTTTATTTTGATACGCATTAATCACAAATGTTTTTCCGCTGTATTGTGGGCCCATATACAAAATAAAAAATATTTTTGCCAATTGAGAATTGGATTGGCATATATTAGTCTTTGTAAAATCCAGATTTTTTAGCTGATCATATATTCCTTTACCTTTATCGATAATATTAATTTTTAAAATTTCCGTACCCGAGGACCATGCGACCGGAACTATTGAGCAATCTTCGTTACACATTTTCGGGGCAAGTATTTTAACGTCACCCGTCAAATTAAACTTTTTTTCAGTCTTAACCCTAATTCCCAAGGCGTAGTTTTTTTTAAATTTGATTTCCTCCTGCTTGACCCTGTCGTAAACAAAAATAATTTTTTCAGTCCTCTTTCGATAAGTCCCAAACTTTTTTATGATCCACTCGTAGTAGTCGATGTCTTTGCCACAGCAGTCCTTGGCTAATTTTTTAGCTTTTTTTATCAAAATTTTTTTATCAACGTCAGTAATTTTGCTATAGTCAGTTACAGTAATAATTTCAAATTTCATTGCATCTTTTGGATCACTTTCCGTTAATTTAAAACCCAACATATTTTTTATATATTTTATTTTTTTTAAAAAAATATTAATGCTTTTCCACGGCGGCGACATTGTCTATCTGTTCAACACCCACTCCCAGGACTATGTTTACGCAAAAACCCAGGACTTTTTCGACATCGCCCACCTTAAAAAAGTACTGCCCCACCCAACCTATGGCCCAGACATCACCCTGGCCCAGCGGTTCCAGGTCCTCGTCGTATCAGTGCCCCCGCTAACCCTTACCGGCCACGGCCCCCGGGACCGCTTCAATGACCGAACAGACACTACTAAGCCAGTTACTGCCGGAACAGCCTTCCGGCTTCTTCGGGTTTCTGACGACCGACCCGCCCAATATCTCACTATAATGCAACACGGCTCGGAAGAAAGCTTTGCGAGCACGAACCGGTACAATCTGACAGTGACCCACCGGACCCTGGTAGCCTATACAACGGCGGCCGATAATTCCACAGGAACCCTGTATATCGCCAGCAGTGCCAACGCATTTACTGAACTCTCGGTAATCACCTTTTACAACAAAGTGGCACTGCACACCCCTCAGCTGCGAAATCCAGACGACTTTACGTTGGAACCGTCGGTTAACGAGCCCGTCGATGAGTTCCATGATCCGCAGTGGAGCATCATACTGGCCGACGTCGCAGTACTGCGCGGCTGCGTCGTAAAGTCCACGGCTGGTATGACGATTTCGCCAGAAGCGACCGATAGTACCGGAGCAAAGGTCTTTAGGACGGCCGAAGAGTGCAATGAATACCGCTTCGCCTATCCCGAGGACTTTGTGGTTGGCTGGCAGTGTGTCAATACCGGAGGCAAATTGGGGGTTAACCGGTGCGTCTCCGTGACGCAGTACACGACAAATGACCGCCAGCCGCTATTCGCTTCGGCGGGAACATGTCTGGCCAAGTGCGCGCCCACAGGAACAACGGCGCCGAAAGCGCCCGAAGGAGCGCCCACAGGAACAACGGCGCCGAGTTCCGAAAGAACCAAAGAAACAACGGCGCTCATGGCGCCAAGTTCCGAAGGAACAAAAGCGCCCAATCATAAAAATACATTTTTGTGGGTTTCCGTGGCAATAATTGTAGCAGCAATTGTGTTTGTTCTTATTTGTGTTTTAATTTGGAAAAACAACACAGAAATTCAAATAGATGGTGGAGCATAACCTTACTTTGGTGCATCGGGATGGAATCCAAATACCGCTGCATGCCCGGAAAACATTTGAGCGGCTCGAAGAGTACTTTACCGAGGAGCGTATCGAAAAGCAGCTGTTGCCGTTCATGAATGAAAATGAAATCAGCGGCCGCATGTGCGACTACCTGATGACAACGTACTCGCGCAAATACTCGTGCCCCATCCGGAACGGCGACGTGCGGCACTTTTACGACATGGCGCTTAAGGAGGCGCACGGACGCCGTTTTTTTGACCCGTTTAACCGCACCGTGAGCGGTATTCCGGTGCGATTCAAAGTCCCGAAAAAATCGCCCCCAATTGAGATGACGTCGACAGTGGCGCAGATAAATTTTGTGCGCTGGTACTTTTCGTTTGGGATCAATGAGTTTATCGCGGCGCATAAGCTAAAGATAGCGGCCGACATGCGGAACACCTACCGGCGCATCAACTCCGAGAAAAAAGAGATGACTCTCGCCGGCAGCAAACGCAAACGCCAGGCACTCATCGGGCCCCATGGGAAGCGGCGCACTATCGTCTTCAAACAGACGACGGTCATTGTAATGACTTGATTGAAAAAGTTAATAAAAACAATTGATGAAATATTTTTTTTATCTAACATTTTAAATTACAAAAAAAAGTGCAATTAATTAAAAAGTCAATATGCTGGGTTTTGAATTTAAGCCCACCTGGACATCCCCGGTATCTACCGCTCCCGGCTCCAAAAACCCCCCAATGACCCAAAGCGGTACCTACAACATTGCGCCGTTTCACGCGGCACCCTTTCTTCCGCCCTATATGATGTACGAAGGGTTCGGTAACCAGAATTCAACTAATTTAAGTCCCCTGAACAACATGATGGTGCCGGCAACCGATGGCCTATTTGGCCCATTGTTTGGCAACATTGGCCCAGGCACATGCCCTGCCAATGCCGGTGTGGGCCCGATGTTTGCACCAGCAAGACACCCAGCACTTCCTATCCCCGTCTCCGGGTCCGTCGTAGGATTTCCGACAAGCATCAATGCCGGGTTCCCGGATCCGATGTCGGGCCGGTGCAGACCGCACCAGGACGATCCCTATGATCCATCGCGGCGATAAAATTTATACAAAATTTTACACAAAATTTTAATAATTCGGAAATTAATAAACAAAAAAAAATGCCGCAAATCGATAACTGGAGCATTCCGCCTTTCCAAACGGGCTACGGAGAAGAGTGGACGACCCAGTGCTGGGGGCCAACGTCAAAACCGCTTTACGGGTGTGACGAGCGCTGGCAAGACGGGGTCATGTGCTGGGGCACCTTTGAGTCCAAGTACTGTAACGAGGTCGACCGGTACCCGATGGTGAATCCGCTGAGTCGGCTCGCACCGGTAATCGACGTCGCAAATGCCGCGTCGCTGTCATACCCGCAAACCCGGGGCATCGCACTGTCGCAGTACGCGATGAGCCGCCAACCGCCTGTCACAACGGCTCTCCTGGGACTGGCAAGCCAGTGCTTTGGCGACCCGGGAATGTCGCCGGTGTGCGCGGACTCGCTGGGCGACGGCGTCGTGGCCGGGGCCGAATTTAAAAACTGTCTCAACAACTCTGTGTAATTATATTATATTTATTTTTTTACAATTTCTTAAGAAAAAGGGATGGAAATTAAGTTCCAGAGCAGTTCAAATGCCCGGACCCTCGCAGAAGCCCAGTCGGCGGTTACCTGCCGCATGGCAAATAGCAACGATCCCCGGCCAAAGGCCCTTGTGTTTGACATCGACGGCACCGTGCTCTACAACAACCGGGTCTGCGATGTGAAGAAGCGCGTCGAAGGGGCTTATCGGCTCTACTCGTGGGCCAAGCTCCAGGGCGTCGCAGTGTTCTTTGTGACGGCGCGCCCGGACTTTCAAAACGACAATTTTAACCGGGTGCTTACTGAGCGAGACCTCTCGAGCCTTGGTTTTCTGGAGAAGGAACGCATCATGATGCGACCGGTCCAGGACGTGGCACTGCGTAACGAGCTGGCCAGTGCGGCAACAGTGTCCCGGTTCAAGCGCGAGTGTCGCGACGAAATTAGCCGGAGCCACATGATTCTGATGTCACTGGGCGACAGTCTATCGGACCTCATCGAACTGGGCATCGACAGTCCCTACGAGCGAATGCTGCAAAAGCCGACCATCAGCTGTACCCGTAGCTATCTGCTGTACCTGCCCGGAAACAACCCGGTCCTTAACGTGAAGCTAAAAAACGAGTACCTGTCAGACCTGGCGGACATCGCGATCGGAGAAAAGGCCGGCTACGCATCAAACAAGGCTGCGCTTGAGAACGGCTTTGAGCTTATTAAACGACTGCATGCTAAACGACAACGGGGTTCCGGAGAAACCCGTGGCGCGGCGAAACCGTTTGCCCTGGTGTTTGACATTGACGCCACCGTCATTTACAACTACTTGAAAAAAAACAAGGACGCCAGTGGGTCCAATAAGTCTCCCGAGGTGAAAGAGATGCAGCGCAGGGTGCCCGAGTCGTATGCAATCATCAAATGGGCCCTGGAGACGGACGTGGCGGTTTTCTTTGTGACGGCGCGGATAGACACTGCGTCGAACCGGCAGTTTGCGGTCGACGACTTGGCCAAATCGGGCTACACCCAGTACAATGCGCTATTTATGTGGCCCGGTGGACGACTCGGCGTGCCGCGCTTCAAAGCCGATTGCCGGTGTGCCATCGCTAAAGTTTATTCGATCCTCATGTCTTTTGGCGACTCGGAGCACGACATCATTGACCGCGAGTCCAACCCCCATTTCAACGAAGCCCTGTCGCAAATCAGAAATGACCGGGCCTATGTGCTGCGGCTACCGCACAACGAGGCCAAGTACAATGTGAAGCTACACCTGGAAAAATAAACGCTGTATTTTAAAATATTTTGAGATTAATTTATTATTTTTTTTTTCAGAAAAAAATTTTTTTTCTTTTTTTTTTTCGTCACATTCAATAAAAAAATCATCTTACTTCAGATATGTCGTCTTGTTTTGGAGCTTCCAGTCAGGGTACTCTTACCCAACTCGTCAGTCTTGGCGCAATGGATAAATTTCTCTCACAGAATCCCACTATCACTCTTTGGCGCTTTCGTTACGCCAAGCACACTCATTTCGTGTTTGAGCCTATCTGCCAAAACATTGTGGGCGCTCGGTTCGGCTCTGAGGTCCAGGTTAATTTGAATCGTACCGGCGATCTCCTCCACTTTGCCTACCTCCAGATCACTATTCCCGGCATCACTGCCTGCAACTCACCCCAGGGAATCAACTGCGGTTCCCAGTCGTTCCCCTACTTTAACCCCTGCGACCCCTGCGGTGACGGTGTCGAGCTCGGTCCCTGTGACCCCACCAACATCGGCTGCGGCGTTTCCAATAATGTTCCTCCGGCTACCACCGCCGACGCCTGTACCGGTCTAGAACTTCCCTACTGTCACTGGGTCAATGCTATTGGCCAGTTTGTGGCGGAGCGCGTCAGTGTCGTCATTGGTGGCCAGGTCATCGACACCATGTACAACGACTATCTCTTCATGTGGGAAGAGCTGTCGGGCCAGCCCGGCAAGCGCCTCCTCGAGATGATTGGCAAGCGATTCACCGTGGCCCAGCTCGTGGCCGACTCCAAGTACACCCGTACCCTCTACGTTCCCCTTCCCTTCTGGTTTACCTACAACACCGGAAATGCCCTGGCCTTGGTCTCCCTCCAGTTCCACACCGTGCAAATCATCTGCCAGCTCGCCCCGCTCAAGCGCTGCATCCAGATCTCGCCTCCCCTGCTTGGTGGCGATCCCGCCTGTGTTCTCAATTGTACCACCGGCGGCCCCGTCGTCGACACCGACATCACCGTAAACTTCGAGGGCCTCTACGTCTACCTGGACCGTGCCGAGCGTGATCGCTTCGCCGCCTCCAGCTTTGAGCAGCTTATGAATGCCGTCCAGCGCTTCACTATGCCCATGACTGCGTCTCCCCAGGCCCATATTGCAATTAACTTCAATCACCCCGTGATCGAGCTCATCTGGGCCGTGCGCCGTCGTTGCCAGTATGAAGTCAACAACTACTTCAACTACGCCGGCGTGTACAACCGCGACCCCATCGACCAGGTCCAGCTTATTCTCAACGGTAACGACCGCTTCAGTCGCCGCGAGGGCCGCTACTTCCGTCTCGTCGTGCCCTACCAGTGGCACACCGACATTCCGGACAACTTCATCTACTGCTTCTCGTTCGCCACCGAGCCCGAAAAGATGCAGCCCACCGGCTCTTGCAATTTCTCGCGTATCGACAACGCCGAATTCGTCTTCTCTCACCAGCTCTACCTCGTCCAGCCTCCTAATGGCGGCACTGCTGAGCAAGTCGAGAACATTATCTTCGCACGGAACTGGCAGGTCTTCAAATACAGGCAAGGGTTGGGCGGTATCGCCTTCGCAAATAAGCACACCATTGACTCTGCTTACGAAGGCCCTGCATTGTTGATGGCTTAGATTAACCCTTTAAACTTAAATAATAAAAAATTTATCTTTTAAAAAAAAATATTTTTGTGTTTTTGTGTTTTTGTGTTTAAATTGGGTTTTAAAAAATTTTATATATTATTTTAAGCAAAGGATGGCAAAAGGACGTGTATTTGTTCCTAAAAAACTAC
>Ga0114966_10003469_pt1 | contig 13845 bp, 11 predicted proteins | sample M_130207_XF_Meta_FD_87029 | JGI IMG/M metagenome (GOLD analysis project Ga0114966, IMG submission 87029) | Freshwater microbial communities from Lake Montjoie, Canada to study carbon cycling - M_130207_XF_MetaG | ecosystem: Environmental > Aquatic > Freshwater > Lake | place: Lake Montjoie... | reverse complement strand
TCGCTGCTGGCGCTGGCCGCAGTGGTCGACGGGACCGAGCGGTGGCAGTTGGTCGACGGCAACACCGAACCAGACCCCGCACGAGCCATCGAGGCTGCCTTCGCCACGCGCGATGCCAGCGACTCGGTCGCGCTGCTGGCGGTCACCGTAATGCCGGGACCACAGGTGAGGCAGGCCGTGCCCGTCACCAAGGCCATTCGCCGCTCGCTGCCGCACGTGCGCATCGTCTGGGGCGGCTACTTCCCGACGCAGCACACCCACGCAGTGCTGTCGTCGGGTTACGTCGACTTCGTCGTGCGCTCGCAAGGAGAGCGGCCGCTGCTGGAGCTGCTCGCCGCACTCAAGGGTGAACGACCGATCGAGACGGTCAGCAGCCTGTCGTGGCGGCGCGAGGACGGGACGCTGGCCAGCACGTCGTCCGGACCGATGACGGCGCTCGACGACCTGCCCGAGCTGCCGTACGAGCGGGTGGACATGGAGCAGTACCTTCATCCCACCTACCTTGGGGCGCGCACCGTGGCGCACGCGTCGTCGTTCGGCTGTCCATTCGCGTGCAACTTCTGCGCGGTGGTGGCGATGACGAATCGGCGCTGGCTCTCGCAGGCGCCGGCGCGCATGGAGGCGACGATGCGGCGGCTTCAGCGCGACTACCGCATCGACTCCGTGATGATGCACGACATGGACTTCTTTATCGTCGAGGCGCGGGCGGCGGAATTCGCCGAGCGCATCGCGCCGCTCGGTCTGTCCTGGTGGGCGCTCGGCCGCGTCGACACGCTGATGCGCTATTCGGATCGCACGTGGGAGACGATGGCCCGCTCGGGGCTGAAGATGGTGTTCTCCGGCGCCGAGTCGTCGTCGGAAGTCACCCTGGCCGCCATGAACAAGGGCGGCTCGGCGTCGCCAGAGCTGACGCTCGAACTGGCCGCGCGGATGAAGCGCTTCGGCGTTGTGCCCGAGTTCTCGTTCGTGCTCGGTGCCCCGCCCGACCCCGAAGGGGACACCGAGCGGTCGTTCGACTTCATTCGGCGTATCAAGGAGATCAACCCGGCCACGGAGGTGATTCTCTACACCTACACGCCGGTGCCGAGCGAGAACGCCCTGTTCGGCGCCGCGGAGAGCGAAGGGTTCCAGTTCCCGGCGACGCTCGACGCGTGGGCATCCGACCAGTGGACCCAGGCCATGATGCGCCGCGGCGAACAGCTGCCGTGGCTGCCGGCCGGCTTGAAGGGGCGCATCCGCAACTTCGAGCGCGTGCTCAACGCGTTCTACCCGACCGTCACCGATCGGCGGATGACGCCGGCCCGCCGGGCGCTGCTGCGCGCGGCGAGTTCGTGGCGCTACGCGCTCGGCGTCTACGGCGCGCCGTGGGAACTGCGGGTGCTGCAGCGTGTGTTCCAGTACCAGCGTCCCGAGACGACGGGGTTCTGATGCATCTGCCTGTGCGACTCGCCCGGTGGTGGAGCGGCGGCCCTGAACCGGTGTCGATGCTCGACGGCTACGAGCGGTGGGCGCCGGTCTACCCGGCGCACCCGCACAATCCGCTGATGGAGGCGGAGGCGGGCGTTGTCTCTGCGTTGATTCGCTCGACGGCGCCGCGGCGGGCGCTCGACGTGGGCACCGGCACCGGACGGAATCTGGCGACGCTGTGTGAGGCAGGCGCGTCGTGCGTGACCGGCGTCGACCTCTCGGCGTCGATGCTGCGGCACGGCGGCTCGGTCTGTCCACGCGTGCGGGGCGACGCGCAGCAGTTGCCCTTCGCGACCGCAGCGTTCGATGTCGTCACCTCATCGTTGATGTGCGGCGACGTCGCGGACCTCGGCGCGTGGCTGGGCGAGGCGGCACGCGTCCTCGCGCCGGGCGGCCACCTGATCTACTCGGACTTCCACCCGTCGTGGACCGTGGCCGGATGGCGGCGGACGTTCAGGAGCGAGGACGGCCGCGAGTACGAGCTGCCGTTCTTCCCGCACACCATCGAGGCGCACCTCGAACAGCTGGCGAGCCACGGCCTCGAGGTGCGAGCCATCCGGGAACCGCGTGTCGCGGCGCGTCGACACGCGGTCGTGGTGGTGCTGCATGCGACGCGGCCGTCGGACCGGGGACGCTGATGTTCGGTCTGGGGCCTGCCGTCACCTTTGTCAACGGCCGCATCGCGACGCTCGAAGGCGAAGCGCGCTCGATCCGCGTGCGCAAGCGGATCCTGGCGATCGATGAGCCGCCGCAATTGGGTGACGAGGTGGTGGACCTCGACGGCCGCTTCATGCTCCCTGGTCTCGTCAACGCGCACGATCATCTCGAGCTGAATCACTACGGGGCGCTGAAGCGGCGCGACTGCTACGGGAACGCGCGCGAGTGGATCGACGACCTGCGTCCGGTGGTCCGCGACAGCGGCGAGGTCCGTGAGAAGAGCCGCATCAACCTGGCGGACCGGCTGTTCATCGGTGGCCTGAAGAACCTGCTCGCCGGCGTCACCACGGTGGCGCATCACAATCCGTTGTACCGCGCCTTCGGCCTGCACTACCCGGTTCACCTGGTTGAGCGGTTCGGTTGGGCGCACTCGCTCGGCATGGAGCAGGGCCCGGTCGGCGCGCACGGCGAACCGGGCGGTGTGGTGGCCGACGCTGCGGCGTCGACACCGCCGGACCGGCCGTTCATCGTGCACGCGGCGGAAGGGGTGGACGCCGGCGCCGCGGCGGAGCTGCCGGCACTCGACGCCAGCGGCGTGCTGCGCCGGAACACGGTGCTGGTGCACGGGCTGGCGGTCAGCGCCGATCAGTGGCACGCGCTGTTCGCCCGTGGGGTGTCGCTCGTCTGGTGTCCAGCGTCGAACCTGTTCCTCTTCGGCCGCACGCTCTGCATGCCGCGCGTGCTCGATACGCCCGCGGCCGCCGGCCGGGTGTGCCTCGGCAGCGACTCGCGGCTCACCGGCGCGAACGATCTACTGGACGAACTACGCGTCGCCGCCGGCGCCGACGTGACCGCCGACGTGCTGCTACGGATGGTGACGACGTGGGCGGCGGCGGTGCTGCGGCTCGAGGATGCGGGCCGTCTGCGCGTGGGTGCCGCCGCCGACCTGCTGGTGGTTCCGGCGCTGGCCGATTCGCCGGCCGAGGCGCTGCTGCGCTGCCGGCGCAGCGAGGTGGCGCTGGTCGTGCGCAAGGGGACGCCGTTGGTGGGTGCGCCTGCACTGGCGCGCGCGTTCGAGGCGAGACGCATCCATACGAGGCGCATCGAGGTGGATGGCTGTGCGCGCATCGCCCAGGCGGCGCTGGCGCGCCGGATCGAGCGCTGCCTGATTCGGGAACCGGGTGTGACGGCGGAAGGGCGACATGTGTAGCGGCCGACTTTCCGCCGTAGCCGTGTGCGGAGGCTGGTCAGGTCGGTCTGGATCAGCGCACCTCACGGTTCGCGGCGACGCACTACCGCCGAGCGGCGAGCTCGCGATACAGCGCGGCGAACGCGCGAGCGGTCCAGTCGGCGTCGTGCGTCACGGCCCACGCGCCGGCTGCGTCTGCGAGGGCGCGGCGTCGCGGTTCGTCGAGCAGAAGGGCGTGGAGCGCGCGGGCCAGTGCCTCGGGATCGGACGGCGGCACGGCGACCGCGCGGTCGCCCTGCCAGTCGGCCAGGTAGCCGACCGCCGAGCCCGCCACCGGCACACCGCAGGCGGCCGCTTCGAGCAGCACCACACCCGCGGCTTCGTGCAGCGACGTGAGCACGAAGACGTGGGCGGCGTGGTAGAGCGGCAGCAGGTCGGCGCTCGAGCGGAAGCCGTGGACGGTGACGCGAGGCGCCAGGTCGAGCTCGCGCGTCAAAGTCGCCAGCGCGCCGTGCATCGTGTCTTCGCCGGCGATGTCGAGGTGGACGTCGACGCCCTCCGTCACCAGGCGGCGGACGGCACGCAGGAGGGTGCCCTGGTCCTTCACCGGGTTGAGGGAGGCGACGTGGAGCAGGCGAAACGGCGGACCGGACGGTGGCGCCGGGCGGGCGGTGAACAGGGCCAGGTCTACGCCGAGCGGAATCACGACCGGCGTGCAGCCGTGCGCGCGCGCCAGAGCGGCCTGGAACTCGCTGCAGACCGTGACGCGCGTGGCCAGGGCCGTTGCTGCCCGGACCGCCAGACGGTTCTGCCAGCGGGTTTGCAGGCCGTAGCCGATGTGGGGCAGCGACGCGAACTCGCCGCTATCGAGCGTCACCACCGTCGGCACGCCGGTGAGTCGGCCGAGCAGCGGCACCAGGCGTCCGGCAGGCTGCGCCCAGTACGCGTGCAGCACGTCGAAGGGGCCGTCGGCCCGCAGCGCGCGGTGCAGGGCGCGCGCCTGCGCCACGACACCGGTGGGGCGACCGAGGTCGCGGATCGTTGCGCCGGCCAGCGGGTAGGTGCACGGCGCGTCGTGGTAGCGCAGCACGTAGACGAACAGCTCGTGCTCACGCGCCAGCCGTTCCACCAGCCACAGCAGCGACGGGATGACACGCTGGCGTCCACTTCGGTCGAAGCCGCCCGTCACCACGAGCGCAATGCGCATGCGTCACTATAAGGCGGCGGCCGCAGCCGATGGACCGCTGAAACTGGTGCAGGTCAACTACGCCTTCACGCCCGTCGACTCGCCCGACCTGTTGCTCGACGCCTATCACACGCTGACCGGCTGGAGCGACGCCGCGGCGGGCGCCGGCCTGTCGGTCAGTGTCGTCCAGGCGTTCTCGAGCAACGCCGTGCGGCGGCGCGGCCGCGTCGACTATCTGTTCTGCGATGCGCGCGGCGTCCACGGGTTGTCGCCGGCCATGCTGCATGCGGCGGTGGCCGCGTGCGAACCGGACGTCGTGCATGTGAACGGGCTCGATGCGCCGGTGCGGGTCTGGCGGTTGCGGCAGCGGCTTCCGGCGCATGTCGCGCTCGTGGTGCAGGATCACGCCAGTGTGGCGCCGCGGCGTCTGTCGCTGAAGGCGGCGTTCCGGCGCCGGGCGATGCGCGCGGCCGACGCCTATCTGCTCACGGCGCCCGAGCAGGCCGAGCCGTGGCGCAGCGCCGGCTTCATCACCGACGCGCAGCCAGTCCACGCCGTGCTGGAGGCCAGCACCGAGATGCGGCCGGTGCACCGCGGGACGGCGCGGGAACTGTCGGGCATCGACGGCGCGCCGGCCGTCCTGTGGGTCGGACGCCTCGACGCCGTCAAGGACCCGCTCACCGTCCTTGCCGGCTTCGAGCAGGCCCTCGCCTTGCTCCCGGCGGCCACGCTCACGATGGTGTTTGGCGACGATGGGCTGCTGCCGGTAGTGAAAGCGCGCATCAGCGCCTCGCCGGTCCTCGGCGCGCGGGTGCGGTTGGCAGGGCGGGTGCCGCGCGCGCAGCTCGCCGCCTGGTACAGCGCGGCCGACCTGTTCGTGCTCGGCAGCCGGCGCGAGAGCTGTGGCTACGCGCTGCTCGAGGCCTGTGCCTGCGGTGCCGTGCCGGTGGTGACCGGCATTCCGTCGTTCCGGGCGATCACCGGCGACGGCGCCATTGGTACGCTCTGGCCGGTGGGCGACTCCGCCGCACTGGCGGCCGCCCTGATCGAGATGGGGCAACGCGACCTCGAGTTCGAGCGGCGGCGCACCCGCGCCTACTTCGACCGCCATCTGAGCTGGAGCGTCGTCGGCGCGCAGGCGCGAGCCGTGTACGAGACCGTGGTCGAGGCACGGCGGCGCGGGGGAGGGCACTGAGTCGCGTGGTACACTGAGCGACTCACCTTGGCCAGCGGAGCACCCCACGTCGCACGCTTCGACCATAACGGAGCGACCCTCGTCGACGAGATCAGCGGCGACGCGGTCTCGCGGCACATCGTATTCCTGCACGGCTGGGGCGGCAACCGCGAGAGCCTGCGCGGCATCGCCACGCTCTTCCAGCATACCCACCGCGTCCATTTGCTCGACCTGCCGGGATTCGGCGAGGCGCCGCCGCCGCCCGAGTCCTGGGGGACGGTCGAGTACGCCGATCTCGTGCAGCAGTATCTGCTCGAACAGGTGCGTGGCACCGTGGTGCTGGTGGGGCACTCATTCGGCGGCCGCGTCAGCGTGAGGCTGGCGTCACGCCGGCTGACCCAGGTCCGCGACCTGGTGCTGCTTGGTGTGCCCGGACTGCCGCAGCCGGCGCTGTCGAAGGTGCGACTGCGCCGCTGGGGGATTCGTACGCTGCGCAAGGTGCTGATCGCGCTGAAGCCGCTCGTCGGCGAAGGCGGGGTGCGCTGGCACACGGCGCGGTTCGGCTCGAAGGACTATCAGGCGGCCGGCGCCCTGCGGTCGATCCTCGTGCAAACGGTGAATGAAGACCTCACCGAGAGCGCGAAGCTCATTGCCTGTCCGGTACTGCTCGTGTGGGGGACCGACGACACCGACACGCCGCCGTGGCTGGCGGCGCGCTACGCGTCGCTCATCGGCGCGAACGCCACCGTGTCGTTGCTGCCGCACAAGGACCATCATCTCTACACCGGCACCGGCGCCCACCTGATCGGGCAACAGATGCGCACGTGGCTGAAGGCACAGGCGAATGACTGAGTTCTGGCCCTGGGTGCCCGTCCTGACCGCCGCGTTCACCTACCTGACGTGGCGGCGCCTGCTCGCCTACCTGCGCTATTTTCAGCAGGACGGGTACGAAGCCGTGCGCTTCCTGCGGTGGACCGGCGTGCGGCCGCTGACCGACCCGGCGTTCTGGGTGGCGATGGCGTCGGCATTCCTGTTCCTCGCCGACACGCTGCTCGCCGTCGTCCTGTTCACCACCGGCGCCGTCGTGCTCGGGCTGGTGCAGCCGGACCCGCGCGAGTCGGGCAAGATTCCGCTGCGCCTCACCTGGCGTGCCCGGCGCGTGCTGGCGGTGGCGCTGGTGCTGGCAGTGTCGGCGTTCGTGCTGCTGGTCCGCCTGGTCATCGACGCCGGGGTGCGTGCGCCGCTCGTGGCGGCGTCGTTCATGTTCGTGCTGGTGCCGCTGGCGCTGATCGCGGCGAACCTGATCCTGGCGCCGTACGAACGGGCCGCGCAGCGCTCCTACTACGCGGAGGCCGTCGCCCAACTGGCCCGCGTCCATCCGTTCGTCGTCGGCATTACCGGCAGCTACGGGAAGAGCAGCAGCAAGTCGATGCTCGCGCACATCCTGCAGTTCCACGCGCCGACGCTGGCCGCGACCGGCAGCATCAATACCGTGATGGGCGTGACGCGTCACATCCGGGAAGCGCTGGTGCCGGGCCACCGCTTCATGGTGGTGGAGATGGGCGCCTATGCCATCGGGTCCATCAAGCGGCTCTGCGCGCTGACGCCGCCGTCGGCGGCGATCATCACCGCGGTTGGCGACGCGCACCTCGAGCGTTTCAAGACGACGGAAGCGATCTATCAGGCCAAGAGCGAGCTGGCGCAGGCCGTGCCGGCGGGCGGCCTGCTGGTGTGCAACGCCGACAGCCCGAACGCGCTGCGCATCGCCCAGGCCAACACGCAGTGCCGCGTTCTGCTCTACGGTGAACATTACCCTGGCGGCCTCGACACGCGCGTCGAGCGCGTGCGCTTCACGAAGGCCGGGACGCACTTTGTGCTGCAGACCGCCGACCGGGCCTATGAGTGCTTCACGCCGGTGCTCGGCAGGCCGATCATCCTGAACCTCGCCGGGGCGTTCACGCTGGCGGTGGCGGTGGGTGCCGATCCGGCGGTTGCTGTCGCGTCGTTCCGGACGTTGAAGCCGGTGTCGAACCGCCTCGAACTGGTGGAGGATGCGGGCGTGATGTGGCTGCGCGATGCCTACAATTCGAACCAGTTCGGCTTCCGCGCCGCGCTCGAAGTGGCGGCCGAGCTGCCGGCCTCGCGCCGCATCATGGTGACGCCGGGGGTGATCGAACTCGGTCACGAACAGTACGCGGTGAACCGGGCGCTCTCGAAGGATGCCGCAGCCGTGTGCGACTACACCCTGGTGGTGTCCGAGACGAACCGCGCCGCCTACGCCGATGGGCATCGTGACGCGGGCCGCGAAGACCGCCTGGTGGTGGTGGCGAACCGCACCGAGGCGTTCCGCTGGCTGCACGAGCATCTGCGCGACGGCGACGTGGCGATTCTCGAGAACGACCTGCCCGACCTCTACGAGCGCAGCGCCGGCGTCTTCTGGCCCGAGCGCGGGAAGGCGCGAGCATCGTGAGCGCTGAGACGCACGTGCGTCGCACGATTGCCGTCATGTTCGGCGGGCGCTCGCTCGAGCACGACGTCTCGGTGGTGAGCGGCCTGCAGATCCTGCACGCCCTCAACCCGCAGCAGTTCGCGCCGATGCCGATCTACATCGACCAGCAGACCCGCTGGTGGGTGGGCGACGACCTCTGGCACACCGAGACGTTCCGCAAGGGCGGCCCTGACCGCTCACGCCTGATCGAGGTGACGCTGGCACCGGGCTTCGGCACGTCGGCGCTGGTGCCGGTCGACCTTGTGGCCTCGCTGCCTGGCGCGACCCGCCGTCTGTCCGGCGTCGTCGCCGGTGGCGGCGGCATCATCCCGGTTGACTGCTTCGTGCCGGTGCTGCATGGCACCTACGGCGAAGACGGCTGCGTGCAGGGGGCGCTGGAACTGGGCGGCGCCGCCTACGTGGGGTGCGGCGTGATGGCCTCGGCCATCGGCATGAACAAGCGCGTCACGAAGATCATGGCGCAGCATGCCGGCGTGCCGGTCGTCCGGTGGCTGTCGTGCGAGCGGGCCGTGCTCGATCGCGGGTCGATGTGGCTCACCGAACTGCCGGCGCAGGTGACCGCGTCGTTCGGCTGGCCGGTCATCGTGAAGCCGTGTAATTTGGGCTCGAGCGCCGGCGTCTCCGTCGCGGCGAATGCCGCGGAACTGATCTCGGGTGTGCTCAACGTGTTCGAGTACGACACCGAGGCGCTGATCGAGCCGTTCATCAAGAACCGTCTCGAGATCAACGTCGCGGTGGCCGGGCTGGACACGCCAGCGGCGTCGGTCACCGAGATGCCGCTGACCAGCCTGGACCAGCCGCTCACCTTCGCCGAGAAGTATCGTCGTGAGGGCGGCAAGAGCGTCGGCAGCCAGGGGATGGCGGGCGCCCTGCGTGTGCTCGATCCGGACAGCCTGCCGGTCGAGATGCGTGCCAACGCGCAGCGCTACGCCACCACGGTGTTTGCGGCGCTCGGGTGCGAGGGGATCTCCCGCATCGACTTCCTCATCGACGCCGATACGAACGAACTGTTCTTCAACGAGATCAACACGCTGCCTGGGTCGCTGGCGTTCTACCTCTGGTCGGCCGCGCCGCACCACTGGACGGTCACCGACCTGCTCGCGCGGCTCGTCGACCGCGCCGAACGCCTGCGCGCCATGAAGCGCGGACTGCAGCGCACCCCGCCGGCGGAGCTGAAGCTGCTGGGATAGGGAGAGCCCAGAGCCTTGTAGTACGTAGTGTCCGGCTTTAGCCGGACTTTCTGGGGTCCGCCTCAAGGCGGACACTACCCCGATCGCGAAACCGCCCTAGTAACGTCGTTTCTGCTGCCGGACGATATCGAACTTCGCGGTCTCGGCCACCGCCATCACCGCCATCACGCCGGCCTGCACCGGGTCCGACACCACGAGATCGGCGACGTCGGGCACGCTGCCCGCCATGTTCAGCGAGATCACGTAGAGCCCTTTCCGGCGCACGTCCTCGACGGCGCGCGAGATCTCGCCACCCATGATCGATCCGGCCAGCACCAGCAGGCGCACGCGCGGCAAGCGGATGACCGCGCGGACGGCGCTGGCCAGCGCGTCTTCGCCGACGAGCGGGATCGTATCGACCGAGATACGCTCGCCGCGGATGTTGTGCCGGTCCGCTTCAGAGATCGCGCCGAGCGCCACCTGACCGACCTGGGCGCCGCCGCCCATGATGACGATGCGCTTGCCGTAGATGTTGGAGAAGGACGGCGTCATCTCGACGCTCGCCACACCTGGCACACCCCCGAGTTCGGCAATCACCTGGTCGATCGGACTCGTCACCGAGAACTCGAGGTAGATCTGCGAGTCCTTGTCGGTGTGCGGAATGATGTCGACGTAGGTGATGTTCGCCGAGTGATCCGCCAGCACCTTCGTGAGACCGAAGAGGATGCCGGGCTGATTCGACGCGGTGGTAAGGACGGCGTAGGCGGACATAGGGAAGGAATGTACCACGGAGCCGGCTCGCGTCATCGACGGCACTATGCGCCGTCTCTGATGACCCTGCAGCTCTCGATATCGAAACTGACGTCGCCGAGCGTGAGGCGGGTCTGGTCGCGCAGTTCCTCGGCGAACTCCAGAAAGCGCGCCGCATCGTCGACGTTGCTGGCGAGACCAAACGAGACGCGGATGGCACCCGCCGCTTTTCCGCCGCGTGTCTGCATCAGCTGCACGAACTTCTGCAGGTTCATGTCGACGCCTGCGTGCATCGCGGCGCGCATGTCGTCCTCGGTGAGGCCCTCGGCCGATTCGCCCGCGCCCGGGTTGCAGAAGCAGCCGGTGCGAAGCGAGATGCGGCGTTCGCTCGCGAGTTCTTCCACGCGGCGGTAGTCGATCAGGTGCCCCTCAGGGTCGTAGAGGTTCATGGTGAGCGTCGCACCGCGTGCCTTCATCGTCGCCGGCCCGTAGATGCGGACCATGTGGCGGCCGTTTGCATGCCGCAGGTCGAGCAGTTTGCGCAGCAGCCAGCCGGCCAGCGACTGCACACGGGTGTGAATGGTGTCGATGCCGATGCGCTGCAGGTGGCGCAGGCCGATCTCGACGGCGGGAATACTGAGATAGTTCAGCGTGCCGTCTTCGAACCCGGCTTCGCCAGGTGAGAGGATGTGCGCCTTGCCCTGCACCGTGGCGAAGTTCACCGTGCCGCCGGCAAACCATGGACGCCGCAGCAGCGGCAGCGCACGCTTGTGCACGAGCAGGCAGCCGACCCCCGTCGGGTAGCCGAACATCTTGTAGAACGAGACCGTGACGAAGTCGGGCTGCACCGTCCGAAGATCGAGCGCGTTGGTCGGCACGTAGGCGGCGGCGTCGAGCAGCACCTGCCAGCCGGCCTGGTGTGCCTCTTCGACGAGGTCGAGCGGATGCTGCACGCCCGAGAAGTTCGACTGGGCCGGGAAGGCGAAGAGGCGCGGCACCGAGCGATCGCCAGAGGCGAGCAGCGCGTCGAGCGCCGGCCGATCGATCCGGAGGTCGGGCAGGGTGAGCGGGGCGTAGTCGAAGGTGGCCCCCTTGGCGCGCGCGAACTCGCGGATGCCGTTCACCGAGTTGTGATTGTCGAATGCCAGCACGAACCGCCCACCCTCCACGAACGGGAAGCTCTCGCCGACGAGCTTCAGGGCGCCGCTGGCGTTCAGCGTGAAAATGGCCGTGTAGTCGTCGGTGGCGCCGAAGAATTCGAGCACGGCGCGCCGGGCCCGTTCCACCAGCGTCGTCGACGCGGACGAACTGAGGCTGACCGAGTGCGGGTTGCCGAGTACCTGCCCGGAGAGACTGGCGGCGTGCTCCCGGATCTGCGAGTCGGCGTACATGCCGCCGCCGGTGTAGTCGAGATACGCCTGCCCACCGATGTCGAGCCGGGCATACTCCGTGCTGCGCAGGTGGTCGAGGATCTGGGTGGTGGCGTACTCCGGGAAGTCGTCGAGGAGTTCGCGCGCCGGGTCGATGGACGTGGTTGGGCGTGGGGGCATGCCACCCCAAGTATGGGGCACAGGCGACACCCGGGTGAAGTGGTGCTCAATCGGGGCGGGGGCGCGAGGTTCGCGCGCCCCGTCCCAGCGGGCGGGTCAGGCGGCCTGTGGCTGCTGGTGACTGATGACGGTTGGCGCCTTCGGCACGATGAACCAGGCGGCAAGGTAGACGAGCAGGCCGCCGACCACCGCACCAGGCATGACCGAGAGGACGATCCAGGCGACGCGCACCAGCGTGCTGTCGACGCCGAAGTAGTCGGCCACGCCGCCGCAGACCCCCGCCACCTTCGCGTCGCTGGCTGAGCGGACGAGCCGGTGTCCGAGGGTCACGCGGGTGGCCTGTCCGTCAGGCATCACCATCCAGGCCAGCGCGTAGGCGACGATGCCGCCGATGACGGCGCCGGGCACGAGAGACAGCGCCAGCCAGAGCGCGCGGACCAGCGTGACGTCCACGTCGAGGTAATCGGCGATGCCGGTGCAGACGCCGGCAATCTTCTCGTCGCCGGTGACTCGAACCAGTCGGCGCGGCCCGCCGTCAGGGTTGGTGGCAGTGTTGTCCATGACATCCTCCGTGAACGGCGAGCCTGAAGGCTCGCGGCGACGTCTTCGAGGCGGCCACGATGTGCGGCCCTGCGTAGAAGGACGGCCGGCCTACCGGAGAAGTTCCGGCGCCTCAACCATCGCGTTGGCGACGAGCGCGTCGCCGTCCTCACGCACGATGAACCCTTCGGCAACCAGCCGCGCCACCGAGGTGGTCACCGCCCGCACGTACTCCTCGGGACTCTTGTAGATCGATCGCAACTGCGACTTGTCGAGCGGCACCTCATGGCCGGCAATGCGGCAGAACGACGGTCCGGTCGAGTTGCCGAACCAGGTGCTGGTCGGCGCTTCGACGAACGGCGAGCGGATGCCGCCGACGACGTTGCCGAAGCGGTCGAGCACGGGCTTGCCGTCCACCACGAGGATCTGCTCGGCGCGCGGCGCCGGAGTGCCGGTGCGCACCCAGACGTCGAGGTTTCGCAGGATGGCGTTGAACGCCGGCCAGTTGGGGAAGCGGCTGCGCGGCCCCTCGATGCACGCCATCGGCGGCACGGCCCTGCCGCCCTTCTCGATGTCAGCCGAGGCGGCGGCGAAGTTCAGCTCGTCCGGGGTCGCATGCGCGGAGCCGGCAATCTCATAGTTGCGGTACAAATCTGGCGGCGTATCGCCGTCCGGCCGTCGTGCCGCGATGCCCGACAGGTAGTCGGACTGGCTCATCACTCGCACCACCGGCACCCCGGCGTGACGCACGACCTGGCGCGAGTCGCCGGCCGGTAGTGGCGCGGCGCACTGGTTGATGGCGGAGGGGCCGCTGGCCACGGCAATCAGGTAGGCGTCGAACATCGACCGCCCATCCTCGGCCACCACGAGCGGATGGACCGCGTTGATGTAGGTGTAGAGGAAGCTGCCGGTCTGCGAGTAGCCCCAGGCGTAGAGCCGCTGCACCGGATGCGGCACGGCGGCGTCGGTGCCGTAGAGGAGCGGGTTCGAGGCGGTGCGACTGCGCAGCCAGGCGCCGACCTGCGTGTGAATGTCCCACACCAGCCCGTTCTCGGTAAGGCGTGCGCTGTCGGCTGCCAGCGCGGTGCAGTTGCGCGGGTCCTCCAGCGGCAGCGGGTTCGCCATGGCGAGCGACCCGTAGCGCGCCGGGTTGAACGTCTTCAGCGTCGCAATCGACACCGGCTTGGCGGTGATGCCAACCCAGGCGTCGCCGTTGCGGACGATCTGCTTGCCCGAGATGGCCCAACCGAGGTTCAGGTCGAAGAGGTTCGACGGGTTGAGCATCTCGACGATGACCGTGCCGCTGAAGCGCGCCTTGTCGGCAGGACGCCTGATGAGCACGCGCGTCACGTACGGCACGTTCGCCGTGCGGATGACCGCCGGTCCCGGTCCGGGCCAGTCGTAGACGTTCGAGGTGCCGGCCACCATGAACTCCTCTTCGACGTAGCCGAGGGCCTTCAGGTCGGTCGGGACGCGCGTGTGGTCAGCGGCGCCGAACGGGTAGGAGTCGGCGGTGATGGGCAGCGCCCGCGCCCCTGGCACTTTCGAGGCGGCGAACGCGGGGCCAGCCGCAAGCAGCGACAGGCAGACCCATGCGGCGGCTGAGGTACGTCGAAGCAGCATGGGGGAGTTTCACATGATTTGGTCGTTGGTC
>Ga0114966_10003468_pt1 | contig 13845 bp, 17 predicted proteins | sample M_130207_XF_Meta_FD_87029 | JGI IMG/M metagenome (GOLD analysis project Ga0114966, IMG submission 87029) | Freshwater microbial communities from Lake Montjoie, Canada to study carbon cycling - M_130207_XF_MetaG | ecosystem: Environmental > Aquatic > Freshwater > Lake | place: Lake Montjoie... | reverse complement strand
TATTTGAAGCAATGGGAGGCAAAGGCGATAATGATTCTGAAAAAGAAGACAAAATAATTAAAAATATTGCAAAGGAGGTTGTAATTAATAAACATAATGTTTAAAATATATACTTTAAAATTGCAAACACCGATTATTTTATCAAATAATATGTTAATAACATTTGTCCTATTGCAGTGTAACACCATATAGCAGGTTGTTCGTGTATATTATTTGTTAATAAAAAACCAAAATATGGACCTGTTAATAGTGTTGCTAAAATAGGTTTTAATTGAAAAATTGTTAAAACTGGTATTATCCACATAAAAAAATGTAATCCAATACTTGGAGTAAACCAATATTTTCCAGGAGCACGCAATCTTATATTCCATGCAATATGTCTATTTCCGGAAAATGCACAGGTTTTTTTACCACATAAAGGTTCATTATTATTATCACATAATTCTTTATTCTTAACAAAAAATAACCGACTTGCCAATAATAAACCAGCAAAAAATGACATATATATAAAAATAAAGTTTGGTTTATTTGTAAAAGCAAACAACCACAAATTAAAAAATAATGGTTGAAAACATACATGAATATATCCAAGATTTGTTAAAAATATATTATAATTATTATTACATTGATTTATTACTTTATATTGAAAAAATTGCAATATTTCCATAAGGGCAAAATATCCTATTCCAATAGAAGCGTAAATATTTTTTTTATAGAAATATATACTTGATAAAATACCAATTACTCCTATTGTCAATGAAAGATTTTCAGAAAAACACATATATATAAGATAATAATATAAAACAGTGTTAGAAATATAAAACAGTGTTAGAAATATAAAACAGTGTAAATGTATTAAATATATTACAATAATTTATATTATTTATTAATAATGACAGAACCAAATGTATCAGATAAATTAGCAGATGTTATAACATCTATATTTAAAAAAACAAATATATTCGACAAAATAGAGAGAATCCATGGGTTAATTATAATTTCGTCAAGCTTTTTAATTATTGGTAGCACAATGTCACTAATTAATTTTTATTTTCTTAAAAATATTAATTCAAAAAACGATGAAAATATATCATTATTAAAAAATATCGACGATAATTTATCAAAAATAAAAGAAGACAATTATTTTATTAATTTTAAGGTATATCAAGAATTCCAAAAAAAAATAGATTTAATAACTGATATTAGTTTAGAACTACAGAAACAAAATATTAAATTATTTAGATTTTTTGAGGAAAAAAGTAAAAATAACGAAAAAAAAACTATAACTACCATGACGTCAATGAGCGACTTTGAAAAATATTGTAACTCTACAATTTTAAAAGAAAAAGAAGATTTAGAAATATACGAAGATATTGAAAATGAAATATTACAAGAATGTTATGATAATTTACCATGCAATAATTTTAAAAAAGTTACTTCATCAGGGTTTTTTAATTGGAAATAAATTATTTGTATTTTTTTAATATAAATATAGATTATATTACTTATTATGAAGAATAATATTTTAAAAAATATTTATGACTTTTTTTCAAGATTATTTGAAAAATTATCATTAAAACTAAAGCCAAAAAAAATAGAGGATGAAAATGAAGAAGAAGATTGGACAAATTTAATAATTTCAAATGAAATATTAGAAAGATATTAAAATATATTTATATTATATATTTTATGTCAATCTTACAAATTGGTATTAATCCTACTAAGCTAAATTATCCACATCCGTGTGATAGTAGTGAAATAGCATTTAAAGTGATTAGATGCGGTAATAAATTTTGCTGTATTGAAAGCGATATTAATAAATATCAAGTAGATAAAATAAATCCATTGTTAGTAGATGAAGAAATATTAGGTAATTTAGATAGTCGTGGTGATAGTATATTTACATTTGTAATTGGAACATCATATCTAGTTGATGAACATGAAAAAAAACTTGTCAGCGACGATACTGATAATAATGGTGTATGTGATATAAGTAAAATGCATATATGGACAAAAAACGCATTTAGTGTTCAAGAAATTAATTCAAAACATACTAGTATAATGTTAGAATCTGATCATAATTGGAATTCAATTGATCGTGCTTTTCATGATGATGTAGAAATTGATTCGGTAATAAAAACCAATGGTGTTATAGATAAATACTATTACGCAGGAGAAATGAAAATTAATTTAAGTCAACATAAGATATCTATCAATTTTTTGTCAGGAACATTTATGATGGATATAATTGATGTTTCACATGTTTCGGATGATATAAAAAAATGTATAACTAGTTTTTTACAAAATAAATTTAGAGGATGGACTATAGAAATTGATGAAACAGGTCAAACATATATAACGCAAGAAATGACAACACATATGTTAGATTATTATATTAACCATGGAGTAATACGAGTGAAACAATTTGATACTGAAGAACAAGCAAAAAAGTATGCAAATCGAAAAATGACGTTAGTGCGAATACAGATGCAGATAAATGCGGAGAAACAAATTATTGACAGATTTAAAACGGATAATACACCAAGATATTTACAACTAGTAGAAGATTATAAAAAATTAGAAAATGCACCAATTGAAGAATATGTCCCTACAACTAATTTAACAAAAGGAGGGACAAAAAAATATAAACGAAAACAAAAAAAATATCGTTCTCACAAAAAAAAACGCTCCCAAAAAAAACGTCGCACATACAAAAAATATTTTAAAAAACGATATTAAATAAAAAATTATATTTATAATAACAGTCTTGTTTAAAAATTATGTATACTTTTATCTCTATTATGGTTTACCATTAGTGTTTTATTATATGCATTTAAATATATCTTCTAATTATCTATATAATGGATGAAATTCAGTTATTAAAAAAAGAAAACGAAGAGCTCAAAAATAAAGTTATTGAATTAGAAGAACGATTGAAGAAATATACTGCACCTGCTAGAAGTAAAACTTATTATGAAAATCACAAGGAAGAACTTTTGGAAAAGATGAAAAAATATAAACAAACTCGTGAACAAATCAAAGAGCGAAATAAGAAGGCGTATTTGAAAAGAAAGGAAAAAATGGAGGAAGACAAATTAAAATTGATATGATTTAATATATTTAACGTTAAATATATTAAATACGAAATCTTTAGTAATAGTATAAGAATGAAAAGATTAAAATATGATTATGAAATGTTAACAAATATTTGTCATGAAGGTGGTGTTACATTATTATTTAATTATAAAGATAAATATATAACAAGGGATACAAGAATTATAGGCAAATGTATTTTATGTGAAAATAGTTTTGATAAAAGCTTAAATAAATTACATAAACAAAGAAATTTCGGTTGTGAATCATGTGCTAAAATAATGAGGTTTGAAAGAGTAAAAAAAACAATGGTAGACAAATATGGTGTTGAATATGCAGCACAATCTCAATTTTTTATGAATAAAATGAAGAGCACTACTTTAGAAAAATATGGTGTAGAGCATGCTTTACAAAGCGAAGTAACTAAAAATAAAATTAAACAAACTAATTTAGTAAGATATGGTTGTGAATATGGTTTGCAAAATGAAGAAGTTAAAGAAAAAAGAAGACTTTCAAATTTAGAAAAATATGGTTTTGAAAATCCTTTACACCGAGAAGAAATAAAGGAAAAAATAAAGGGGACAAATTTGGAAAAATATGGGGTAGAACATGCTTCACAATGTAAAGAATTTAAGGATAAATGTAAAAAAACTAATATGGAAAAATATGGGGTAGAACATTTTACACAAACTGATATTATGAAGGAAAAAACTAAAAAAACTAATATGGAAAAATATGGAGTTGAATATAATTTACAACGTGAAGAAATTAAAGAAAAAATAAAAGAAACTAATATGGAAAAATATGGTGTTGAATATACTTCACAATCAAAAGAAATTTTTGAAAAAATAAATAAGAACTCTTATTATTTAAAGGAATATATTTTACCATCTAGTAAAATAATTAAAATACAAGGTTACGAACATTTTGCATTAAATGAATTATTACAAAAAGAAAATATTAATGAAGACGATATTATAATTGGATGTAAAAATGTGCCAACTATTTGGTATAATGATGAAAATAATAAAAAGCATAGACATTTTGTAGATATTTATATTCCATCTATAAATAAATGTATAGAAGTTAAATCTACATGGACATTTGAAAAACAAAAAAAAATTGTATTTTTGAAACAAACTGCGGGAAAACAATTAGGATATTTATATGAAATTTGGGTTTATGATAAGAAAGGAAACAAAGTGGAATTTTATAACTAGCACTTCCAGCGGTTACCACACAAAATACAATTGCAAAAAGTTGTCATCGGTTCGTCTGCACTTCTCGTCTGCATTTGATAATATGTACATTGATTTCCCTTACACTTGCGACAAGTAAAAGTATCAGTAGCAGCAGCAATATTAGTTTCAAATTTGTTAGCATCACGTTTCGCTTTGGATTCAATTAGTTTAGACCATTTTTCAGGACTAAGTTCTTGATGTGTCATAAAAGCCACCACATGAGGTTTAATAGTTTCATTATTAATCTGTTCAATTATGTTATCATTTAAATTGGTGTAAATGCTGCGTAATCTATCTAAATATATTTGCACAAAGTGTTTGTTATCCCATTTTTTAACGACCTTTCTTTGGTCAGCTTCTTTCAAAACATAATTGAATATTCCTTTTTCTAAATTGGAGCTATTTTTTTCGTTTTTCAATTTTTCATCTATTTTGGCTCTAATATTAGAACGAAATAATTCAGAATTTGCAATCTTGCGAGACGACATAGTTATTGATTTACATACTATTTTATATTTAAATCAATATCAATTTTATTTTATAGATTATTTTTCTACTTTATCAGAATCGTAATCATAAGATTCTTCACTTAATTCAGAACCAATATCTTCAATAACGATATTATCTTCTTGACTATCTTTTTCGGTTTCATCACTGTCGTCGATATCATCTTCGCTTTCATCATCTTCATCATCTTCATCCTCATCGATATCATCGCTGCTATCAACAACAAACCCATCTTTAAGATAACCTTGCTTTGTTTTTTTCTCTTTTGGAACATTCGCGAGTTCATCTTCTTCATTTTCATCTTCAATTGCCGTAGCCGCAAGGTCTTCAAAACCGCCGAATAACTTTTCATAAATTTTGTCCCATAATTGTAAGGTTAAATTAGTGTATAATTTAGTTCCATCAGAATTTTTAAGGTAAGCTACAATAGCACAACAACCAAAAAACAATTTATTATCAATTGGTGGTGGAAAATCGTATTTATTTTCAGAATTTGCTCTTCCATCTGTTTTAGCAAAAACCTGAATATAATATTTTTTACTATCATATTTTACATTCCATTCTGTTTGTTTCACAAAATCCTCAGACTTTTTAAATCCGCATTTTTTAAATAATTCTTCTTCTTTAAAGTCCTTAATTGCTAATATTTTTAGTGTGCCGGTTCTTTCAACAATTATAATATTTAATGGTTGCGACATAATTATTTATAATTAATTGAATAGGTTTAAATAGTTTACAATTTAATAATTATAATGAAAATATACATTGACAATTATAGCGCTGAAAAAATGCATAAAAAACTAGGTTCATTTAATGATTATTTATTAAATAAAACAAATGTAATTGAAGTTTATTCAGATGAAGGAATATTTGTAGTAGAACAAAATAATATTAGTAAGATTACTTATTTAGATAAACCGATTAATAAGGTTAAATATTCAGATAAAATTAATTTCATTATCGATTCATCAGAAACTAACCAAACAATTGTAAACCAACTTCCTTTTGATTGTATAATTTTAAAAATAGAAACTCATAATTATCAATTAAATACTAGATCAAAAATAAAATTTGTAATAAATTTTGCATTAATTAAGAATACAGATTATAAATTGCATGACTTTTATTTTATTGTATCTGATGATGTTGATATAAACAGTCCATTATTTAAAGAAGATATAAATGTGTTTTTATCTCTCTTAAACTAATATTTTAATATAATATGTTATCTTGGATTATTCAAATTACAGTTATATCTATTGTTTTAATATTTTTAGTGCATTATTTATTTAATTTTTTTAAATCTACATTAACCGTTCCAAAAATTAAAGATTTAGTAAATACGCCTACACAAAAATATGAAAATATGTTTAATATTATTTCAAAAAATAATTCTAATACAAATTTAATCGATAATTTAAATACTAATTATGAATATACAATAAAAGATTTGTTACCAAAACAAGAAAATGATATGAAGAGCGAATTGAAAAAATTTTTAAAAAAACAGTTGAATTCAAATGAAAACACATCATCAACATCAATCTCTAGTTTAGATTCTATGATGTCAAATTCATATTCTGAATTTACATAATATAATTATATAGTATAAACTAAAATGGATATGTATTTATATTTTTAGTTTAATAACTTGGCTATTTGTATAGCTGTTTTAATACCTTTTACGCTATTACCAAATTTATTTAATGGCGGTGATGCTATTCCTATACCCATAATGCCTGGAATTACAATCATCAATATACCACTTACACCACTTTTTGCAGGATATCCTACTTCTTCCATCCATTTCGGTGTTTCATCATATAGCCCAGCTACTTCCATATGTTTCAATATATATTCTATATTTTTTTTACTAACAAGTTCTTTCCCGGATTTAGGATTGATACCTTTATTTGCTAAGGTTGCTGCCATTAAAGCAAGATCCCTGCTTGTAACCATTGTTGAACATTGCTTCGTATATACATCTACACTTGTTTCTACGTCGCCATAAAATCGATCATATGACTTTAATAAATAGGCGATTGCTAAATTATGTTCCGCATGTAATATTTCTGATTTATATATTTTATTGCTTATATGCAACTTTTTGTCTGCGAAATCACTCATGTTAGTTACTATTTTATTTATAATTTTTTTTTCATTTGGTTGATATAATAAACTAACAGTTGCCATTGCACCACCATTATTGAATGAATTTATTGTATGATTTTGTATGCTATCTGCAGCACAAATAGAGTTAAATTTTTCAGATGTTCCCTTATCACCTATTTTTGTTTTTAAATATTTGATGCCGAATTTTTCTAAAGCAAGAGCTAATGTAAATACCTTGGAACATGATTCAATTGCAAATTCATGAGTAAAATCACCTATATTTATTTCTTTGCCGTCTAATAAAAAAATGGATATAGCATATAGATGTGAATTTTCTATAAATAATTCATGTATATATTCCGCATTTTTACCACCATTTGTATTCTTTAATTTATTATATATTTTTTCAATATTTTGAGATGTTATCATTATAATAAAATTATATTTTATATTTTATTATCAGTTTATTTTTTCAACTTTTACTGGTTATTCAAAAGATTGATATATTTTTAAATAATATAAAGATTACATAATAGTATAATATATAATATGTTAACACAGAGTGAAAAAGAATTAATTTTATCAGATTTTCCAAATATTAAACTTTCTTATGAAAATATTGCACATAACAAAGTTTACAATTCAGATATTATATTAGCTATACCTGAAGGCAGAAAAAGTTTTGCTTGGTTTACAACATATAATGATAAAAATGTTTGCTTGATAATGGAATTAGCAGAAAATAAACAAATATCAAATATAAAAATAGTTAATGTATGTTTTACTAGTGAATTAGTATATGGAACTATATTTTACGGCACAACATTTTTTCACTCTCATAATAAATTTTTTACAATAGAAGATATTTTTTATTATAAGGGAAATAATGTATCTCAATTTAATTGGGGTAAAAAGTTTACATTATTTAAAACTATTTTAAGCAAAGATATAAAACAAATATCATTAAATAATTCCTTTATGGTTTTTGGATTACCTTTATTAAGTAATAATGTAGATGATTTTACAAATAAAGTAAAAGAAATAAAATATAGAATTGATTCAATACAATTCAGATTATTTAATAGAAATAATAATTTTTTATTCATGTCATATTTAAAATTTATTGAACAAAAACCTTTACGGCAATCACCCAAAAGAGTTGAAGTTATAGAAAGACCTAATGAAAAAAATTATGTTAAAAATAATACGAAGAGAGAAGTTATTTTTAAAATTAAACCTGATATTCAAAATGATATTTATTATTTGTATGGGTTAAATAATAATAAAGAAGAATATTTTGATATTGCATTAATTCCTGATTTTACTACTAGTGTTATGATGAATAAACTATTTAGAAAAATAAAAGAAAATAAAAATTTGGATGCTCTCGAAGAAAGTGATGACGAAGAAGAATTTGAAAATGAAAAAGAAGACAGATTTGTTTATTTGGATAAAACATATAATATGGTTTGCTTGTATAATCATAAGTTTAAAAAATGGTATCCTGTTAAAATAGCAGATTCTAAAAGTGAAATAACAAATTTTAAATAAAATTAATTAAAATAATATAATATGAAGACAAAAAAAAACAAAAAGTTTAGAAATAAAACATCAAAAATATATGCTATTCCTTCTTCTGATAAGGATATTAAAGCCATTATAGATGTTAATGCTATTAAAAATAATGTAAATTATTTAAAAAAGAAGACTGGAACTGATTTAATGCCCGTATTAAAAGCAGATGCGTATGGGCATGGATTAGTTGAAATGGCCCAAATTTTAAGAAAATTTGGCATCAAATATATAGGAGTTGCTACTTTAGGAGAGGCGATATTATTAAGAGAAAGTGGAGATAAAGGTAAAATTTTAGCTTGGTTGTATGATGTAGATGGTCACGAATTACCGGAAGCATTTCGCTTGAATATTGATGTTGCTATTTGTGATGAAAAAACAATACCAAAATTTATTAGTTTGATTCCAAAAAATAAAAAAATTAATGTCACTATGTTTGTTGATACCGGTATTAATCGTGCTGGTATTCCATATGATAAAGCAATTGATGCTTTTATGGAAGTAAATAAATGTGATAAAATAAAAATAGAAGGAATGATGTCACATTTAGTTTGTTCAGGAATTAAAAATAGCCCTATTGTTAATGAACAATTACGTAAATTTAGAGATTTAAGAAAAAAACTTGTAGATATAAATATTGAACCACCTTTAGTTCATATAGCAAATACTGGCGCATGTTTAAATTACGATGTTTCTGATTTTACATTATCTCGACCAGGTTCAGGTATTTATGGAGTTCCTGGAAATGATAAAGTTAATAAACATTTAAAATTAGCAATGACTGTTAAATCATATATAATTCAATTGAAAGATATTAACAAGGGTGAAGGTATTGGTTATGATTGGAAATATATTACACCAAAAAAAATGCGAGTTGCTGTTTTACCGATAGGATATGCTGATATTATACCAAGATCAGCTTCAGGAAAAATGCATATTTATATTAATGGAACAAAAAGAAAAGTATTAGGAACAATCAGTATGGATCAAATTATTGTTGAAGCAAAAGAAAATGATAAGGTAAATGATGATAATGTTATTATTTTTGGTAATGGTAAAAACTGTAGTCAAACCATATTTGATCTTGCAAAATCAGGTGACGCATTTCCAATAGAAATTTTGTGTCATACTGGTTACAGAATTAATAGAATTTATACTAATAAATAATAATCAATATTTGAATAATACCTTTTCTACACATATATATATATGTCAGCAGGTTCAGGAGCGTCAAATTTAGGATATAGCGGTGTGTCGCCATTTAATAATAGTTCTTATGTAAATGGGACAAATACAAATTATTCAGGCAGCTTTAGTAGTAATGAAATACCAGGTCTACCTGGTTTAGCGGGGGCAAAAAGTAATATTGATGCTGCGGCAGGAAATGTTCCAGGCATTTGTTTATTTAAGGGTGGGGCTAAAAGACTAAAAAGAAAAATAAAAAATATCACTAAAAGATATAAGATGAAAGGCGGAAAAAAAAGTCGCAATACTTTAAAATATAGAGTTAGATCAAGAGCAGTATCATTTGCTGGTGGAAAACGTAGAAGTCGTTCTCGTTCTAGAGCTCACGGCACTCGTCGAAGACATCGAAAAATACACCATATGAAAGGTGGTTATTCACAATATCAAAATAATTTACCAATGACACCAGTATATTCAGTTGGAGGTATTTTACCTGCAAGTGAATTAGGTCTTGCTAATCCTCCTCCCATTAAAATCTTAGGTGGAAATGTAAATAATGTAGATAATTATAACCATTTTATAGGGAGTGGTTTTCCTAGCAGAGGACATTAAATAAAATGCTTAAAATTTTTATATAATTAATAAAATTATATAAAAATATATTTGTATTAATCGAATATAATTATTTATTTTTTAAATTGTAATAAACATTTACCTGACAAATATTTGTCTTTTGGTCCAGTATCTTCATTTTTATCTTCTCCTATATCAGAATCATCTGTTGAACTATCGCTTTTAACAGAAGCGTTTTTTTTACTACTAGATTTGTTACTATTTTCAATTTTTGGTTCATATATATTTTTCCATTTTGAAATATCTATATTATATTCTATGCTATTTGTGCCTATAATTTTATAATTTTGTTTTTTATAATATGATTTTCTTTTTAACCATTGTCTCTGAAATACATCATGTGAATCAACAAAATCATAAATAATTGGATGTGAAAAAGCGTGTTTTGCTCTTAAAATTCTTCCAACTATTTGCACGATATCAGTCTTAGGTGTAATTAAAAATTCTGTATTTAGTGTGGGTATGTCTAATCCCTCGGAACACATGGAAAAACTTGCTAAAATAACTTGTTTTTTTTCAGACTGTTTAAGCTCTAGTTCTTTCATACCCCCAACATAATAACCAACGCTTGCTAAATTTTTACAAACAAATTTTTTATACATATAATGCAATATATTTAAATTATGCGCCATAACAATTGTATGTGTTTGTTCTAATGGTTTCACATATTTATTTTCAATATAGTTTTGCTCATATTTTAATACTTTTTTACAATTAGGACATTTTGGTCTCTCTTTTTTTACACTGTTTTCTTCAATATTTTCTAAACAAAGCATACAATATTTGACAGAATCGCAACAAGTATTACGAACTAAATAGTTATTATTTTTATTACAAATTTGACAACAAGGCACATTTTTATCCATTTCTAATTTATATTGATTAATGACATCTTTATCAGTATCTACACTAATAAAATCACATAAAGTTTTAATTATAAATTCTGTTCTGCGATTATATTCACATAATTTACTAATCATTGAACTATTTTGTGTTTTTCCTCTATAATCCAAAATAGTTTCATTGAAATCGTCATCATCTACTTTATAAGTCACTGCTCTTACTTCAACAATATGTTCATTTTTTTTCTCTGCTTTATAAATTACATCACCTAAAAACATTTTAAAAACATTAGTGGTGCCATCTTTTCTTTCCATAGTTGCTGATAGACCTAACATATATTTGGTAACAACTTTAAAAAGAGAATTTGAAAAGGTTTGACTAGAAATATGATGCACTTCATCTATAATAGTGAGTCCGAATTGGTCAAATAATGAGGATTCGTAATCCTTTGATATTAAACTTTGTAACATACACAATACAATATCTTTATCCTCAACATCTACAATAGGTCCTTGAATTTTTCCTACACGTGCTTTTGGTAAAAATTGCTGGATTCGTTCTATCCATTGATTCATTAAAAATTCTTTATGAACAATTACAAGTGTTTTCTTTTTTAACTTAGATAAAATATATAAAGAACCCGATGTTTTTCCCCAAGCGCAGAATAATTCTAATAATCCTCCTCCGCATTGGGCGTTGAGACAATGATTGATAAATTTATTAACAACTGGTTCTTGATAATCTCTTAGGATTCCAGCAAACTCTAAATCAATATTTAATCCTTCACTAACCTTGTATTCTTTTGGCAATCCGAAATTTTCTACACCATAATAATGCGGTATATAAAATTTATTAGATGATTCTCTATATGCAGGAAATGTAGTTTGATTATTATTCATAGGCGATCCCATTACAAAAGGTTTAATGGTTAAATCATTTCGCAATTGTTTTTGTTTTTCAATACTTAACTCGTTTTTAGGTATAGTATAACCTTTTTGTCCTAAATATGTATTTATTTTTGTATTTTCCATTATTAACTATATTATTTAGAATAAACTTTTTATGTAGTTTATTTAAATAGAATAAATAAAATCTATTAATATGATATATGGACAATTATTCAAGTTTATTTAAAAAAGAACATATGGGGGAGTTAATACTAATTATTTTATTTATTATTTATTTGATAATGGGATATAAAACTCCTGAACCGATTGCTAGTATGATAGATTCTTTAGCTGGTAAAATAGTTATTATTGTTATTGTTATTTATATGTTTATGCATACTCATACACTTCTAGCTATTTTAGCTTTATTTGTTGCTTTTGATTTAATCCGTCGTTCATCTCTAACAACAGGCATTGATGCTTTACAAAGATATGCTCCGTCTGAAGTTAAAAAATCATCTCAATTTTCAGCATTTAATCAATTCCCGTATACTTTAGAACAAGAAGTAGTGAAAAAAATGGCACCTATTATTCAATCAGGTTCTTCTTTATCTAAACCATCATACAAACCACTATTGGAAAATCTTTATGATGCTTCCCCCATTAATTAAAATACACATTAATTAAAATACCCATCAATTAAAATACCCATCAATTAAAATACCCATTAATTAAACCAACCAAAAAAGGAAAAAATAATTATTGAATTATTAATAATTATTTTATGCAGTTTTAAATTTACCTAAATTAGGCAACTGTATAGGATTACCTGACAGTTTTGAATAAGCAAATCCTATACCACCAAAAACAACAATAAAAATTGCACAAGAAAATAAAACCTGTAGGATAATTTTAATTGTATTTTTATCAAAAGAAAACAAATCATATGTTGAACTATTTTTTGTATATTCTACAGCTGTTTCCTCTGTAGAGGATCCTGTTGGTTGACAAGAAATATATATACCATCTCCTACTTTAGATTGATTTGGACCTTTTTCATTATAATATAAATTCTTACCTGGTGTTGGAACTGAAAATTTCTTAATTATACTTGTTAAAGTGCTCAATGTTTTATTATTTAAGGTAATTGCATCTAAAATATCAAAAACAATATATTCGTTTTGTTCTTGTTTGCTTGAACTAGTATAGCTATAAAATGGTTTTTTAGGAACTATTGTGCTTAATGAGAAATTGTTAATATTTAAGTTTGTGGTTTCTCCTTGAACAGGAGCACCATTAGAAACACCTTGGATAATTTCAGTTAATAAATTTGACGCTGAACTAGAGTCAGTTGATTCTATAATAGGAATACAAACTATAAATTGATCTCCACCACCATCAGGGTTATGATTTATAAGTATTTCAGCGCTAGTTTTAGAACCATTAAAACTATGAATAGAAGGTGCAACAATGATAAATTTATCAACACTATACTTTTGATTATTATATGATACAGGAGATGTATTATTTTTATCACATGTTAGTGAAATCATAACGCCATCATTTTTTGCTGTTAAATTTGTTTGAGGATATTTAAAATTATAAGAACACTTTAAATCACAATTACCTAAAACATTTTCTCTTGATATGTTTATAGATTTATTATTTCTTGTCATTAATATAACTATATAAATAAAATATTAATTTATTTATATAGAAATGAAATTAACTAAAGGTAAAATATCAAAATTATACACTAAAAATAGACAAAG
>Ga0114966_10003466_pt1 | contig 13847 bp, 14 predicted proteins | sample M_130207_XF_Meta_FD_87029 | JGI IMG/M metagenome (GOLD analysis project Ga0114966, IMG submission 87029) | Freshwater microbial communities from Lake Montjoie, Canada to study carbon cycling - M_130207_XF_MetaG | ecosystem: Environmental > Aquatic > Freshwater > Lake | place: Lake Montjoie... | reverse complement strand
TAAATGAGAGAATACCGAAAGGATGCCTTGCATTCTCTTTACACCATTTTATTTTTTATATGAAAAATATAAAAAATAATAAAATTGCACTAGTTCGGGCTCGAACCGAAGACCTTTGGCTCATAAGACCAATGCTCTAACCAACTGAGCTACAAGTGCAGATATATTTTCATATAAAATATATTTAAGTTATTTTACAAAACATAACAATTATCTTCATTATAAATAGAGAGACCCTAACCCTTTACAATGTGGACATTTTATCTCAGAACATGCATAATTAGATAATACGACGATTCTCATCCATTTTAGGTATTTTCGAATGTAAAAATATATCGGATTACTTCCGTTGGAAGAGAGAAAATAGATTGTAAACAAAAATCGGTCATTAATCTATACCACTGGATCTCTCTACATGGATATCGTAAATATATTTACCGCAATCACTTGGGCATGTGTTGGTAGTTCTCTCGTTTCTTTTGTTTTTCCAAACCATATGATGTATTTTACTACTTACGGAATTCTTTTTTATTATACTTTTCAAAAAACAAAAGAAATGGATAATATATACCGTTAATATGGGGGTTGATTTAGTAGCATATCATTATTGTAAAGAAAAAGAAGAAAAAAAATATATTGATTATTATCAAATATGGTCAGAATGGAGAGGTTTTGATCATTGGCCGAATTGTTTACAACATTTTTGGTGGAAAATATATGACTATACCTCCGCTCAAACATGTATACAGAATATTCGAACTTATTATCCACGAGATACCGAACTCATCCTTTTCGCATCTTGGTTAGAAAAAATGGATACGGATATTCTTTTTGAAGTAAGTATATAAAAAAGAATATCTGTTGCGCCAAGGGGGAATCGAACCCCCAGCACTTCTTTGGTAGAGAAGCATTTTACCATTAAACCATTGGCGCATCATGGTTTTTATCTATTTTTATTTATATCCTTTTTTCAAAAAAATCTTCATTTATACAAAATAAAATAAAATATAAAAATGAATCGATAATAAATATAAATAATGTTGATTTATTCCTATAACGGTGGAGGTTTTGGGAATGCCGTATTTACAGAATTCGCTGCAATTTTATTCGCCATTTTATTTCATGGAGAAGTTGTGAATATAACCGAACAAAAGGAAATAGAACATTTTCGTAAAGACTGTATCGGCGTAGATGATGACTATTTTATGCGAATCATTAATGCAAAAATAGATCATAATGAGGTAATAATAGATACTGAAAAAAACTATTTTTTAGTAGGGTATTATCAGCATGATACGTATTATGTCAAATATAAGAAAGAGATTATCAATTATATTGAAAATCATCCAAATAAAATGATATTTGCGGCACATTATCCAAAACCATATAAGCGGATAGATATCGTGAAAACAAATACAGAAAAAATTTATGACATTGCGATTCATATACGTCTTGGTGATTTTATTGGATTGGCATGGACTATGCATCCGGATAGTTTAGTAGATGTGATTGATTCATTAAATATTACGAAAGACCAAAGCATTTGTATTATAATCAAACAACCAATAAAAGAATTAGAAGAGAAATATTTGGCTTATATTCATTCGTTTATACCGAATGCAGTATTAGAATTTAACGAGAATCCAATCACCGATTATAATATTATGAGAAATGCAAAAACATTAGTATGTTCCTGTTCCACTCTCTCTTGGATAGCATCCTTTATGGGTTGTGAAAATCAGTTAGTTTATTTTCCAAATTATCAATCGAGATGGAATCACGAATTATTTCGAAAACCACATGATTTAATGGTATATTACGATTTTCGAAGATGTTCTGAAATTGATTTATGGAATAAAATCGGGCAAGTGAATTATAAAAAAAAGATTTTACTGATAAATGGAAATATTCATCATAAAAATTTACATGCATTGAATCGTTATAAAAAAATAGAAATAGATCGTGTAGATGATATAAATAACATGGATTTATCTAAATACGATGCGGTATATAGTCCATGTAAACCGGTATGTGTGAAAGATTATCCGGAAGTATCTTTTATTTTTGGTCCACATTTTTCGATTTTTCCAGATGAAAAAGATATGGATAAAATAGCCGGGAAAAATAGTGTTTATATCCAGCCTTCCTTATGGGCCATGAATGCATGGAAAAACATGAATTGTGGTAAAGATCATTCGTTTGATTTTATTCCATGGGGTGTAGATACGGAACATTTTCAAGCAAGAACGGATAGAAAGGAGGTATTTATTTATTTCAAATCTCGTATTCCGGATGAATTACAATTAGTAGAAAATGAATTGAAAAAGAGAGGAATTGCTTATCGAAATTTTGATTATAAACATAGATATAGCGAAGAGGATTATAAGCAATATTTAAGTAAATGTAAATATGGTATTTGGGTTGATGCACATGAAAGTCAAGGTTTTGCATTACAAGAAGCATTGGCAATGGACGTTCCATTATTAGTTTGGAATATATATTCCATGAATCAAGAATATGGATCTTCGTATCCACATATTCCAGCAACCACGATTCCTTATTGGGATGAGAGATGTGGAGAATACTTTTATAAACCAGAAGAATTAGTAGAAACCTTGGACCGATTGATTCAAAAAGAAGAGAAAAATCTATATAAACCGAGAGAATTCATTATGGAAAATCTATCTATGAATGTTTGTGAAAATAGATTTATAAGGTTAATTCAGTCTCAAAAACAAAAAATATAAAAGGTTATGTGTGATATATAAGAATGCAGATGCAGATGCAGACACGTAGTCAAGTAAAAGTCGTTGCAATTGATTTTGAAGATGCCCATCACGCATGGATATTGAATAAAAAGAGGATGGGAAATGGCACCTATGTATATATATGTGGGAAACCATTGAAAAATGGACAAAAATGTAAAAATATGGATAAAGATCATGGATGTGGTATTCATCCTTTTTGGGAGAAAAGGAAATAAATAAATAATAGTATTCTATTCTATTCTATTATTTATTTGAGAGAATGTCGTCTATAAAAGCAGTGGCAGTATTTGAAGGAAAGATAAAAGGATGTGTATATTTTACAGAAACCAAAGATAAAACTGCGGTTATTATCGAAGTCAATATCTCGGGATTGAAAAAGAATTTCCAACATGGGTTTCATGTGCATGAATGTGGAGATTTAACGGAAAAATGTGTGAGTATGTGTGCACATTTCAATCCTTATAATAAAAATCATGGATCTCCCGATAAAAAAGAGAGACATGTGGGAGATTTAGGCAATTTAATTACGGATAAAGATGGATGTGCGAATTATCGTTTTGAAGATTCCATGATTAAATTACGTGGAACCAAAGCGAATATTATTGGACGGGGTCTTATTATTCATGCAGATACCGATGATTGTGGAATGGGAGGAGATGAAGAGAGTTTGAAAACGGGGAATGCTGGAAAAAGAATTGCATGTGCAGTTATTGGGTATGCAAAAAATGGAGAGAAATAATAAAATATGGGTATATGGTATAATGGATAGATTCGGCATAGCAGATCCCAGAAGCAAAAGTTCGTTACGCAAATTCACTCCGAAACAACTAGCTAAAATGCTAGAAGGATTACAAAAAAAACAAAAGCTACGTCTAGAAAAATTAAAAGAAGTAGAAAAAGAAGTAGAACAAGAAGAAAAAGAAGTAGAAAAAGAAGTAGAAGCAGTTAAAAAACAGATTAATCATTCTAAAAAAACGATTAAAACCCAAGTTTCAAACCTACGAAAAAGTGTAAAAAATGATATACAAGTTACACATGATGCAAATAAATATGATAAAAGTGGCAGAAAAGTATTGGATGAAAAATATCACTACAAAGGTGGAAAAAGGAAAACAAAAAAAGCAAGAAAATCCAAGAAAAACTACTGGTTTTTCTAATTTCTCAATATTTATATTTATGTAAAAAATAAATATAAATTCAATTAACTCTCGGCATTTCCGCGATCTACTTTCCAACGAATATTTTTGATTTCCAATGCACCAAATTTATTACGTGGTTTCACAATACGATCTTCTGAAATAAACGTATAAATCATATCTTTGAATTCATTGGCTTGAATCTCTCCAATAAGATCTGGATTATCCCGTTTAAACATCGTCCAAATATTGGAAGAACGCATAATATGTCCTTCGTCATTGATAATATGAAAATTCCACCAATCCAATATTCTCGCAAATCTCTTATCCACGATTTGATTGGTTTCTTTATTCAATAATTGCCGAATCATATCATCATTCTTAGTAAAATTCTCTTTCATTTTCGCCAAGATCTCATCACGTTCAATAGTATTTTGCAACATTTTTTGAGAGATCTCTCGAATTTTCGTTTCATTTTCTTTTAATTTATGCAATTCGGTAATATCCGTAGCATCTATATTGGTAATATTATAAATCGTTTGACAAGTAAAATAAATAGACCGTAATAATTCGATAGGTTCTTCATGGCTCGCGAGAGAATTAATATACGTCACACATTTATTACCAGATAACCACTCAAACATAAAAGACGATTTATCAAACCGATCAATATCGGTATCCATGGAAACGAGCCAGCCGAAAAAACACCGATCATTTGCCATTAATTCTTGTTTCAATTTTTCTCTCGCTTTACAATTCACATTATTCGAATATATTTTGGAATCGGTTAAAACACAAAAATCCCGGAACTTCAAAATAAAATCCCCTTGACCATCAAATGTATGTAAATCGATAATTTCAAATTCTGGAAAATCACGGAAAGCTTGTAATGCCAAGGACCGGAATTTCTTTTCTTTGGGTTGCGAAGCCACCGTTACTGTTTTTACCACCACTTCTTCTGTTGGACATGGCATTTCCACGGTTTTGGAAGAAATCACCATTTCTGTTTTTTGAAGGACTTTATCCACTAATTTTTTATAATGTTCCAATTCTGTATCTTTTTCTTTAATCGAAGAGACAATTTTGGTTAAATCCACGGAAGCATTTTTTTGTAAAGATTCTATTTGTGATTCTAATACCCGTATTCTTTGCTTATATTCTTTCTCTACATCTGACTCAATTTTTGCTGAAACGGTAACGGGTATTATGTTTTTATGTTGTAAAACAGCTTCTAATCCAACACTTAAAACCATATAGGTTTCTTCTGGTGTTAATGTAAAAATATCTCTCGAAACTTCACTATTCATCGGTATCGTTAATATAATGGATTTTACAGAATCCTTCATTACTCAAAACTAGGAAAAATAATATAAATGTGTTTAATCTTTTTTACTTATATATTTTTACAATTATATATTTTTATTCTTTTATTTTTACATATATTTTATATATTTAATCATCTCTATTACTGGATCCATTTGGACCTGTAGGGCCAGGATCTCCTTTCATACCTTGAAGACCACGATTTCCAGTTGGACCTGTATTACCTATAAGTCCTATAGGACCTATGGAACCAGTTGGTCCTATTTCACCAGTAGGACCTATAGGACCAGTGTCTCCTTGACCAGTAGGACCGGTTTCACCCGTTGGACCTGGTGGACCAGCATTACCCGTTGGACCTAGTTCTCCTTGACCGGTTGGACCGGTTTCACCTTTAGGACCAGAATCCCCAGTAGGACCTTTAGGTCCAGTATCTCCTTGTCCAGTAGGACCTTTAGGTCCGGTATCTCCTTTACCAGCTGGTCCAGTAGGACCGGTTTGACTAATATAATAATAATAGTTATTTACTTGAGTTATGCATTCTTCACTGCTACTAGAACTAGAACTGCTACTGCTACTAGAACAATGACAATCTCCAAAACTATCTCTCACATAGTTACATCTATTACAACAAACGGAATCATATAATAATCCTTGACGGGAACCAAGACTCTCATGGTCATTGGTATGGGAATCTCGGTTCCCTACCCCTCATCTTCCATCGCCTCCACCTCGTCTATCATCTCGGTGGTGATGATCGTGGTGATGTCCTCCTCTATCTCTATCGAATCGATCAAATACACGGTAGATATTTACTTCATCACGAGCAGTAACCCAATTATCTCTCAAACGGTTGGTATCTAGAGTATTGACAACATTGGTAACATCCATAGCACGTTGATCAATTCGTGATTTTACCTCACAACAACATTCGGTCATTTGTGCAGCCAATAACTGTTGATTCTTAAGAGCTTCATATTTGGCATCGGCAGTTGCAGCCGCCTGTTGAGTAGTAATCTGATTGGTGCTCTGAGCCATTTGGGCAGACAAAAACTGTTGGTTTTTCAAAGCCTCGAATTTGGTATCTTGGATTTGTAGAGTTAGATTTTCTTTAGCCTTCTGTTGTTCTAGTTGTAGAATACCAAATTGTTGATAAGATTGAGAACTCAATAGTTCCTTTGCTTTCTGTTGCTCTAATTGTAACATACCAAATTCCTGGTAAGACTGAGAACTTAATGCTTCTTTTACTTTTTGCTGTTCCAATTGTAGCGAAGAAAAGTTATTGGAGGCTTGTGCAGCAAGAAAATCTTTGGCACGATGTTGTTCTAAAGTAGTAGCAGCAAATCCAGCTCCAACCATATTTCTAGTTTCCCAAGAAGTCGAATTCAAACTCGATTTAATTTCAGCAGAATTATTATTTACAGCAGCCATGATTTCATTGGTTCCACGATTGACACCATCTATAATATCTTTACGAACATTATAAACTGCAGTTCTAGTCTCTCCATCCTGTTGAACAATAGTAGTTCTTGTATCTCCTCCATTACGTTCAATCGAAGATAAAGCTTGAGAAGATGTTCTGTCAACAGCATCGGTAATATCACGAGCATGGTTTGCAGAGGCTTCTCTTGACGCAGCATCCGTAACAACCGTTGTAAGTCTGGCCTCTGCTGCATTTTTATCTACAGAAGATAGGATCATAGAAGCATTTCTATCATTGGTATGAACTCCATTGGCACCATTTCTCTCAATTGAAACCGAAATATCACGTGCTTGATTTGCAGCAGCTTCTCTGGAAGCAGCATCGGTAACAACGGTGGTAAGACGAGACTCACCGGCATTTCTCTCGACAGCACCATAAATATTTGATCCAACACGTTCAGTAACACTAGCATTATTTGCACCATTTCTCTCGACAGCCATATTTAATAAACTAGCATTTCTCTCAACTGTATGAGTTCCAACTAATCCATTTCTTTCAACGGCATCTCTTAATCCAAGAGTATGTGTTTCCACCACACTCTGTAAACCAGAAGTAGAATCATAAATATTCTTGTTAATAGTAGCAACTCCATTAGATAAATTACTATTGGTATCGTAAATATTCTTGTTCACAGTAGCAAGACCATTCGCTAAGTTACTATTAGTATCATAAATATTACGATTTGCTGATGTGAATTCTTGAGACAAATTACGGTTTGTATCGTAAATATTCTTATTGATAGCACCAACACCATTGGATAAATTACTATTGGTATCGTAAATATTTTTATTGGTAGTTGTAAATTCCTGGGTATTGTTGTTATTATTGGCATTTAGATGGTCAATAATTTTATTGGTTCCGTCATGAACACCGGTATTCATGGATTGCTGTTGCAAAGCACTGTATAAAGTGGCAGAATCTAAAGGAGGATAGCCGTAAGGAGGGTAGAAAGGCATTTGAACTTGAGGAGTAGGAGCAGGAGTGGACATTGTATATATATTCCTAAAAAGAAAAGATTTTTACCAAAAAATTTACATTCGTTTTTTTGTAAAAATATTATCAATATTTATATAAAAATTATAAAATATGCCTAAATAATTATTTTACAATAAATTTCCACGGAAAAATAAAAAATAGATAAGAAGCGGATACAAATATATAGGAGATAATTTGTTAAAAAAAAGTAATAAAAAGAATTATATTATTTTTACATTGTGTAAAAAAGATGAGCAATATTTTATATGAAAATCATATGCTTAAGAATACGAATTATTATTTATTATGCACTATATCACAGCTAGAAAAATCACATTTAGAAAAATGAACAAACTGATAAAAGAATACAATGAGTATATAACGGAGAATGTAAAAAATACAGATCCCAATGAAATACATTTACAGACAACTATAGAAAATCGAGAGATGATAGAAAAACAATTAATAGAAGTGCAAGAAAAACACGATATATTAAAAAATAGAATAACCGAAATGGAAACGGAATATAATACGTTATCCAACCAATTACAAGATACGGAAGAAAAACATATTTCTATAAAGAACCAGCTAGAAGAAACATTAACATATTATAAAAGTATAGAATTGGAATATAATACTACGATAGAAGAACGTAAATTATTACATCATTCCTTAGAAGAATCAATTATAGAAAATCATACCATGATTAAAAAAATAGATGAGAAAAATAGACATAATGAAGAATTGCAAAGTCAAATTGTGTATTTAATGATAGAACTCGAAAAACAAAAGGAAATATTGGAATATAGAATTGTAGAATTAGATAGATCTAAAGAAGAATTCCAAAGAACATTGGAAAAAATACAAACGGAAAAAGAGTTTTTAGAAAACAATGCGAGACCAATAGATAACGAAAGAATCTATACATTAAAGAGAGAAAACGAAGAATTAAAAGAAAATAATAATAAATTACAAATGGAATTAATAGAATTAATCAAGCGTTAAGATTATGAATAAATTCATCACATTCTCCCAAAATATCGGCTTCTGTTTTTTTACCGGTTTTATTCACTTTACCACGTAATAATGCTACGACTATTTTCGTCAAATCTTCCATTTCCGCCTCTATTTTCCATAATTCTCCCGTTTTTATATTAAATAGCCGAACCGTTTTTTTTTGTTTATACAATATTTGATACAGCCATGCATAAACCACGGTTTGCATTTTATGTTCAATCGTAATATTACTAGTAAATTTCAACTCCCAAATACTCTGTTCGGTTTCTAAATCGATTCTAGCAGTAAATCGAAATTTATATTCATTCGATGGAAAAAAAGGAGTCAAACAATGATCTATTTCGAAATGATCTTCATCACAAGATTCGTGAATAATGGTCTTTTCCGGGAACCATTTTCCCGAACGGCATTCTTTTCCTACAATAGTATCTAATCTCTCAAAACAGGTTTGTAGTTTAACTGGATCTAACCAATGATATTCATCCATTTCGATTTGTTTCATTTTAGAATATAATTTAGTATCAATCGCGGTAGAAATATTCGCAAGATATAAATAGTCTTCTATTTTCAAACAGGTTTCTGGCATATGTTTTACAGCATTTCGTAAAAAAGAATGGGAATCTGGTTTTAAATGTTGAATATCTTGAGAGATAATACGTTGTAAAGTATTGGTTGCTTTTTCTGGTCGTAAATAATCATAAAACATGATTGGAATCGAAATACCATTTAAATTACTCACTTCTTCGAAAAACCCACGTTTGGTTTCAATCACAGAAGGAATATCCATGGGGATTGTATCAGCCTCTGCCTCTAAAATAAAAATCCGGTCTAGGATAGGACAGATAATATCCAATTCAGAGTCTAAAACAAAGGAAACGAGAGAAGTCGCGGTAGAGTTTATTCGATTACTTTCTTTCTCCTTTTTTTCCGATACGGGAGCCACTACCATTGGATTCCCGATAAAATCAATATAATCTTTGGTTTGCATATCAAAATGGTTCATTTTTAAAAAAGGTAATGGACGATAAGTATCCCATGAAAAATTATTGTCCGTTTCAAAAATATACAAACTCTCTGTAGCACGAGTGCAACCTACATATAAAGTATTTGGACAAGTATCTTTTGCAGAATCTCGACTATACCGGTCAAAATAAGAACTATCAAACCCAATGACAATCACATGTTTACGTTGTCGTCCTTTAACGGTATGAAAAGAAGAAAACACGATTTTATTATCAATAATACGACTATCTAATTGGTCTTGATTTTCTTTCATGGGAATATAACATGGAATATTTTCTTGCACTAATTCATTTTCCAGTTGTAAAATGATGGAATGTTTATGTATAGATGCGGCTAAAATAAAAATATCACCATATGTATTTCCTTCATTCAATAATTCTTTAATTTTAGAGATAACAATATTCACAATTTTAGAATGGGTTCTACGATAATATTTCACAGGAATACCCGGTTTACATGCTAGTAATCGTTTTTCTCCCAATAAACCTTGATTTACAAACTCAGCCATTGAGTTGGTAATTCGATAGGACATTTGGAGAGAACAATAAATAAATTCTTTGGTGGTTAAAAAAGGATGATTCTCCCAAAAAGAAGATGCATTGGTAAGGAATCCAATATGTGCACCTTTAAATTCATAAATACCTTGTCGTTTATCTCCCAAAATTAAAAGTTGAAAAGGTTTTTTTATATCCATCATCATTTTCGCCATAAATTGAAAGAATAAAATACACATATCTTGACATTCATCTAAAACCAAAATATCGACTTTAGGTAAATCTATTTTAGGAGACATTTTTTCTCTCAAAATTCTTCTTAATCCCATATCATCAAATGCCTGAGAATAATAATAGGTAACTGCAATACTATGAAAGGTATGTATTAATATATTTTCAATATGATATTTATCGGTAGTTTCTTTGACTTCTTTACGTAATGCTTTATTAAAGGTCATTTGTAAAAAAGTTTTTTCTGGAAATTGATTCGCACAGGATAAAATAGTGGTCGATTTACCAGAACCGGCACAAGCATCGACTACTACATTTTTTCCAGAAATAATAGTATCAATTACAAATTGTTGTTCCTCACTTGGTGTTTGCATTTGGAAAGGTTACATAAATAACGTAGAAATTTTTATATCATTTTATAATATAAGATGATGAATATACAAGAAATAGTAGAAACATGTATAAAAAATCCATTGTCCGCAATTGGTGCATATGGTCCTATATTTTTAATTATAATCAACATGTATTTTTTGCGTGATATTTATTTTTGGTTATGTATTTACGTGTTGTTTGTAGGAATAAATACGTTATTAAATACCGGTTTAAAAGAACTCATAAAAGATCCAAGACCATACAATGCTAAATTATTTTCATCCAAAAGTTATGGAATGCCTTCGGGGCATACTCAATCCGCGATGTTTTCGGCGATGTTTTATTATTTAATGTTTGATATAGATGAAATCTTATACTTTATGTTATTTATTACCGGAATAACATCGTTTCAACGATATTATGATAGTAATCATACCCTTTTACAAATATTAGTAGGATTATGTGTAGGTGGAGCATTTGCATGGATAGTATATTATTTTGTAAAAAAATACAAGAGTAAGCTATTGATGATAAATAACATTTCTGCATAGAATATATAATGTCCCAGAGTGATTATATACGATATAAAAAGTTATCAAATCAATTGTTACATGTAAATAATTGGAATCCGGTATTAGATGCACAAGATTATACAAATTATAAAGAATACTATTTAGAAAGTAATATTTCTAATACAAAACCGACTTTAAATAAGTTAAATATAGAAGGATACACCACTGTATTTGGTATGCATAAAGATATATCCAATTGTCCAATATATGTATATAATGTATGTAAAAACACTCATTTGAACGCAAATCGCGTTAAAGTTACAGATCATAGAACAGAAGCATATGAAATAAATAACTATCCGATTAAGAAAATAATATAAATTCTATATTTTAGCAAATATAGAATTTATATAATAGATGTAATAATATCAAATTTTTTAAAAAAATAATTTTTTAACATAATGTATAATATATACAATAAAATAAATGTCTGGAAGTTATAATAGTTTTTTAGATAAAATGCGTGCACAAAATTATGCGACTGTTCGTAAGAATGCGAATCATAGTGTTACAATTCATGGACCGAATACATTCAACTGTGTTCAAAAAAACAATGTCATTGATAATGGATGCGATGATAATAGTGAAATAAATGATTTACCAAATAATCACTGCTGTAATATTTGTAATAATATGAATTGCAATTGTAATCATTTATGTAATAATGCATGTGGTCATAATAACAGTCATAACTGCATTCATAACTCAAGTAATAGTCATAATTGTAACTTACCATATAAAGAATATTATGGTCCAAGTGGTCCAAAAGGTCCAAGTGGTTCAAGTGGTTCAAGTGGTCCAATCGGTCCAATCGGACCAAGCGGTCCAAGTGGTAAAGATGGAGAAAAAGGAATCCCTGGAACACCAGCCGGATTAGTATTATTTTTAGACGCATCTCAAAATCAAACGGTATTGTCTAATTATCAGTTAGGAATAAATTTAGACACATCTCCAGACCCATATGGACAATTATTGACAATTCCAAATAGTATTGGTGTTCCAACCATTATTACATATACATTCTATGAAAATATGAATCATTGTAATAATTCCGTCCTGCTTTCTAGTTTTACTACTCCTCCGAATTCATTAAGTAGTAATGTTATTCCTGGCGGAAATTGGGAATTAAATGTATATGCACAAACTACCTATAACACGAATGATGTTAAGGTATATGGTAAAATATACTATGTAGATAGTAATGGTTATAATCCAGTATTACTTCAAGATGGGTATTCTAATGCGGTAACCATTACTGATCGACCTGATGTATATAGTATTCTTAATTATGTTCCAATGAGAATACTACCGGATAATACTTATAGAATAAAATTAGAGTTATATACCTTTCAACAAAAAAATGTAAGTAAAAATAATGCATTAAAATTATGGGTTAGATATTCACTCACAAACATTTATACAACATTATATTCTGGAATCGGAGGAGGAGGGGGGCTATCTGGTCTTTCCGGACTTTCCGGACTATCTGGTCTATCCGGTCTATCCGGACTATCTGGTCTATCCGGTCTATCCGGACTTTCCGGACTACCTGGAAGTGGAAGTGGAAGTGGTGGAGGTAATGTAAATACTTATCAATTATTATTAAATTATAAAGCACCTAATTTTAATACTATTGGAGATTTTACATTTCAAGAAGTTTCTCATAATTTACCAAGTGTTTTTGAAGTAAATATTTCAACCACCACTACCACCGGTAAATATATATGTATTACGAATCCTACTTATTGTAGTGATATAAGTGCAGTATATAATTTAATGCCAATTACATATAACTATGTTTACGCAGCAGGAGAATCTTCAGCATCTGCAAAACTTTCTGAATGGTTAGCTACGCCGTCTTTTCACTTTTATAATTCCTTAAATCCAAACGATAAAATGTTTTTAGGTGCTTACCGAAAATATACAGATGATCCTAGTTTACCAACATTATCTATATATACAAATCTAAGCGGATCAAGTGCTTTAGGTAATGAAGATATTTTACAATCAATAACAAATGATGTTAATGTAAATAACGATACCTTTTACACATTAGTATGTATAAATTTATCATTTCCAAGTAGTATATGTAGTTAATATATTTTACAATGTTACTAAATTGCACCTATTATTACTTATTTTTCAAACCCTCCATTATTTATACAAATTATTGCATTTTTTTGTTATTTTCATCGTCCTATTTTTGAAATTTATTTATATATTCTATAACCATTAACACATTTACATAATATATGAAATAGCTTAATTGTGCAAAGTTCTAATAATTTATTTATGCATTTAATAAAATATATTATTAATTATATAAATATGGCAAGTAATTCTAAACCTTTTCTTGTTTTACTGAATGGTAATGACTTTAATAACGATCCTAATTTTAGGATTCCTGTTCTGGTTACTACTTCCAATGGTAATAGAGTTTATAATTCTTCTTTTAG
>Ga0114966_10003464_pt1 | contig 13851 bp, 13 predicted proteins | sample M_130207_XF_Meta_FD_87029 | JGI IMG/M metagenome (GOLD analysis project Ga0114966, IMG submission 87029) | Freshwater microbial communities from Lake Montjoie, Canada to study carbon cycling - M_130207_XF_MetaG | ecosystem: Environmental > Aquatic > Freshwater > Lake | place: Lake Montjoie... | reverse complement strand
GTGCAAAGTGTAATTATGGAACAGATATTAGATATTCATTAATTCAACATAATGATACAGATTTACATAAAACTGGAGAACGTGGGAAGAAACCTATAAAAGAGAAAGAAATATTTAGTTGTGGTAAATGTGATTTTACATCAACTAATAAAAATAATTATTTAACTCATAAATTAAATAACCATTCAACTAAAGAAGAGAGGAAAAAAGAATTTAAATATTATTGTGATACTTGCGATGTTGGTGTTTTCTCAGAAACATCATTTAATAATCATAAAGAAACAATAAGACATAAAAGATTTAATAAATAATATGAAAAAACATAAGTCAACAGACTATAAATTATCAGCAGTTGAATATTATTTAGATAATGAAGATTTAAGTTTAAGAGATACTTGCAATATTTATAAATGTTCAAAATATAGTTTAGTTAGATGGGTTAGAAGATATTTAGAATATGGAACAGTTGAAAATAAAGATAGAAAAGAAGGAGCTTATAAAGTTAGAAAAGGTCATGTTGAATTTATAATTAATTTAATAAAAACAAAACCATTTATAACATTAACTGATATATTAGGTTATTTTCATAAAAAATTTAATGATATTACATTATCTAAAACACATCTAAGTAATATTATTAAATATGCAAATTTGACTTATAAAAAAGTTCAAATAACACATAAACCAGATTTAAGATATAATAAACCAATAAATTATGAAGAAGAATATAATAAATCCTATTCAAAAATTAAGAAATATAATTTAGATGATATTATATCAATTGATGAATCAAGTATCTCAATTGGTTTACATCAAATTTTATAATTTATTATCATTCTTAAACTTATCCCAATCAAGTTCCCACATTACTACTAAATTATAATTTTTTAATTTTAAATTATTTTCTTTTTTAATAGTTTCATCATATAATTCTTTCATAGTTTTATTTTTTAAAGTATTAATAAAATCATCATTATATAATCTTGGATCTCCGTGAAAATAACTTCCATTAAACTCAAAACATGTATTTGTTTCTTTACAAAATCCGTCAATTTTATATTTATCAATAGTTATTTCACCTCCATTTAATGCATGTTTAATAAAAATATTTTCTGTTTTCATTAAATATTCTAACCATTCAATTTGTTTTTTAGAATATCCTGCCTTTCTACATTTATTACATCCATTTCCAGACAAATGACTTGATGGTAATTGTAAAAATTCACCATGTTTTTGACAAGTTATTATTACTTTGGTATTTGTATTTTCATATTTAGTTTTAGTATAATTATATTTATTATTATGAACTTCGTTAGATAATTCAATAAATTTTACACTATATACCTCTTTTATATTATTAACCATATTTTCAATAGTACAATTATAACAACCTTTTGAATGTAAATGATTTTTTGGTTTTTGTGTAAAATCTCCATGTATATTGCATTTAATTATAATTGGTTCATTTTTATTTATATATATTGATTTAGAGTAATCATATTTATTATTATGAACTTCATTTGCTTTATCAATAAATTTTTTATCATTACCATGTCTTTTATTAATTGTTATAAAATTTGTACTACATAATTTACATATTGAACCTCGTAAATGATTACTTGGCAATTGTTCAAATTCACCATGTATTGGACAAATTATAATAACATTTGTATGACCATTAATATAATTAACTTTTGAATAATCATATAATTTTTGATGTATATTATTTGCTTGCTCTAAAAATTTTATTTTATTATTATTAATATTTTTAGTAGAACAATTTACACATCCAACATTTTGAAAATGATCATCTGGTCTTAATTCAAATTCACCATGAATTTTACATATAATTTTAACTTTTGTTTTATTATCAATATAATTAACATTAGAATAATCATATTTATTATTGTGTATATCTTTTGATTTTTGTATGAATGTTTCCGTACTATGTTTATAAATTCTTTTTGGTTTACATTTTTGACATCCAGATTTATAATGTCTTATAGGTGTTTGTTCAAATTCTCCATGAGTTTTACACATAATTTTAACTTTTGTTTTACCATTAATATAAATTACATTTGTATAATCATATTTATTATTATGTATGCTATTAGATTTATTAATAAATTGTTCCATCTTCTTTAATATATTATTATTATATAATCTTTATAATATTTTTTCAATTTTCAAGTAATAGGTAAACGGTTAAATAAAACAACAAAAGATAATAAAGTTTTTGTTAAATATACTTTAATTATGGCAATAACAACAAAAGGAGTTTTAGATTGGATATTATATGAAAAAGCAGGTTCTGATCATTGTAGATTAATTGAATTTATTAAACAATTAATAGAAGGTAAAAAGAAAAAATTAATCTTAATGGATAATGCAAGTTGTCATAGAAATGAAAATGTCAAAGATTTTATTATAAAAAGTAAAAATGATTTTGTATATATTTTACCGTACCACCATTATATGAATCCAATAGAAAAATTTTTTAATCAGTTAAAGTATTATATGAAACGCGACGAACCAATGAGCTATGAATTAATTAAGAAATCAATTAGAAAATCTATAAAATATATTGAATTAAAAACTTATAAAAATTATTTTAAATCATCATTAACTAAAACTAAAGAAGATATTAAAGATATTAAGATGAAATATAGAAAGAAAGCAAAAAATTATAAAGAATAATTTTAAATCGTGTCATTTAAAATAGTCCCCGCTGTAATAACTTTTTCTGAACTAACTTTAATTAAGCTTTTTTGTAATAAATTTTTTTGTTTATTTTTATAATCAAATGTGCATCCATGATCTAGACTAAATTTGTGTATAATACAATAATAATTTTTACATTCACATTCGAAATTATTTGTTAATGTTAATTTTTTATTACAACTCGAAACTTGACAATGTAAAACTTGACAATGTAAAACTTGATAACTCGAAATATTCGATTCATTATAAGACATTTCTATATAATTAATTAAATAAAAAATAGAAAAAATAATATTTAAAAAATCAATTTTTATTTATCCTTTATTCGCCTGAAATTTTAATCAAAAGTTTAACGGAATATCATAATTTAAGTAAAATTTATTTAATTGAAGAGATTCTAAAAAAGGATAAAGTTGAGTTAATTGTTGAATAAAAAAATGAAATTTAATTTATTTACTTAAATAATAATTAATATATAACATATAAGATATAAATGCAATACTGTCCCAAGTGTGATAATATTATGGATATTGGAAAAACCATTTATAAACCTGTTTTCAATTTAGAAACACCTGATACTATAACTAACACTACTGATGATAAAGCTAATACAAAAATCAAAGTTGAAAAGATTATTGAATTATATAAGAATGGTGAAGATATTTCTAAATACAACATTGATATTAAAAAGATTACATCTAATGCAGAATTTGGAAAATTAAAAGACTCAGATAAAAAAGGAATTCTTAAAATGTTATCATCTGATTTTGATGATATGCAAGCAGCTTATCGAATTTGTAAAAATTGTTCTTATCATGAGAAGATTCTTGAAACAACATTAATTTTAAGCAGAATTAATACAAATATTTCTACTTCTGTTGAAGAAGATTATAGTTATATGGTTTATGATCAAACTCTACCACATACACGAGATTATAAATGTAAAAATAAATCATGTAAGACTCATTCAGAGCTGACACAAAAGAATGCTGTTTGGTTTAGACCAAAGTTAAACTCTTATTCAACCTATTATGGTTGTACTGTTTGTAAAACAGTGTGGAATGTTAGTTAAAAGTTTATTTATTTAATCTTACATGTCTTATTGATTGATTATGTTTTTCAAATGAACTTTCTGTAAATACACCAAAATCACAAATATCATAATACTATTTAAATTTCTATTTCCTTTCAATTTGTTGATCTATAATCACAATCTATACACTTATATTCTTCTTTTATTTTTTATGAAGTTTTTTATGAAGTTTATTTTGTTGTTTATTTTGTTGTTTATTTTGTTGTTTATTTTGTTGTTTATTTTGTTGATTATTTATGAAGTTTTTTATGAAGTTTATTTATGAAGTTTGTTTATGAAGTTTATTTATGAAGTTTTTTATGATGTTTATTTATGAAGTTTATTATGAAGTTTATTTTGTTGATTATTTATGAAGTTTATTTAGATGTTTATTTTGGTGTTTATTATGAAGTTTATTTATGAAGTTTATTTATGAAGTTTTTTATGAAGTTTATTTATGAAGTTTATTTATGAAGTTTATTTATGAAGTTTTTTATGATGTTTATTTTATTGATTATTTATGAAGTTTGTTTATGAAGTTTATTTATGAAGTTTATTTATGAAGTTTTTTATGATGTTTATTTATGAAGTTTTTTATGAAGTTTATACATAAAGTGTACTTTAAAGTATTTATATGGTGTTTATTTTGTTGTTTATTTTGTTAATTATTTTGTTGATTATTTAGATGATTTAAAAAAATAAAAAAATTAAAAACTAAATATTGTGCTTCCTCAAAAAACTCTTAATAAAACTTTTCCAGATATACTCGGCTCTCTCTCTCTCAAAATTTAAAAAACATGGTAAATTATAAAAGTAATAATGAATACTAAATAAACATACGTTCATAAACAATAAATATTATTTTGTATGGTATGCTATAAAATACACTAATTATGATAGTTATATATACTTTTTATTTCATTTTTATAAAAATGAATATGTGTATAATATAATCAACAAAAGTATATATAACTATATAAATACAAAATTAAATTTTTTAAAGTACATATATAAACATATATTTTTTTACCTAAAAAAGATTTTTATAAATTACGTTATATACACACATTTACAATAAAGAAATAATAAAAGTATTTATATATCATTAAATACAATTATTTGCGTTACATGTTAACAAAAAATATTTTTAATTAAATAAAGTATATGCGTAAAACAAAAATTGTATACATTGTATCTATATATACAAAAATATTTTTTATCTAAATAAAGTATAAATAGAAGCAAAATAGTTTATATTTAGGCGTATTATATACAAAATAGTTAAAATCTAAATAAAAGTGAATGTATAATAATGGTAAATTTTTTTTAATCTCTTCGTATACTTTAAAAATAATTATAATATAAAGTGAATGTACATATAAATAATTTAATTATTCTATCCATGATATCAAAATTATTTTAACTAGCTTGTTTGATTATTTAAGTTATAATGTGAAATATTTAAAAAATAATTATATAATATTAATATATAAAATGAGTAATAATTTTAAATGCTATATATGTGAAAAAGAGTTTACAACAAAACATTTATTAAATAAACATACAAATCGTAAGAAATCATGTTATTATGATAGAAAAGATATTATTGATGAACAGATTAAAGCTTTTATTAACAAATTAAAGAATGATGATGAATCAAGTATCAATTCAAATAAACATATGTGTACTTATTGCAAAACACCATACAGTAATAAAAGCAATCTTAAAGCACATCTAAAAAAAAATTGTAATAAGAGAAATGAATTAACTATTAGATTAAATTCATTCCAACAAGAATTAATCATAGTGAATAATAAGATAATCCAAATTGAAGGTATTAATAAGATAATCCAAATTGAAGGTATTAATAAGATAAATGAGATCAAATGTGTTAAAGAAGAAGATAAAGAAGATGAAGAAGATATAGATATAAACGATGATACATATAATAAACTAGATAGACAAACATTAATTAAAATCATAAAAACTATGGAAAAAAAGGAAGTTAAATCTAAATCAATTACAAATCAAATTATTGGTGACAATAATAATAATACAACAAATAATATTAATAATGTTACAAATAATATTCAGATAAATTTAAATAATTATGATGAACCAAATTGTGATTTTTTAACAATTGATCAGAAGAATAAGTTTTTGAAAGATAGATACAAAGGATTAATTGACTTTATTACTTATGTGTATTTTAACGAATCATATCCAGAAAATCATACAGTGTTATATACTAATTTAAGATCAAAATATGGACATATTTATAAGAATAATAAGTGGATTGCTGAAGAAATTGATATGATTGCTGATAGATTAAATAAAGAAAGTTTTGATAAACTAAGTCAACATTTAGATTCAATTAAAAATGAGATTAAATGTAATAAAAAAATAGCTATAAAATATGAAAAAGATATAGAAAAAGGTGATAAATTTATAGATCATTTTATGTCAAATGATACTACAAAACAAACAAATGTAGATATTAAAAAAACTCTATATAACAACAAAAATATTGTAACAAATACAAGAAATAAAATTATTAAAGAAAAAAAAGAAAAAAAAGAAAAAAAAGAAAAAAAATAAATCAGCTAAGAATATAATTATAATAAACTCTGAAATCTAGTTTTAAATTCTTCAACAAATCTTGTATATACATCTATAGCTCCAGGATTAAATATTGTTTTTAAATAAAATTTTTTCAGATCATATTTATTATCAAATAATTTTTTTATCTTTTTTTTTAATTGTATCATTGTATTCGGAGAGAAATCATTAACTATTATCATTCTGTCTTTATTAAATATCTTTTCATTAATATCTGATAGATCACCATGATATATTGGAATACAACAAGAATTTAAAGCTTGTGGTAATTTTTCTGTAAAATATAATGGTCCGGCATAATTCTCACTACAAATATTGAATATATATGAATTCATAAATTTTATTTTATTTTCAGATGTTGTACCAACTAATTTTCTATCACAATTATTCATCAACACACCGGGACAATCAATCTTACCGATATTTGTTAATGAATTATATATCGGTCTTCGTGTATTATTATTATCATGTGAATTTATTAAACAACAAAATTTTTTTTGATTTATTCCTTCTAATGTAATATTTTTTTTTGCTTCAATATCATCTATAAATTTTTGGTCAAATTGGGGATAATATAAAATCCAAAGTGGATAATATAACTTTACAACTGAATAATCATAATTATAATCATCAACAAAACCAATCTGAATATCTGGTTTAATTCCTATCTTTATGATTTTATCTTTGATGTATGATGGATGTTCTCCATTAAATACAATGATTTTTACTCCATCTTTTATTGGAAACAATTTATTTGGAAATACTGATAATACCAAATAATCATATGAATCATCAACAACAATTTCCGGATTATCAAAATATTCTAATAAAAAAAATTCTTTGGGATTAAATCCTGGCCAAAAATATTCAAATCTAATCTTCATAATTAATATATTCAAGTTAAGTTTTTAAATAAAATTTCTATTTCTTTTTAGTTGGTTTTTTAGGTATTAATGTTGTCTCTTTTTTTGTCTCTTTTTGTATCTCTTTTTGTATCTCTTTTTTTGTCTCTTTTTTTGTCTCTTTTTGTGTCTCTTTTTGTATCTCTTTTTTTCCATTTACTTTTGCATTTGTTTTATCAGTTTTCTTTTTATAACGATTAATCTTTCCATCTTCGACAATCTTTTTGACAGTTTCTAAAGTAAGTGTTTTAGGATCAATTGATTCATCAAGTTTAATATTTAACGGTTTTGCAGTCTTCTTTGATTTATCTGTAACATTAATATATCTACCATATTTGCCATCCATAACTAAATAATGAATCTTACCTTCTTTTCCATTCCATAAATATTTGGAATTTCTTTCTTCAATTAATCTAATAACATCATCAAGTGTAATATTATTTTCATCTTTATTAACTAGAGAATTTAAAGATATATTTTCATCACCATATTTGCAATATAATCCATATTTACCTCTATTTAATTTAACTTCGTATCGATTATATCTACCCAACAATTTTGGAAAAGCAAATAATTTCATTGCATCATCTTTTGTTATTGTTTCAAGTGTTAAAGGAACTTTAATCGGTGCTATATTTACAGTCTTACCTGAATCTTTGTCCTGTAGAATTACAACTGGACCAAACTTACGTACAGTTGCAACAATTTTATTACCTCCACCATCCATACCTATGATTCTCTTATTTGCATCCATAATATTTCCTGAATTTTTTCCTAGATCAACTACTGTTTTATGAAAATCATCATAAAATATTTTCATTAATTTTACCCACTCTTTTTGACCCGAAGCAATCTCATCCAGTGATACTTCCATCGCTGCTGTAAATTTATAATCCATAATTCCAGGAAAACTTAGCATCAAAAATCCTGTTACAATCTTACCCATATTTGTGGGAGTTAATTTTAAATTCTCTTTTCCAATTACAATTTTATCTGATTCTTCTGTAATCTTATTTTTCTTTAATTGAATCTTCTGAACTGTTTTTTCAATACCTTCGTGATCCATCTTATTTACATAATCTTTATCCTGGATCTTTGTAATTATAGATGCGTATGTAGCAGGTCTACCAATATTTAAATTATCTGGATCTAATTTCTTTACAAGAGAAGTTTCATTAAATCTTGTTGGAGGTTTTGGCCATGATTCTTTTGAATTAATCTCTGAATATAAAATTTTAGATCCAACATCTGGTAATGATATAGATTTAACCGAATCATCATTATTACCACCATTTGATTCTATATTTTGTAAATTATATACAACAAGAAAACCATTAAATCTCACATATGGTACATCAGTTTGAAAATAATAATCTATAACATTTGTATTAATTATTTGTGTTGTTTTTATATCAAAAATTGCCGGAGACATTTGTGAAGCAACTGTTCTTTTCCAAATTAATTGATATAGTTTAAGTTCATCTGATCCTATCTTATTCTTTGTAGGTATTGTATCATTTTCAATATGTGAAGGTCTTACCGCTTCATGTGCTTCTTGTGCATTAGCAGTTTTTGCTTTAAAATTCTTCGGATTAGAATATGCATTTCCAAATTTTGTTTTTACATATAATTCAATTGATTTCAATGCTTCTTGTGAAAGATTTACTGAATCAGTACGCATATATGTAATATAACCAGCTTCATATAAATTTTGTGCAGCCATCATAGTTCTCTTAATTGCAAATCCAAGTTTTCTTCCAGCTTCTTGTTGTAAACTTGAAGTTGTAAATGGCGGGGACGGAAATCTATTTGATTCTCTTGTACCAACACCACTAATTTTATTTTCACCTTCAGCTATTTTTTTGAATAATTTAATAATATCAATTTTTGTTTCAAAAATTGCTTTTGAACCTCTAACTAAAGTGCCTGATTCTTTCTCATTTTTATTTAATTCAATTTTAGGCTCATCGTCAAAATCATCATCATCATTGACTTGAATTATTTTTTGTTTTCTTGTTGTATATAATATTGAATCAAAATCTTGTTTCTTTTTATCTATAAATAAACCATTAACTGTAAAAAAGGATTTATATTCAGATTTAAAAAATGCTTCAATTTCTTTCTCTCTATCCACAATTAAACGTGTAACAACTGATTGTACACGCCCAGCACTAAGAGATTGACCGATACTCTTCCATAAAATTGGCGAAATCTCATATCCAACAATTCTATCTAATAATCTTCTGGTTTTCTGTGCATCAACTAAAGCTAAATCAATTTGACGTGGATTTGAAACAGCTTTTAATATCTCATCTTTAGTAATTGATGTAAAAGTTATTCTTTTTGGATTTTTTAAACCCAACATATATGCGAGAGACCATGCAATCATTTCACCCTCTCTATCCTCATCTGTTGCTAACAATACGTCAGAACATAATTTTAATGCTTTTTTTAAATCAGATATAACTTTCTTTTTATTTTCTAATTCAGCATAGAATGGAGTAAAGTTATTTTTAATATCAATTGATAAAGATTTTACAGGCAAATCCATTATATGACCAACCGATGCTAGAACAACATAGTTGGGTCCAAGAATAGATTCTAATTTTTTAATTTTACCAGGTGATTCAACTATAACTAAAGTTTTTGGCATTAATTGTATATGTTATTAGTAACAATATATTTTCTTAGATATTTATTATATTCAATTTATTTTATTTTTCCTAGTTTTATTATAAGAATGAATATATTTGATTCTGAACCATGTGATGATAAAAAAAATAAATTAAAATTAACATGTGGTGAAGTATATGTTATAACAAATGTTATTGATATTAGTAAAAAAATATTTCAATTAGATCTTATTAATTCAAGTAAATTAGATATAAATAAAATGCATAAAATAATACCTGAGATAATGAAAAAAATAAAAAGAATAGTTGATCATGAAATAATTGCAGATATATATTATTTTTATTTAAGTTCATTAGATGATAAAATAGAAAAATTTATAAAAGAAAATCCACAAGAAAATATTACAATTGATGATATATGTGTACTTAGTAGAACAAAATGTGAAGATGGTAAATTTAATTTTTCAATACAATATAAGATATGTATGTATATTACTAAACTTTTTAATAATTAACATACTTGCGTAACTCTGTAGCCCACGAATATTGATCTTTTGCATCAGTTGTAATTTGATATAAAAGATCAACGCCCGACATATTCAGGTTAAAATTGATGCACAAAATATCAAATTTCGGACCATATAATTCAAGTGCCTCGATAAAGGCTATGTCAAAATTTTGTTCATTAATTCGTTGAAGAACAGTTTCTGCAAATATTTGATCAAACATCTGGCATAAATCTTCTAGAGTAATATTATTCACTTCGTTAGAAGGAATTAAAACAAGCTGTTTCAAAAAACGCAGTTTGTAAAATACTCTAGAAACAAGTTCATTAAAGCGATCCTTGCAAACTCGTGTAAATTGTTCACGCAATATCATTGCAGCCAAAGGACATTCTGCATAATCAATTAAAGCTTTATCGATTGTCATGCGATTTTCAAGATAATAGCGAGGTGAACAAATATTCGCATACTTGCGATTATGTTTTGATATTGCTGATGTCATTGCAAAAGTTGCAATAGGTGATTGTAGATCAAAATAACATCCAAAATCTCCTTGTGCGCCGAGACCAATAATAATATGATTTGAATGTTCTCCAATTTGAGTAGCGTGGTAATCATAAATTGGTAGCAGAGGACGACCAGAAAAATCATGATAAATCATATTTACATAATTGCTCTTACACACCTCAATTAGAGCAGACAAATTTTGTGTAAGATTTAGTACATCTGCAGCAAGATTTTGACCATTCATATTATATGCATCATGTGTACATGAAACACGCATTACGTGTAAATGTATTAGATTACCAAAATCAACAAACACATTATCCGCTTGCTTTTTGAATAAAAATCCATTTTTCTCATCTTGTGTAATATGGGGAGGGTCTTCTAAACAGGGATCAATTAGAAGAATATACTTTTTTGCATATGACTGAAGAACACTCTCCATGTCATGTAGCACTTTAGGATATTGGTGATAATTGTCGAGTGCAACGACTTTTTGATTGCCATCCATTGTATATGTTCCAGCAGCAGTACCAATGCCTACATATACAAAAATGGGGGCACTAACATTAGCTGACATAATACCAGCATTAACAGTTGAAATGAATCGGTCCATTTTTTAAATGATAAAATTAAATAGAATTATAACAACAGAATAATCATTATTTCAATTTTTTATAATGTAAATTGTGATATATAAAAAAATGTTGTCCGTTAATTGTCCATTTGTCCGTTTGTTATCCATTGTCCGTTGGTTGTTCGTTCTCTAAAACTTATGCATTCCAGAAATCTCAGTGTTGTTCACATTGAAATATCTTCCATCAGTTGTTCGCTCTACACCACGATTAACATGGTGTCCAGCGATCGAACCGACTTCCATTCGCCCCAGATGGTATTCAGTAGGGAAGTGAAAGAGTAGCCATCCACGCATCTGTTGCGGTGTTGCATGTGTTGTCAGAATGTAGGGATATTCATCAAATCCCATTTCCTGGCAATAGTTGCGTAGATGGTGGTTTGCAGTTGAGCAGAGAGTCCGAAGTTCAGAAGCAGTAAATTGGTTGAGATTGTCCTTGTTGAAACGATTGTTTTTCATTGTAGGCACTTGTAGAACTTCGATCATTATAACCGAAGAGATGAAAGTAGTTAGCTCACATCTTTTATTGTAGAGTTACGTATCTACTCAGGCTGTCTGCCCACGGTCGATTATTTAGTCAGGTTTTTATACCAAACTAAGGCTATCGGTACTCCCTCTCGGGACCTTCTCACGAATAACATCAGACCCCCAGAACATCGCTGTTCTAGTTTTAAGGCTGAAATTAGTTATTACACGGGCTTTTGCAGATATTGAATCACCAAGATAAACTCAGGTAGAATGTGTCTGCTAAATGATCTAAATATCAAAACTAATAGGGTTTATAAATTGTTGTTAATTTCAATTTTTTATAAAAAATTGAATAAAATAATAATTAAAAAAATAAATATTATATAATAGATATATATACAAAAATGGCATCTAAATCTAATATTAATCCTCCAAGTATAAATCCTCCAAGTATAAATCCTGAACTTGTTCCTATAAGAAAAGATTCTGAAATAGTAAGAAAAGAGATTTTAACAAATTTAATCAAGATGTTTATAGAGCGAAAATTTATTTTAAAAGATAATCTTGATAGAAATATTAAAAAGATAGAAAAACCATCAGATAATGATTCATATGAATTAACATTGGATAAAGAAATACAGCCAGATTCAATCGATGAAAAATATATTAAAAAGTTTGATAGTAAAACACTACGTGTTAAGATTATTCATCAAAAAATTTTAGGTATTGCAAAAGCCCCGTTGATTAAAGAATTCCTTGATGCTAATACTTCAAATCATAAGATTTTTATTTTTGATGGTATCTCTGATAAAGCTAGAACTACTTTGATGTCTACACCTAATACTGAAGTATTTGTTGAACCATTTTTAATGATCAATATTGTTGAACATATTGATTCACCCAGATATGAATTGTTAACAGAGGATGAAACTAAACAAGTTTTAGAAACTTATATTGTTAAGAAGAAAGAATTACCAAAGATCTTAACAACTGATCCGATTGTTGCATATTTCAATTTAAAACGTGGACAAATTATTAGAATTATTAGATGTTCTGAACAATCAGGTTTTTCTGTAATTTATAGAATTGTCGCTAAGGGCGGTTCTTAATTAAATAATATCTTTTTCTTTATCATTTATTTTTATTTGTTTTTATTTGTTTTTATTTGTTTTTATTTGTTTTTTATTATTATTATTATTCATAACATAAGGTTTATCTATATGTTTTGAATAATTATTAATGATTTCTGAATCTAATAAAAATCTATCAATTGATCTTGGTCTATTTAATTCTTCATTTAGACCATCTGATTCATCAGATGATGTATAAGCTAATTCTTCAAAGAATTTTTTTCTAAACCACCACCGATCTCTTGAATCTTCTATTTTTTGATCAATCTTACCCTGAATCATATTCATGATATTTATATCTTTTTCTTTTTTCAATTTAATTTTTAATTGCAATAATGTTTGATTTATTAATGACATTAATTAAACTTACTATAAAAAATTTTTATACTCTACACACAAAGCTTTATTATATTAATTGTATTCGTTATGTGTAGATTCATATTCAGTATGAATAATGCTCACAATTCTCACAATAATAATAAAACAATAATAATAAAACAATCCAATACATAAACCATTATATTTTTTACAAGCTTTATATTTCATTTATTTTTATCCATTTTTTAATTACTTTAATATTACTTTAATATTACTTTAATATTACTTTAATAGTACTTTAATATTACTTTAATATTACTTTAATATTACTTTAATATTACTTTGAT
>Ga0114966_10003463_pt1 | contig 13851 bp, 11 predicted proteins | sample M_130207_XF_Meta_FD_87029 | JGI IMG/M metagenome (GOLD analysis project Ga0114966, IMG submission 87029) | Freshwater microbial communities from Lake Montjoie, Canada to study carbon cycling - M_130207_XF_MetaG | ecosystem: Environmental > Aquatic > Freshwater > Lake | place: Lake Montjoie... | reverse complement strand
CGATTGTTCAGATTCCATCTCTGCAAACATAAATTTACTTGGGGGTTCAGGGCTTCTTGGTCCCATAGTTAATTCTACAGGCAATAATATATCTTCCTCCGGTTCAGTCTGAGTCTGCGTTTGACTCTGAGACTGTGTTTGACTCTGAGTGCGAGTTTTATTTTTGGCATGGGCGTTAAGATTTAATAATATCTCTCTTGCAATATCATCCGTATATACTTCAGATTCAGAATCAAATAATGCTAATCTCATTTTAAGATCTTTCTTAGAATCAGTCTTAGAATCAGCTTCAGTATTTGATTTATTTGTGTTAATTGTAAACGTGTTAAGATTAAATGTATCTGTATTAGAAACCGATTTAGAAGCAGATTTTGTATAGGACTCAACTAATCTATTTAATTTATCCATATCATCATTTTGAATAAAAATATCAGATTCAGAAGCAGTAGCAGTACCTTCAGCTTTACCTTCAGCCTCGCAACTAATATCATTGATAGCTGTAGCAGATGCCGTAGCAGATGCCGTAGCAGATGCAGCACCTGCAGCACCTGCTGCAGTAGCGGTTGCTGTTTCTACATATAAATCTTCTTTATTTTTAATTTTAGGATTTGCTCCACTTTTTATTAATAAATCAGCAAGTACATTATCATTCTTAAGAACTGCATAATGTAGAGGTGTATTGCCAAATGTATCTTTTCCATTAATTAATTCACTTATTACGTCTCGATTGGCTAATAGTTCAGTTAATAATGTTTCGATACATTTATAATTACTATAAATTACTAAATAATGTAATAAATTACGATTATAAGTATCATTTTTACTATTCTGAATTAAATCTATTATAATAGTAGGAAATTTTTTAATAATATAAGAAGCAATATCTGGACGTTTATCTGTGAATGCATCTAATAATAATTTTGATATACTAAAGTTTAAATTATTTGTATCCGAATTAAATATATATTCATTCTTTACATTTTTAAATTTATATAATTCTCCATTGAAATTTAAATTATTCATTTTATTATATATATATATAATAATATATTTTTGTTTAATGTTTTTAAATTTTATATAATAAAAAAAATAATATTTTTTTATCTATATTATTAATATAAGATTATGGCTCTAACTAATTCTCAAAAAATGCTTATATTAGTTGTATTACTTTTGATTTTAGGATATTTCATCTATAATAACTGTGATTCATTCAAATCGGTTGAAAAATTTGTTGGTTCTACAGCAGGTTCTACAGCTGTCGCTTCCGTATCTCCCTATTCTAATAATGATGCCGTATCAGTTGATTCCACTAATTCCAGTAATTCCGGAAGTTCTGGAGATTCTAATTCCGATGCATCAACCATGTCAACGATGTCAACGATGTCAACAATGTCATCTGGTTCTTCCTCTACACCTCCAGAATATACAATGGATGTTCAAACAAATGTAAATGTTGTCCCAACAGCAGAAACCCTTGATATTAGACGTGGTAAAAATGCGAATAACACCAAATCTTATAAATCAATGAATTATAAAGATAGTCCTCGTGGTGGGAGTGGTGATTTAGATAAATTTTTTATGGACGGTAATGTTGAAAATACTGCAAATAATACTCAATTTAGTGCGGCGGATGATGTCTCTGATAGATATGCCGCATATCACACTGCAAAGACTGATGAAGGTTTATTACCAGTTGAGGAGAAAGATTGGTTTGAAGATGTCACCCCGACTAAAATTAAGAATCGCCATCTAATTAATATTTATCGCCCAGTCGGTGTCAATACTATATCATCCTCCCTTAAAAATCCATCCCTCGATTTAAGAGGAACCCCTGCAAATGCCAAAACTGTTGTATCCCCATTCCTTAACTCTTCTATCGAACCTGATCACAATATTAGAGGTCTTTGTATGTGAATATGATAAAAGATTGATAAAAAATTGATTAAAATTTAATTAATATATATTCTAATTAAATTAAGTATTAAACTTAATTTAATAAAAAAATGGATTCAAAGATTATAAGAGGAGCTCCATCAGATGCTCCATCAGATGCTCCATCAGATGCTCCATCAGATGCTCCATCAGAGGCTCCATCAGATGCTCCGGTTGACCCTGATATATTTTTATCTTTGTTTAATATATTTATGCGATTCTATAAAAAAACCTATCCAAAAGAATTACATAAGAATTTTTTTGACAGGATTTCAGATATAGCAGATACAAATAAACCTATGGAATTATTCTATGAAGCTATAACCGAATATAATGCATCCTCCTATAAAGAAGCTGAACCATATGATAAAGATCTTATTTGTAAATATGAATCAAAATATATCCTTAAGCTTGATACTGAATTTGTGTTTATGTCAGATAATATTCTTAGTTTAATTATAGAAGTCTCTAAACTTGAATCAACGACAAAGTTTGATATCGTTGAGATTTGACCTAGCTAAAATATTATTTCCACTATATATTATTATGGAAGATTATACAAATCGCTCTTATAGATTTGCAACAGATTCCGATTTTGATAAGATTATGCAAGGTCGCTTAGAAATTTTATTTATAGAAGAAAAAGAAAAAAAATTTATTACGAGTAAAATAGTAAAAGAAGAAACAGAAAAAATATCTTCAGGAATTAAAAATAATTCTATAATTGTTATAAAAAAATCTGAATCAGACATTTCATATTATCAAGCTTTAGCTCGATAAGCTTTAGCTCGATAAGCTTTAGCTCGATAAGCTTTAGCTTGATAAGCTTTAGCTCGATAAGCTTTAGCTCGATAAGCTTTAGCTCGATAAGAAATGCTTAATATAATTTAATATTCAGATTTTGATGAATCAGAACACGAGCGATCACTGGATTTTCTATGTCTTCGTTCATTGGTCTTGGAATTACTCATTATATATTATAAAGATATAAAATAATTTTAAAACTATATTATATTTTTTTTAAAATATTAAAATATTATTTATTTTAATCTAAGTTAAAAATAAATTAAGTTTATATTCTTAATATAATATAATAAGAATGAGTCGTAGACAAAGATTAGATTCAAGTGACATCTCGTCATATAATTCAGAAAATGAAGAAGCAGCGAATATAGATGCTGATATAGATGCTGATATAAATGCTGATATAAATGCTGATATAGATGCAATGACAAATGATGATATCTCGAAGGAAGCCAAATCTAAATATGTAGAGACAGAATTATTTGAAAAGATTACAAAATACCTTAAAATAGACACCGTAATTAAGACTAAACAGAAAGAAGTCCGGGAATATATGAAAGTTATGAAGACTCAAAAGGAAGATATGGAAAAATATATCCTATCCTATCTTACTGATTCAAATGAGGATTTTATTAAAATTGACGGTCATGGAAAATTAATCAAAACCGTTTCTAAATCAAAAGGGGGTATTAATATAGATAATATTAAATCATCTATTGTAGAAACTCTTAAGAAAGATAATACAATCAAAGACGATGAACGAATATTAGCTTTATTAAATTCTATTTTAGGTAATATCGATTCAAATCGAACTGTTAAGACAAGAACTTATATAAAAAGAACAACTGAAAGAGCTAAAACTGAGCCTAAAACTGCGCCTAAAACTGAGTCTAAAACTGCGCCTAAAACTGAGCCTAAAACTGCGCCTAAGTCTAAATCTAAATCAAAGCCCAAAATAAAATCCACCAATATTATTAATGATGATAAAAGTATAGAATTACCAAAATTCAAATAATTATATATTAAAGATTTATTAATATAAAGATTTATTACTGATATAAAATAACAATGGACCCTAAATATTTATCAAAGACCTTTTCAAAATTACAATATAAATTATTTTGTATCGAACAAAAAATTATGTTATTTGAAGAAACTATGCAAAATGAATGGACTTCATATCACGAACAAATGCTACCGTCTGAATTTGCCAATCAATATGATTCATATAAAGATTTTTATATGAGTGAACTTTCTTCTAGAGCTTATAAAAAATTAATGTCAAAAAAAGAATTTATTGAATCTCAAATAGATTTTTTAAGAGAATTTTATTTATAAATAAAATCAATAGAATTTTATTTATAAATAAAATCAATAAAATTTTATAAATAAATAAAATCAATAAAATTTTATAAATAAATAAAATCAATAGAATTTTATAAATAAAATTAAATTATAGATTCATCTGGATTATCTTTTATTTTACTCATAGAAATATCCATAAAGTAATAAAATAAATCTTTCATATTTGTATAGGAATTATATTTGCTTATTTCATCATCTGTATAATAGATAGTATAATATTTATTTTTTAATTGTATTTTATATTCTATTAACAATTTATTATATTTCTCATTTAATTTTTCTTTTATTATGCTTTTTTTCTTTAATTTAATTTCATTTTTTATTTCTTCTTTTCTTTTTATATTTTCATTATGTCGATCGATTATATTAGTAATATTTTTAGAATAATTTTCTAGTTCATATTTAATTAATTGTAATTCATTATATAATTCAGATTTAATTTTATTATATTCTGCTAAAGTTTTAAAATATAAAGTATCAATAGATGATTGTTCATTTAGATATAATTCTTGAAGATTATGTTGTTTTTGTTCATAAACTTTATTAATTTTATTAATAATTAATTCTTTAATTTTATCAACTTTATGTTGTTTATAAGTGGTTGTTTTGAAATCGACTAATTTAATCTTATATAATTCATCAATATTTAATGTGTAAATTTCTTTTCGAATACTTTCAATTAGTTCATCTAAACTAGTTTGTGTTTTTTTTAAATTTTGTTTTACATTGGATATATCTGTTCGATATTTTTGTAGGAGATTTGAGATTAAATTATCTTGAATAGTAATTTTTTCATTTAATACATTTTGTTTGATTATATTTTTTTCTTTATTTTCGTTAATTAATGATTCTTGTAATTTCATTTCTTCTATTTTTTTTTCTTCAAATATTTTTTTAATTTCAGCTTGGATAGTTATTATTTCTGGTAATGTGTCAAAACCATTATTTAATATAGTTTCTTCTTCTAAATATTCTGTATCTTTTTTATTTGATATTTCAATTTGATAATTTTCTACTTCTTTATCTATTTTACTGTCATATAAAAATTTATTAAATTCTGTATATATTGGAGTGAATTTATGAATATTTGGAGTAGTTGTAGCAATCATTATATATGTGATATTAATCATAATTGTATAAAAATATATGATATCTTTTATTATATTGTGATTAATTGATTTAGTTATATTAGATATATTAGATATTAACATACGTATTTCACGCATAAATAAATCATTTAAATTAATAGGACTTGATTTCGAGTAGTCTCTCTTTAATTCTATTAATGTTAAAAACATTATTAAACTTGTTACAATACAAAAAATATCATAAATAGGTGATTTAACTGCTTCATTCTTATTAGTTAATTTATTTATTTCAAATCTACAAAAAATTGCAAAATCATAAGTACCACTATTATTTGTTATTATAAAAGAAGGTGTTTCAATAGATAAACCAAAATCTATTATTTTTAATGTTTGATTTGGCATAAGTAATATATTATCTAATTTTATATCATTATGAATAAAATATTTATCATTCAGTTTAATTTTATATATATATAATAAATTTTTAAATCCATTTAAAATTATCTCTATATTTTTTATAAATGTTTCATTATTTTGTTTAGACTTTTCAAATATTTCAGAATATTCTATTAAATCGATTCCTTTTTCCATAATTAAAAAATTTTCACACATTATATTCGATTTATCTATTTTTGTTAATTGATTCTGTGTAATATCATCATATATAGTAAGTTGTGCATATTCAAATTTTAGATGATTATAATAATTAAATTTATTATATGATATTGTATCAAAATATCCCAATAATTGTAAAAATATTGGTTTAGCTTTTGCATCTTTAGCTTTTTCATCAACTTGTATTCTTTTAGCATCATATAGTGTCAATTGTACTGATAAATCAATTTCTTTATTAATTATATCAATATTTTGTCCATTACAAACAATAATTTTTATAATATAATCTACACTATCTAAAGAAAAACAATATCCAAAACCCCCTTTTTGAATGGTCTTACCATTTAAAATATTATCTTTCGATATTTGTTTAAGAGGAGAATCGTATGGTATTTTTGTAATTGCATCAATAAGATTATGTGTCATAAAAGTTGCAACATTCTTGATTTGTATAGGTGATATATTACATGCAATAGTTTTAAGGTTATCTACTGATTTACAATTTTTATTTTTATATTCAGTTATATTATTTGCTATAGGATCCATTATAATAATAAAATAAATTAAAATAATTTATTTTATATAAAATAAATTAAAATAATTTATTTTATATAAATTTTATCTTTGATAATTAGATTAAAACAATTAAATTCAAGGAATCAGATTAAATGGAATCCAAGTATTAATATATGGGACAAGGGGAATATTAAATGTTGGTGTATAAATAGTATTTACCTTGTATAAAGATGGGGTATAGGACCAATAAACAATAGGTTGAGACATCTTTTTGTATCGAGTAAAATTATAATAATCTTCGTCTTCAGAATCAGAAGAATCAGAATCCGATGATGAATCTTTTCCTTCATAACGTTTCTTTTTTTTACCACCTAATTGCGATTCAATTTGGGATGATTTATTATCTTTAATTTCTGCAATATGTTTTAGGAAGATATTTTTTTGTTTAAGAGTAATATCAGTATTATATTCTCTTATACTAAAATCAGCAGTTTTTGTTTCAGAATTATTTTTTTCACTTATTTTGAAATGGAATAAATTACTCCCTCCCTTTAAAGTTATATATATTTTAGGAACATTATTTGTAAGTAGAGGACTAAGATCATTCCAAAATTGAGTCGCAGCTTCAATTGCAGATTCAGTGGAATAAGTGGTGTTCATTTGTCCAATTATACAGGGATTAACTAATTCAAATTGACTTTTAGGCATATTATAATAATAATATTATAGAAGATAAAAAATAATTATAATATAATATAATTATTTTTTTATATTTAATTAAAATTTGGATTTAAAATTGATTTAAAATTGATTTAAAATTAGGTTAAAATTGAATAAAAATTGATATTATTATAATTAATTTGATATAATTATAATAATTAAATAATTTAAATTAATATAATTAAATAATTTAAATTAAACACATAAAGATATTTAGCTTAAAATAATATATTATAAAATGAAGGAAGGTCGTATATTTGAATATATGTTAGAACATACAAATACTGCTGTATTCAGAAATTTATTTGAGGTTCTTGGTTTAGTTCTTCACGAACTTCGTATGACTCATATTAAACCATCTAAACCAGTTAATAATGATATTGATTCTGAAGCTGAAGAAGATGCTGAAGGAGCTGAAGGAGCTGAAGGAGCTGAAGGAGCTGAAGCTGAAGGAGACGCATCTGGTGATGATATCATATCAAATTCTGATACAGAAGCAGAAGCAGAATCAGATTCCGATACAAAATCTCGAAATAAAAAATCTTCTAAATCTACTAAATCTACTAAATCTACTAAATCTACTAATATTAAATCTTCGAATATTAAATCTGTCAAACCTATTAAATCTACTAAATCTACTAAATCTTCTAAATCTGCCAAATCTTCTTCCCCTGCCAATTCTAATGTAAAGGTAGAACAAGGGGGGATTAAAATTTTAGAGATTAATGATTATAAAACAATTATAGTTCATGTTAGATTAAATGCAGATGCTTTTTATTCATTTGATTCGAAATATGATACTTATACGATTGGTTTAGAACCTCAGACAATGTTTAATTTCATTAAGAATATTGATAAAGATGGAATTATGACAGTATTTGTTGCAGAATCAAATAAACAGGTTATGAATATTGAATTAAAAAATTTAGAAAAAAAGAAACGTTCTGTTTATGAATTTAAATTGATGGATCTTAATGAAAATAAATATGAAATTCCGTCCCCTCAATTTGATATTATCGTAGAGATGAAGACCGATGAGTTTCATAATATTTGTAAAGAAATGGTTAATCATGGAAAATATATGGCGATTGAATGCACGGAGAAAAAGATTGAGTTTAAATGTAAAGGAAATTCTGGAGTAATTCGACAAGAATTTGAGAATGGTGCAGGAGTAATTATTACAATTAATAATGATGGTAAAAAAACGGTCGAACCAAAAATTATCAGAGAAGTCTACGATTTAAATAATATTGTTATGTTTACTAAATGCCGTAATCTCTGTAATACTATACAAATTCTATTAAAGAATAATAATGCAATGTTTATTCGATATGAAATTGCAACACTTGGAGCGATGCAGGTAGGTTTTGTTCCAGTTAATGAAGATAATCTCAACAAGAATATGAATTATGATGAGAGCTTTGACAAGTATTATACGGAGCCAAACCTTAAATTAAAGTAAAAATATATTGAAAATATATTTTTATTTTAATATAAGTTTTGCAGCTTAAAATATAATTTATTTATAAATTATATTTTTCGGAGCCAAACCTAAAATTAAAGTAAATGGGTATTTGAAAAATACCCATTATAAATTTTAAATTAAATTAAAAATATATTGGTGATTTATTATTGTTTTAACATTAAATATTTTATCTTATATTTTAAATATTTTTTCTTATAATAATCCATTCTATATTTCTCATCATCATACGAGGATGATGCAATTTTATATTCATTTGATTTTTGTTTAACTATTTCAGAATCAAAATAATTATCATTAGGATTAAATATAGTTTTATCATTTACTAAAATATAAATTGCATATTTAACCCAACCTGGTATCTTTGCAAGTTCTTTTACATATGAATTAAATAATTTATGTTGATTTTCACTATTTAATTTTAAATTTATAAAATATTCTGGCGGAACATCATAACCTGCATAATTTAAAGCCTTCCATATTAATGAATCCCATATATCTTCTTGAAACTTTTTTAAATTATTTTGATTCGATTCACTTGGATTCAATGTACTTGGATTCAATGCAAATGTTCTTAATGCAATTTTTTCACCTTTAGTAGTACCATGTTCAGTGATTTCGCCGAATCTTAAAATAATTTTATGTAAAACTGAACGAATATGACCATTACTTTCCTCTATATTCGATTGTATTGCTTTTTTAAATATATTTTTTTCTTCTTTTAATTTATAATTTGATTTATTTAATTTAATTTTTAAATTATTATTTTCGACTACATTAATAATATGTTCTAAATCATCTGGTCGGCGTAAGAATCCAATATCTAATGAAGGTTGATTGTCAAAATAAAAACCAGATATATATGAATCTACATCACAATTTATATTATTATCGATTGCATTTATATAAGAATCTGTACACCATTCAATCGCATTATTCGTTCCTGCAAGTTTACAATTTATATTATTTTTTTGTAAATTTTCTAATGTTAATGGAAGATCAATCATTTTTTTTAGATTATCAGGGATCTTCATATATATATCCAAATATGAATTATTTTTTGCAGTTTCTTTTAAGTATGTCTCTTTATCAAGTGAAAATATAGTTTGATTAAAACAATATTTAGTTGGATATATTGATAAAAGTAATCGCAATTCATTAATATTCCTATAACATTCATTATTTCGTAGTTGTTCAAATAATTTAATTACATCAAATTTACTTAATTTTTCATCAGGCTTAATTATATTATTTCTTATTAAAAATTTTAATAAAAATAGTTCAACTTGACTCGTAACCAAATCATAATCTTGTAATATTCTAAATGTCCAATGATGATTATAAAATATACTATTTTTCATAAAATAATCAATATTAAAAAATGATGAAAATGCATATTCTTCTATTCCATATTGATATTTATATTGTCCAAACTCACTTTTTGGACGATGATTTAATAATGGCAATTGATTAAGATTATTTAATAAGAATATCATACCGATACTTTTTTTATAAATTTCAAATGGAATAAAATTTTTATCCTCTGTAAAATTTGCAAATTGAACTATACCAGCAATTGCACTTCTTGTTTGTTCTTTATTATTAATTTTACAAATAGCTTTATCATGCCATGCTGGTTTATAATCCAAACTTGATGGTAAAAAGAAAATCTTATTCTTTTTTCTTTTACAAATACTATTAAATTTCGTTATCCATAAATAATCATTATATCCTGAAGAATTTGTATGAGCATCTCTCCATACTAAATGAGTTGGTCTTTTAATTATATTATTATTCCATATATAGTGCTGTTGTATTGTTGAAATATAACGAACACTCTGACCAATATAACCGTTCGTTACATGTCCTTCAATTGCAGTACCAATATTTTCAATAAAAGGTCCTTTAAATTTATATACAAAAAAATCTCCTGTTTTAACATTTAAAGACTTACAAGCTACATCATAATAAAATAAAAATCTTGTTAAACCGTTTTCAAATGGATAATTTTCGTATTCTTTTATTTTATTATAATATTGTTCTAATCGATTATTAATTTCATCTAATTCATACTCTTCAAAATCATAATGTTCAAACATAGTAATATATTTAGTGACTTTTAATCCATCATCATTTCCACCTAATGATTCAAATCTATTCAACATATACCAATCAAAATAAATTCTATAATTTGCATTTGGATAAAAATAATTTATAATAATTATTGATTTTAAATTATTTTGAAAATATTTTTTTGTCCAATCAGAATAATCAGTTTTTTTAAATGAATCATTTGGTAAAAATAATGAAAATGAAAAAGTAATATCATCAACATCATTTGGTTTATCTAATTTATTAATACCATATCTAAATAATTCAAAATACTCTTTTTGATTATGCACAATTTCTATTTTTTTACTATCAATTTCTTTTTGTTTATCAAATATAGGTGTATTCGAAGGGCTATTAGAAGGACTATTAGAAGGACTATTAGAACTATTAGAATAATTAGAATAATTACTATTACCACCATATTGTGATGATTTTTTAAATAGAACTGTTGTTGTATTTAAATCAATAAATGGAGGAAAATTAACATTCCCTTTTATAATTAAATCAGTATGACCAAAATTATTTTCATGAGATTCCTTTATAACTATAATTTTATTTTCAATATTATTTTTCAGAGGTAATAACAACATACTTATATATATATAATCAAATTATATTTTAAATAAAATATTAAATATTATAATTTAATATTTTTCATATAAATAAAAATTTAGACTTATTTAGAACTTATTTAGATCTCATATTGTGGTTCAATCTTCTTATAAAGAATACTAATCTTACCCTCATCTCTCATTACAGTTCGACTTTGTTTTTGAATTTCATTATTAAATTTATTAATTAATGGTACTGGTAATTCTTTTATAAAATCATGATTAGCTGAATATGTTTTGGTCCAAATTTTAATAAGTGAACTCCTCTTCTTAATACTATATGAGATGCCATTAATATTTTTATTATTTTGAACAAATGTTTCATTCATAACTAATAAATTTATTAAAGTGAAAATCTCTGTAGAAATATCTGTCTTCATCCCCTTTTGAATTGATTCGATTTTTAATGAACAAATTCCTCCAAATTTATTATTAACATCCTCCCATATTGGAACAATCTCCCCCCTCATTATGAATATTTGATTATGATAAATATTTAATATTTGTAAATTATTAAAGAATCTCCAAAAAGCTCCAATCGAATTAATTTGATAAATCTTCTCATATCCAGAGATTGTCCAATCAGGATTATCCGCACGATGAACCCATACTGTCCAATATGAATTTAATTTAATATCATTACCAATATTTTCATTAGGTAAAGTTTCATCATACAAAGATTTATTTTCTAATATCTTATCATCACGATACGATGAACGATTATCATCTGAAAATTCTGGTCTATTCAATCTATCAGAATGATATGGGCGGTCCGAATGATACGGACGTTCAGAATGATTTGGACGTTCAGAATGATTTGGACGATCAGAATTATACGGACGATCAGAATGATTTAAGCGTTCTGAATGATTTAAGCGTTCTGAATGATTTAAGCGTTCTGAACGATTTGGACGTTCTGTACGATTATTCGAATATCTAGATCTATTACTTTTTTGAAAATCATTTAAATTATTATCTTGAATAATTGGTTCAACTGTCGATGATGCGTCAACTGTCGATGATGCGTCAACTGTAGATGCGTCAAGTGTCGATGATTCAGTTAGGATATTTGGTTCAGATATATCAAGTTCGTCATGTTCATCAGATTCACCTAATAAGGCAAAAATATTATTATTTAATGCTGACATCCTGAATTAATACATATATATAAGTATATTTCCTTTAATTAATTTTACATTCAATTTTTAATTTTCAATTATAAATAATTTTTAATTTTCAATTATAAATAATTTTTAATTTTCAATTATAAATAATCTTTATATTTCATTAATATTATTTGTAAGATAGTCTCTTAGTATACCTATTAAATTACTATAATTATTATGATTTTTCCATTCTGAAAAAGTACCAAACATTTGAATCTTTTTTGTAATTTTTTTAAATATAGTTTTTTTTTTATTTTTATAAACACCCATATTATTTTTACAAAAATTTATCCAAATAATAGTTGTAGAAATAGTTGGTTCTGATTTGTAAGTACATATACATTTATCATCGTATTCTAATATTTCGATTAATTCATCTCTATTTGGTTTATTTTTTATTTTTAATATTCGTAATGCGACATCATTTAACCCCATATAATTTATAATATTAATATTTGATACATCATTATAATTCGAGATATAAATACTTCCAAAGGTTGCAATTTTTAAATTATTTTTATTAAAATTATTATTAGAATTTAGTTTTTCTGCAATTTTATTTAATAATAAGCCCCCAAATGAATGTCCAAATACGAGAACTTTATTATTATTAGAAAGATCTTTTAATATTTCATTTTTTATTCTATTAACATAATGAATATTATATGTTGGTTTTAAATTAAATTTTAAAAATTGTATTTGAAATGCCATAGATGTATCACATTTATATTTTTTATGTATTTTAGTTGTTTTGTTATAAAAATTATAATTATCAGCTGTATCACAACCCATTCCAAAAAAAAAATAATATATTTTACCATTTGAAATAGTTGGTTTAGATGTTTTAGATAAAGTATTATCTACACCCCCTATTATTTGATATTTTGAATAATAAATTTTTTGATTTGTTAATTCATTTATATATTTCAAATAAGTATATTTTGTTTTATATTTTAGATATTTTTCTTTATAATCCATTATATAATTATAATATTAAAAAAATATATAAATTTAATAAAATGCCGAAATTAAAGCAGTAATCAATAAATCATCTGAATCACAAACAAGAGATTTTTGTTCAATAAATTTTAATTGTAAAATTATCTTCTTAAACTGTTCTACTGATATTCTTTGATGCTGAACATCATATATTAATAATTTATGTAATTCTTTTATAACGTCTAATAACATATATTGTTTTGAATTGAAAATTTTTAAAATTAAAATATAAGATTCATTCAAAGTACATCGATTTAATATCTTATACATTTCTTTGATATCCGTTTGATGTGGATATCCAATACAATTACTAACGGTATCATATGATATATAATTATAAGCCATATTAATCGATTGTAAAATATTTAATACCTTGCGCATATCTCCATTAGAAATATTTATTATTAAATCTAACCCACCTTCCTCATACAAAATAT
>Ga0114966_10003460_pt1 | contig 13857 bp, 14 predicted proteins | sample M_130207_XF_Meta_FD_87029 | JGI IMG/M metagenome (GOLD analysis project Ga0114966, IMG submission 87029) | Freshwater microbial communities from Lake Montjoie, Canada to study carbon cycling - M_130207_XF_MetaG | ecosystem: Environmental > Aquatic > Freshwater > Lake | place: Lake Montjoie... | reverse complement strand
TTACATCTATCATTATAAGGGCAAATTCTGTAATAATACCAAATTCAATTGAAACATTGCAGATATTTAATCAAATAATAATAAAATCTAGTGTGGTGATAATTCCTACTGCAATTAGAACAGCACAGAATTTTGCTCAAATATTTATATCTACAGCAATTAATATTATACCTACCTCAATTATTACAGGACAAAAATTTACAAATATTACAATATTGCCAGGAAGAGTAATTATAATTCCTGATAATATTCTTACTGGTCAAATATTAGGTTTGCATTTAGTAAAAACAATTTCATTTATAAGAGTAAATGCTATCCGCACTAGTCAATTAATAGGAATACCTAATATATATGTTAATGGTATTATTATTCCTAATTCTATATTCTCAGAGCAATATGTGCCTCCGTTTATTAGGGCTTTAGCATTTATAACTCCTAGCTCAATTGAAGCTCCGCCATCTGTACCTTATAATCATTTAATTGTTGCTCCTCCAATTGTTATTCAGCCTACATCTGTTTATGGTGATGAGAGAAATGCATTGCATAAGATTTCTTACACTACAATCATAATTCCATTAAGTATAAACACATTACAGCAAATTGGGTTGCCGAGAATTTATGTAAATGTAAGAATTATTCCTAATGCTATAAGAACAAAACAAATTATACCTAAGCATAAGATAGTAGTGCCAACATCGCCAGGTTATATTTCGGGTTATATTGAAATACCACAAAAAATTAAAAATGATATTGAAGTTTATATGAGTAGTTCATATACAAAAATGAGGAAATAATTATGGAAAATATGTCTGTTTTGACTAATTCAACAGTTAAAGTTTACGCCAGAGTAGTTGATGAATTTGATGTTCTCACAGATCCTCAAGGCATTAGATTTATTTATGTTATGCCAGATGATACAGAATATACTTATATTTATGGTGACGGTAAAACTCCAACAGTGCAAAAAAAAGAAACAGGTATTTATTATATGCAGCTTGATCTTACTATGACTGGAAAACATAGATATACTTGGGAATCATATGGACTAATTCAAGGTGCATATAAAGGATTTATTCAAGTTGAAAATGATAGGTGGCAATAATGGGTTTTCCTGGAACACTTACCAAAGCTGAAATTGCTACTGGTTTACTAATAAGAAGTATCAAAGTAAACGGTGACTATTTATTATGTAATGAATGTAGCTTTAATCAGACTCAAGAAATAGACACTTTAGATTCTTTAGTTCAAGGTGGTCCAGGAAGAGCTATTGCTAATATTGGTGCTAAGAAATTTACTGGTTCATTAAAATTTCCATTACGCTATTTGAAAGATGGAACATTTGACCCAGCTGTTATAAAATTGATAAATCATGCTCAAAATCCTATTTCTGTTTTAAAAATTGACAGTAATCATATTTTAACGCATTATGATATCACAGCTGAAGATCACTCTACGGATAATAATGAACTATTATCTATAGATGCAGTAGTAGTAAAGTCTCTTACTGTTTCTTGTGAAAACAGCGGAGCTGTATCTGTTTCTGCTGAAATAGAAGGAATGATAGATACTAGAGCAAATTCAGATTATGTTGTTCCTAATAGTGAACAAGGATATTTGGGTAGAGCTTTAACCTGGGGAGATTGTAATGCTTTTAGAGCAGAATCTTCAATGAGAACTGTAAGTAATTTAGAATTTTCTATAGAAAACAGCATTGAAACACCTGTTTTTCTTCCTTCTTATATATCAGGACTGGCTACAACCAGAACTGATCAAATTGGTCTTATTGGTGTTAAATCAGTCAAATGGTCAGGTAAAGTTGAAGAGTTTGTGAGAAAAGGCTCTGATTTAAATACTTATATTCATGGTGGTTGGATGGTGTCAGAAAACTTAACGCTTTATTTCGGAACCATGAAAGTATTATTCACTGTGCCTTTATTTAATATCACTGAAATGCCAGCTTCTTCTTCGGTTTTTAAAAGAACTGTCACTTGGACAGGCCTTACTAAACCTAACGCTCCCCTGTCAGCAGGGCAACTCATCACGTTTGAATAAAGGTTAGCAAGCTTGAATCATTAAATATAATAATAAGAATTTGATTTAAGGTTGAAATGAGGATTTGCTATGCCTTTAAATAATGATCTTTTTGGTATATACAAAACAGTAAAAATAAATAACAATCCTATTGTTGTTTCTAGCGCAAGTAGAAACAGAAAAATGGATGTTCAAGCGGAAACCTATCTACAAGGCACTCCTAAATCAAGAATTTTAAATATTGGTGGAGTATCTGAAGATATTTCCATAGAATCTCCTATTCTTATAGGTGGTGGATCTACAGTAGATGGCAGATCTTTGGTAAACCTTAAATTAGCAGAATTATTAAATCCAGATACAGCAGTATTGCCTTTGTTAACTAGTGCTAATTTAACTGTTAATGAATCTGGCGGAACAGTATCTATGTCGTTAGTTACTGATGGTGATCCGGATTTAAATATAAATGCATTTCAATTATCAAGTACACCTATAGCAGAACTTGATCCTATTGCTAACACACCTACAAGACAAGCTAGATTTTATGATTTTAGAGTTCAAATAGGAGCAAGATTATATTACATAATGGAAGCTTCTATTAGTGTTTCAAGTGATGCAACACCAGCTTATTTCTTAATTCCAAATGGTGCTGCATTTGATCAAACAACAACAACAACAGTTAATGGCATCACATTTAAAGCCGGAACACAATTCCCGTTTTTAGGAATTACAGGAATTAAAATTTCAGGTAAAGGTAAAGCAGCTGTTGTTTTAACAGATGCTAATGCCGATGGAGATTATCTTGATGCTAATGAATCTGTAAATATAGATCTATCAACTGGAGCAAATGAATTAACATTACAAAGACCAGGCGTATCTGTTGCTGAACCTGCTAATTTTGTTCTAGAAATTTACGACGGGGCTGATTGGTCAAGTTTGTTACCAGATGTAGACCTTTCAAAATCAGTGGTGCATTCAAGTAATTTTAATGTAACATCTGGTCTTCTTACTGTGGATTTTGACTTTACTTGCTGGGTCAAGTAAATTAATCGTCTTCGTCTTCGTCCTCATCATAATCCATAGTGTAATATTCATAGTCCCAATCATCATCAAAAGCGTCCATTTCATCCCATACTTTAGCTATGATTTGAAGTGGACGTTTTGTCATTAAGGACATAATTAAAGCATCGGCAAAAGAACAAACGGTAAATGTACGATTATAATTTTTATCAACTAAGGTCAATGTAGCATAAACAACATCTCCAACCCTAGATTCAATAACAATTTTATCAATACTAACGCCCTGTAATTCTAGATACTTAATGAATATTTGATAGATTGTTTGAATGTGAGAATTTTTATGCAATTCCTTAAAAGCAAATGTAACCATACTTGCTTCATAATTATTTATCTCGTACATGGTTTTCTTTTCACCATCTGTTAGTAAAACAAAAACTCTCTGTACTTGATCAGAAGCAATTTGTTCTAACTCTAAAACAATTGTTTCATAGTTATCATTATTTTCAACTTGAGAAAGATCTAATTTAATTTTATCCATTGCAACATCCATCTTTTATGCATACAGAACATTTTTTACATAATTTACTATTGATAACATGGGATAAGGTTACAAAAAAACCACCAGCAAGCAATATTAAATTGAATAAATCAAATTTGAATTCATGATTGCTTTCAAAATGATGATGAAGCATTCTGGCGATTATCAATAAAGAAAAACCTATACCCGCATAAGAAAATGCTTTAAATGATTTATGTTTTTGAAAACCAAAACATAAACTAAATAAACATAAAATTAATGATAATGATAATATTACCCATTCAAATAATTCAGTAGCGAATAAACTTATACTAAAAATAGGAACAGCTACTATCAAAATAGGTAACAACGTACAATGTATCGCACAAAGTACAGAAGTAGTAATTCCAATTTTATCTAAATTAAGCATTTATTTTTTCTCTAGCTATTTTATGAATTATAGCACTTTTTTGCTTGATTGTTTCTCTTGATGACTCTATTAAAGCATACAATAATTCAAGATTTTGAGTTAAAGCATCTGATTCTAAACTTAATTTTAAATCTTTTAGTTCCTCTAAATCATTGTTTGTAAAGACATTAGTTCTAACAAGCTCTTCTATTTGGATAATGAAATCTTGTAATTGACCTTGAAGATTAGAAATTTTTATAAAGTTTTCATCGTCGTCTTTGTGTTCTTTAGCTTCATTTAGTATCTTATTTATTTCTTCAGATGACAATGATGCTTGGCCAGTAATTTTAATTTTATTTATTTCGCCCTCATTGTTAGCGGTTACTGATAATATACCATCAGCATCAATTTCAAATGTTACCCCGATCTTTGGAATGCCTCTAGGTGCTTCTCTTAAATTATCAAGCACAAATTCTCCCAAAGGATTATTATCTTTTGTTTTAGGTCTTTCTCCTTGAAATACCTTAACATCAACCGAATTTTGATTATCAATTGCGGTAGTAAAGACTTCAGTATGTTCAGCTGGAACTTGAGTATTTCTAGGAATTAATACACTCATTATTCCACCCTGAGTTTCCACACCAAGAGATAATGGACAAACATCAAGCAAATACACTTCCTTGTTTGAATTTCCTGAAAGAACTGAAGCTTGAATAGCCGCACCAATAGCTACAGCTTCGTCAGGATTGATTGTTTTATTTGGTTTTTTTCCTAACCATTCTTCCACTTTTTTAGCAACAAATGGTGTTCTAGTACTTCCACCAACAAAAACTACCTGATCTATCAAATTTGGCCTTAATTTAGCGTCATTTAAGGCTTGATCAATGCACTCTTTTGTTTTGAATAATAGTGGTTCAATAAGATCTTCTAGTTCTTGTCTGGTAACTTGAACATTTAGGCTTACTTGTTGTCTATTTCTAAAAGCAAAGTAATTAATTATTACAGTGGTTTTTTCAACAGATGATAAGTTTTTTTTAGCTTTTTCGGCAGATTCTCTTAATCTTGCCTTTTGATCATCTTCTAGATCATCATATGTATTTTGATTATAATTGTAATCAAAATTAGCATTGAATTTTTGTAATATCAAATTTGCTAATTTCTTATCAAAATCAACACCGCCCAAATTAGTATTTCCAGATGTGCTTAAAACATGAAAATCTACACCATCTTGTAGCTTAAGAATTGTAACATCAAAAGTTCCACCACCTAAATCATAAACCAAAATAGTAGAATTTTCAGTTTTATCTAAGCCATATGCTAGAGAAGCAGCTGTAGGTTCATTGATAATTCTTAAAACCCTCAATCCTGCCAATTCTCCTGCCAATTTAGTAGATTGCCTTTGGTCGTTATTAAAATATGCGGGAACAGTGATAACAGCGTCAGTAATCTCTTGTCCTAAAAAAACTTCAGCATCGTTTTTAAGCTTCTTAAGTATTTGAGATGATATTTCTTCAGGTGAAAATTCTTTTTGATTAATAATAAATCGCTTGTTTGATCCCATATGCCTTTTGACAACTCTAACAACATTGTTAGGATTTATGGCTTCATAGTCTACAGCAGAATTTCCAACTAAAACTTGATTGTCATTATCATAAGCAAAAACAGAAGGAGTAATCCTGTCACCTTCTACAGAGGTGATTACTTCAGGAATATCATTTCTATTAATGCTTACAACACTAAATGTACTACCAAGATCAATTCCAACAGCTAATCCCATATTATATCCTCTATGGATATTGTACAGAATTTAGATATCTTGATCTTCGTCAGGCAATACACTACCTCCAGGTTTATATCCTTCAAGCAATGTTTTTAGGGAATCTTTATTTTGTAATTTTTTCCTAAAAGATAATATTTCTTTTTTTGAAATATTTCCACCAGGAGGTATTTGCGATGGGTCTAATGGTAAAATATTTTTATAATCATGAGCCATAGAAATTAATTGAACTACAGCAAATGTATCTTTACAATTGGGACATCGCATAATTGAATACACTTCAACTTCTGACTTAGGCAACCATCCTAAATGCGATTCTTTAAAAAATGGATGTTTACAATTTCTGTTTAAGCAATATTTAGGTTTACCTACAATTGTTTGATGAAACATGTCATTCCTCCCAGATTGAACTAATTATTTATTCTTGTAATGTAAAATAAAATCTTTTATTAAAGGGGCAGATAATTCATTTATAGTATAATATATGTACTCCACTGACGGATTTTAAGCGTCAGTGGTTTTTTTTGTGAAAGGAGTAAAAATATGAAGAGCTTTTTTAAAGATTTTGAAATGATGATGAATTCTGTTATTGATCTTATTTACAAGATGGAATATTGATTGAAACAATCTACAATGGCGTAGATTATTTCAATTCTTCAAAACGCCAAGCTCTTTCATTTCTATAAACTTTTTTTCTCATTAGACTATGTTGTTTTAAGTGCTTTTGATTGGTGGAAAAATCAATCACAATAGCATCTGGTTTACCGTTATTGATGCTAGCTTCCATATCTTTACCTACACACCTTAATACTCTACCCGCTTGCTGATATGTGGTAACCGGACTACTACTAGAACCTGCTAATATCAAACTACTGATTTTTGGAGCATCTACACCTACATTGGCCCATTGAGTGGCAATTAAAATTACTTCATTATTCTCGACAGCATTAAGCATTCTTCTCCTGTAATTTTTTTCCTCATCACTAGGATCTATTTCACCTTTATCACCACCAGGAACAAAAACAGAATCCTCAATCATTCCTTCTAATAGATTTCCATGTTCTAATCTCTCCACAAGAATTAGTGTTGGCCTACCAGATTCTTTAAATGATTCAGCAAATTGTTTTATTCTATAATTTCTTTCCCAGTTATTTACAATATTATTAGAATAAACTTCTTGATAAGTTTCCCCAGGCTCAATAGTTTCAATAGGGCACATAAATATTTTTGGAGGAACTAAAAAGCCTAGTTCAATCAAATCACTTGCATTTACTTCTATAATTTTTCTTCCAAGAGTGCCTTCAATTCTAATTTCTTGGTTGTCAGTTCTAAATGGAGTAGCGGATAATCCTAATTTATAATAGGCTTGTTCTGCAGAATTAGATATTTCTTCAATTACAACAGGGGCAACATGAGCTTCATCTACAATCAAAGCCTTTACTGATGAAATTAAGTCTCTGATATTTTTTTTATTAGACATTGCTTTGAGTCTAGTATTTAATGCCGCTTCTTTTTTCTTAAGATTTGAGAGTGGGACTCTTAACTTTTTACTTTTTTCAACTTCCGTATGATTAAGCCTGATACAAAGTGCTTCTGTTGATTTATATAATTTTGAGGCTTCATTTAGCTCTTTTTGAAGCTCTTCGGTAGTTTTACTAGAGCCATCACCTTGATTTTTATCTTCAACAATTTTATATTGAGATTCTGAATATTTTTTGTTATAAGCAGCCAATGCAGTCTGGTAGGTCATAACATTAATGCCATTAAAGTTTAGTTGACAAATTCCATCGCCAGCTATACCAACCTGTACTTTTTCACCATTTATTCTAAGGATTTTTTCGAATTCTTTTTGGGTTTGCTTTAATAATTCAATAGCTGGAACTATAAATAAAACTGGGGCAACTTGTAAATTTGAAAATATTTGACAAGAGGTTAATGTTTTACCAGCTCCAGTGGCAAGAGACAACATTCCTCTTTGACATTTGAGAGCTAAATCAGCAGCGTCCTTTTGATAAAACCTTAATTCTTTACCTCCAAAATCACTTTCAATAGGGTAATTTTGTTCTGGTTTAAGTCTTTTATCTACAAAAGTATACTCAACCTTTAAGACATCAAACAGGCTTTTGATTCTTCCACATAATCCTGTTGGGAATGTTTGCTTACGCTTATTGTAAATTGATATTTTGCCATCCCATAACCCTTGTTTGAACTTAGGAGACCATTCAGCATTTGGGACTAAATAGGAAAGGGTGTCATAAATGGATTCTTGTAAATGGGAAGGCAGTCGTCCATTATAACTACTTTTGTCTGTAATAGTTGAATAGTTATTGTGAATTTCGACAAGAATCATAATGAAAAAATTATATCTTTTTAAATGTAAAAAGGCAAGAATAGCTCCTGCCTTTAATAATTATTGATGAAAAATTACTTTTTATTCATAACGGTAAATTGATGTACCGCCATAGTAATTTCCTTTGGTTTCTTTCCAACAAATATATTTAATGTTGATTCAACTAATGAAGTGACAGCATTTAACTCTAGTTCAGAAAGTTCAATACCTCTAGTGGCAGCTCCTAATCTAACAAATCTGATAAATTGATCAACGCCATCTTCTCTTGAAAATTCTCCATCTTCAATTTTCTTTAAGCCTTCAATCCAAATATCAACAATATCACCAGCTTTTGAACCAATTTGTCTTGAAAGAATGGCTTTGATTACAATTAAAGTTTGTAATGCTACTCCACTTTCTGTTTTTAACTTTGATAGAAAAAATAATACTGAAGAACCAATTGCAAAAATTACTACATATAAGAGTAATCCGCTAGCATTTTTGGATATTAAATCAATAATTTGAGCCATTAGCAGTCCTTAGCGACAGTTTCATCGTCGTCATCTGTAGCGTCAATATCAAGCGTGAAATCAACAACAATAGGGACACGGAGCTCATCTCTGATTGGATCTGCTTTTTCATCAGCCCAAACTACATCAGTCTTTGCTTCCACTTCCTTGCCTTCTTCGTTAGTGAAGGTTTTGATTTCGCCATTTGCTCTCTTAATCATACTCATAATAAGTTTCTCTTTTCTCTCATTTCTATATAAGATCTAAGAATATTTTCCTCTTCTTCAGAAACATCTTTGGGATTTTTATACAGAAATTTTACTATTAGATTTCCATTTTGTGATTCCGATACTGGAAATCCTTTATTTTGAACAATAACAGAAGAATTATGTTCAAGATTCTTTTTTGTGTTAAACTTTAACTTTGATCCATTTGGATGTTCAAAAATTATTGTTTTACCAATAATTGCTTCAACAGGATCAATTTCTACATTTACAAGCATATTGTAAATGTTATCGATAAAATATTTTTCAGACTCCAAAGATATTTCAATTAATAAATTTTTATCTGTAAACAGCATGGATTTATTTAACATTCCAGGACGAATTTCAATATCTATGGATTCATTTACAGGATATGCTCCAGCCCCAGTACATTTGTCACATATTTTTTCAAATTTTTGCCCTTTACCAGCACAATTAACACAAGGGCCTAAATCTTGCTGAATAAACATGAAACCGTGCTGTTGAGCTCTAATGATACGACCTGAGCCCATACATTCATTACATACAGAAGATGATCCAGTCCCACCATTACCTAAACACTCTTCACATTTCTTGTTTGTATTGTATTGGATATTTTTTTTAAATATTCTAAAAGCATCTTCAGCAGATATTTTGATACTTAAATGATTAGGAGGGTCTGGTCTTTGATGTTGATGCCATGGATCAAACCCTCTAAATGGATCAAAGCCCTCAAAAGGATTAAACTCTTGATGTGGTTTTTGTTTAGGATTTGTAATATCTTCATAAGCTTGAGATATTTCTTTGAATTTTGTTTCAGCTCCAGGATCTTTGTTTACATCCGGGTGAAATTCTTTAGCCAGTTTTCTGTATGCTGACTTTACATCTTTTTCTGAGGCATTAGGAGATAAACCTAAAATTTCATATGGTGTCGGCATACCATATATTATACCAAAAGCGCCTTGATTTTATTAGATGGAGATACAGAGTTTTCTCCAATGCCAATATCAGCATGTTGACCAGTTACACCCATGATTACGCCATATACTAATCCATCAACACCAATAACCATTCCACCAGATGAGCCTTCAAGAATATCAGCGTCAATAAATATGATATCATTCCATGCTGGAGATGGAGCATCTTCGCCTAGACCTTGATGAATATTTGATATTCTGCCAACAGTTGCTGTGTCATGAAATCCTTCAGGAGCTCCAATAACAGCAATAAGGTCTCCAACTTGTAAGGAATCTGAATCACCAAAGCTTAAAGATGGAATTTGGTTTGAAATTTGTGGGCATTTTAAAACTCCAGCATCAACATTAGGATCTGTTTTAAATATTTCTGCTGGATATAATGTTTTAGCATCAAAAGAAATTTCCACCGTATGTTTTTGGTTTTTCAAATCAGGTGGAATTACGTGAGAGGCTGTTACAACTAGACCTTGCCCAATATGGAATCCACTACCAGACCAACTTCCATCAGGAGAGTTTACAAAAATAGTACAGGATGACTGTAATGCTTTTTGAATAACATCTTTAATAGGGTCATTGTATGCCTGAGCGGTTTTCATATTCCATGAAATTAGGTTAGCGTCTAAATTGAATATACCCATAATTTATAATATCACTTTATATAATATTTGTGATCTTTCTATTGTACCAAATCTTCTACTATCATCTGAATTATTAAAATTATCACCTAATAAATAATAATGATTTTTGGGAACTTTGAGTTCAATCATCATTTCATCGTTAAAAACATTTTTCCAATGAGAAACATTCTTAAATGAATTGTCTACTATCAATAATGGTAAAGCATCATTTTTCTGATAATGATAATAATAGTATTCTTCTGGAACATATGTTATTCTTTTAATGATTTTTTCATTGTAATCATTATAAGCTACAACAATATCCCCATGATGTATCTTATTAGCTTTTACAGCTAATAAGATATTGCCACTTTTTAGTGTTGGGAGCATGGAATCACCCACAACAACTACCAATTTATATGGCTGTAAATACATTAATAATGCTAATACAATACCAATAACAAACATTTTTAATTGTTTTTTAAACATAGCACTTCCTTTCAATTTCGTAAAAGAAGAGCTAAAGTTCATTTTTATTTTTAATCTTTTTGCTCAGATAAATAAATTAAACTGTTGTCCAGTCAATATTTGCGAACTTAGGAACACCAAATCCCCAATCAGAATTCGCACCTGTTTGAAGATATTCGTTAGTATTACAAACGGCATCAAGGGCTCTCAACATATCTTTATAATTGTTGATAGGATGAGCACCTGGCACATTTCTTGAATACGATAATAATAAAGCGCATACACCACAAACAAATGGGCAAGCTTGTGAAGTTCCTGACATCATTCCATATTGATCAGTGGGTACGGTAGAATAAATATCAACTCCTGGAGCTATTGATTTAACTTCTGAACCATGTGAAGAAAAATGAGCCATTGTTCCATCTTTTGATAATGCAGCAACAGCAATAACTTCTTCATATCTTGCTGGGTAATTTACATCATTAGCATCATTACCAGCAGCAGCAAGAATAATAATTCCTTTTGATGCTGCTTCTTGAATTAATTGATGAACTTCATCTGGAGGAGCTGATTGAGAACCTAATGACATGTTGATTATATCAACTTTTATATCAATTGCAGTTCTGATACCCTTAGAAATGGCTTGATAACTTCCACTGCCATCATTATTCAACACTTTTATAGGAATTATATGGCATTCAGGAGCAATTCCTACAACGCCTTGATCATTATCAACTGCAGCAATAATTCCAGCAACATGACTACCATGATGACTTCCATCTTGAAAATCTGGATCTGCTGAACAATTAAAAGCAGCTGTCCATTGACCTTCTAAATCAACATGGGGTGTGATTCCTGTATCAAGAATGGCAACTCTGATGCCTTTTCCTCTAGATACTTTCCATGCATCTGCTATTTTGCAGACATCCAATCCCCAGTTTTGTGTTTGTGAAAGTTGAACAAAATCTACTTTCTTTACTACCAAATCCTCAGGTGGCAAAAACTGAATATTGTCTTCCATTTTTTTCTCCAATTTAGATATAATTAAATATTCTTGAAGTAAAAGGTGAAAAACCTTTAAACAATATTAAGTTGTGTGCTTTCAATTGGATATCCGTAATCCTTGCTGTTATAAGGTGCAACAATAAATGAAATTACTTTTCCGCTTGTAACATAAGAAATTGGTAAGATAGACCCTGTGTAAATAAGATTAGATGTTTTATTTGTCCATTCATACCAATTAACAGTAGAAGCATCAGTTCCATTATAAAATACATAATATGCTGTCAGGATTGAATTTGCAGCTACGCTTGTATCAGTAATTATTGTATTAGATTTGATTTGAACATCAGTAACATATGGTTTAGTATCTGACCTCAATGTAACAGTGTCAGATGTATATGTAATGCCGTCTTTAAAGCCATCTGAAGGTATTACTTCAGCATAAATTTGATCACCAGCTACAAAATATCCATTAGCCCCATTTAAATCAGCTAATCTTTCTACTGTTCTATTTTGATACTCAGGAAATCCATTAGGCCCTGTAATTTCAATAGTATTGCCAGATCTAATTCTATACCATTTTGTTTTAGTATTTTTTTCTGGATTTCCTTGAGGTGAATAATATTCATAATCAAGGAACATTCTAGATTCAATATTAGGACCATAGCTTGATGATTTTCCTGTTGAATTTACTTTAACAAGATTATCTTTAATTTCAGGCATAATTGTGGAATTATAAAGCGCCAAAAGATTATCATTAGGAAGCTCTGTATACTGAAAACCTAAATCAAATACATTGGCAGTGTCAACATCATAATCTTCAATTTTCACGCCTAATCTAAATTTACCAGATGGCAAAACAAAAACTGTAATTAAGGAACTGTGATTTTGTTCTTCAGAAAATGTAACTGTTCCGTCTTCTCTATTAGCAAAGTAATTATTTCTAGCAATTGTTACATTATCAATCAAAACAACAATTTCGCTATCATCAGGCCATCTTCCGTTTTTTAAGAAATATGTCTTATAGTCAACGGTTGATGTTGACTCTCCTGAAGCAAAAAATCTTGTTGAAGGATATCTGACACTAACTGTTACTGTTTGGGAAGTAAATAATGGGGTTGAGAATGTAATTGTGGCTAAAGATGCATTATAAGTGTATCCGTTTACACCTGAAGCATTAACTGCCACTCCATCTATGAAAACGGCGATTAAAGCATTATTTGTCCAAGGAAATGCTATTCCATCTTTCAAAACCGTGTATTCTATTTGGTTAGCAGATGTTGTAGGTAAATTTTGATATAATTCTTCATTAGTAAATTGGAGAGAATTTTGTCTATTAGGAAGAACTCCATTCCTACCATTAATTATAGGAGTATAATCTTCCCAATCAACACTGTCTCCTTTACAAACTGCCCAAGTCAATTTTGATTGTAATGGTATAGATGAATTAGAAGTAAATATATATTCAAATAATGAACCAGTTGTATTGTATGTATTAGAGAAATAATATCTTTCAGCTGGATGTACTGCGGTATGGTAAAGTTGATTAACATAAGGTGTATATCTAGTAGAACCATTAAAACCTTCCGTCATAGATATTCTGTATTCTATATTTGTTAACTCTTTTTTCAATAAATATGGTGTGTTGTTAGCCAGTGTGATCCAACTAGTGAAATTTATTTTATCGGTAGAATATCTGAATTCAACAACACAAGTACTATCTACGGAATAATCTAATCCTGCTGTAGTTGTGAATGAAGTAAAGACTTTTTTGACATATGTTAAGTTATCAAATTCAAATGTTTTTGACCATGAACCCTTAAACAATGAATAATCTCCTCCATGAACTAATTCAGCCGAAGCTAAATTCCATAAAGTACTAGTATTTGTTTGGAAAAAATTCCCACTAGAACCCACTGTTATAGGCAAAGTATTTATTTGATTATTAGATGCTGATGCTCC
>Ga0114966_10003459_pt1 | contig 13864 bp, 9 predicted proteins | sample M_130207_XF_Meta_FD_87029 | JGI IMG/M metagenome (GOLD analysis project Ga0114966, IMG submission 87029) | Freshwater microbial communities from Lake Montjoie, Canada to study carbon cycling - M_130207_XF_MetaG | ecosystem: Environmental > Aquatic > Freshwater > Lake | place: Lake Montjoie... | reverse complement strand
ATTGTTCAAGTCGGGGTTGGCAATTATTCCAAAGGACTGTACTAAGTTTAATGTACCTGAAATCTGCCCTAAACCAACGGAATCAGTATGGTATTGTATGTGAATATTATTTCCTGTGGAGGTACTGTCTATTGGTACAGAAGTATTAATAACGGGGGCATCGTTCCCGTTTGTAGAATCACCATAATAAGTTGTTAAATTATTGGGATACATAGTTAAATCAGGCCTCGCAGAAACCCTATATTCCCCATAAGGAATACTATCGAATTGGTAATTTCCATTACTATCCAAAGTATCTATATCTAAAATATCATTTTTAGAGAAATTTGAAAATTCTCGGTATAGGTAAGCTACACCTTTTGTAACTACTGTACTTTCGGTATTATCAGTAAAAACTGTCCCTGATATAGAACCGAAGTCAACCGGCAAGGTATACCAGCCTTTGCTTACAGTATTGTTTGCACTGTTTGCTAATAGATAAACTAAAAAAGCGGTGCCAAAAGTATTATTACGAAGAAATGAATATTCAATATAATTGTTGCTTGAAGGAGGCTGCAATAAGTTGCCATTTGAGCCAAATACACTATCTTTATCGGTTACTGTTACCTGGGCAAGTATCACATTATTGTAATGCGTATTATTTACTTTTAAGCTACCATAGCCATAAGCAATCATTGTTTTAGTTCGCGTAGTAATCGATTTAAAAGGGATTATCATACCAAATGCATTGGCTTTGCCATAAGTAACATATTTTGAGGTTGTAACCATAGGAACCATACCATAAAACACAAGAGTGGGGGCCAAAAAATCGGGAATGGTAAAGGTCATAGTAGTATCATTAACAACATAAGCAGTATTATTGGTAAGAATAGGAGCAGGTTTAACGCTGCGCCCACCAACCATAGATAAACCATTGGTATCTATTTTAAAACAAGAATAAAGCTTATCAGAAAAGTTATTATATGGTGATGTTAGATAGGTAGCTTGTGTAGCATCAGGAAAACGGCTTTTTAATGAAGCACCTGCAACAACAGAGTCGGGATGAAAGGTGGATATTTTATAAGGCCCCCAAACAGTGGAAAAATCGTTATCATAATCCCAAATTTGATTTGCACCACCCTGCGGAATATGAAGATCGCCAGCTGTAGTATCCCACATTTCTAAAATAGAAGTGTTCAAAACAGGCAAATACGTTGCTTCTATAACAGGCCCCTGCTGCGCAAAGCAAAAAAGGGAAAAGCTTGTAAATAAGAGAGTAAAAGTTTTTTTCATGGGATGATACATTTTAATTATAAATATTAATTGCGAAGTTATAAATTTTCAATCAGAAAAAAAATTTATTTTTGATTGAAAAAGCAAGTTATAGTAACAAAGATATAATTGTTACTATTTAGTGTCTGTCTATAGAGTCAACCATTTTCAAATTATGCAAATTTCAACCTACCGCTACTTTACATCTCCTGGCTCCAATTATTAGTGTATGCCCCATTGCGTTGGCGTTTTCATGAAAATGGAAAATGCCTTAGCATTATTTAATCTGCAAAATGGCAACTTGTTAATACCATGTGCAGTATAATAGGTGAAATGATTACCACCATTAAAAAGGCAATACTTTATTTCTGTTGTTATGATACCAAAAAAAAAATGATATCAATCGTTTGGCACAATTTGTCAAGCCCTTAACTAAACGCATATGAGCGTATTAGCGGCTACTATTTTTTAGATTTCAGTATTTCTATTTCCTTTTGCAATGCTTTTATAAGCTCTTGTTGCTCTTGTACTGCTTTTACAAGTGGAACAGTAAACTCTGCATAGCGCAAAGCCCACATACCGTTTGCATCTTGTGGCTTATCCACCCCGCTGAAATCATAACCTACTTCTTTGGCTGCCTTTTCTACTTCTTGTGCAAGGAAGCCGCTGAAGCGCATTTTTTCAATATCGTATTTTCCATTCCAGTCTTCGTTATTCTCTTTGCCTTGCAAGCGGTTTGATTTTTCTATGCTATAATTATAAGTAACAGGTTTTAACTTCATAATAAAGGCAAGACCATTTACATCCTCGTTTACATTTTCTTTCACGCGCTCATCCGAAATGGTTGACCAGCCAACCTGACCGCCAATGGAGCTCATTGAACTATTTCCTATTCTTACATTATTATCTCCTGAAAAAGCAAGGTTGCCGTTGCCTGCTATGGCAATGCTGTTGGCGCGGGTGGCTGTGTTTGAACTTGCGTTACATCCTATAAAAGTATTATATGAGCCGGTGGTAATACCGGTGCCGGCAGTACCTGCCAGAGAACCTAAGGCGGTGTTGCTATTACCAACGCCGGTTACGGAATAAAGCGCATAATATCCGCTGGCGGTGTTGGCGTTTCCTGTGGTGTTGAAATAAAGCGCAGACTCTCCGCTGGCGGTGTTGTTGGCTCCTGTGGTGTTGGAAAAAAGCGCATTATCTCCGCTGGCGGAGTTGGCGTTTCCTGTGGTGTTGGATTCAAGCGCACTCCTTCCGCTGGCGGTGTTGAAGACTCCTGTGGTGTTGAAATGCAGCGCATTGCTGCCGCTGGCGGTGTTGGCGCTTCCTGTTGTATTGGAAGAAAGCGCATTCCATCCGTTGGCGGTGTTATTGCTTCCTGTAGTATTGTAATAAAGCGCAAAATATCCATTGGCAGTGTTATCGTATCCTGTGGTGTTGAAATAAAGCGCATAATTTCCGCTGGCGGTGTTGGCGTATCCTGTGGTGTTGGAATAAAGCGCAGTAAATCCGTTGGCGATGTTGTTATAACCTGTGGTATTGCTCCATAATGATTGATAGCCAAGAGCCGTATTTTTAATTCCGGTATTGGCGGAAGCATTAGTTGAACCTCTTAATGCTTCATAACCAACAGCCACATTATAATTTGTAAATGGGGTGGTGGTGTTGTCGGCATATAGCATGGCATTGGTACCAATAGCGGTGGCGTTGCTTCCGGCAACATTGGAATAAAGTGCATTCCCTCCGCTGGCGGTGTTGCTGTTTCCTGTGGTGTTGTAATAAAGTGCATCCCTTCCGCTGGCTGTGTTGGAGCCTCCTGTGGTGCTGTAATAAAGCGCATTCTCACCGATGGCTGTGTTATTGTTTCCAGTGGTGTTGGAATAAAGCGAATAATATCCGCTGGCGGTGTTGTAATACCCTACGCTGTTGCTATATAGCGCCTGCACTCCATTGGCTGTGTTGTAGTTTCCTGATGCGCTGTTATAAAGCGCCTCCCATCCAGTGGCGGTATTGTAGATTCCTGTTTGGTTGTATAAAAGTGCATACCCACCATTGGCGGTGTTGTAGTTTCCTGTTGTGTTGTAATTAAGCGCAAATACTCCGCTCGCGGTGTTATTTTTTCCTGTTGTATTATAATAAAGCGCATGATATCCGCTGGCAGTGTTGTATTCTCCTGTTATGTTGGAATAAAGCACACTCCCTCCGCTGGCGGTGTTGAAGATTCCTGTGGTGTTGGAATAAAGCGCACTCGATCCGTTGGCGGTATTTACTCCTCCTGTTGTGTTGGAAAAAAGCGCACTCTCTCCGCTGGCGGTGTTGGCGTTTCCTGTGGTGTTGGAATAAAGCGCCCCCTGTCCGATGCCTGTATTATAATTGTTGCCTAAATCGAAATTACCTGATTGGTATCCATAGAAGGTATTATTTATTTCTATTCTTCCGGCTTTCTGGTTATTCACTCTTATATTAAAAGGAATGCTATCGGTGGTGCCTATAAAGTTTGTGCTGTCAACAGTACCTAAATTTCCGGTTAAGCTCCAGGAATTGAGAGCGCCACCAGCACCTGTTGCACCCACTAAACCATTAGTTCCCGTTACACCCGTTGCACCCACTAAACCATTAGTTCCGTTAGTTCCGTTAGTTCCATTAGTTCCTGTTACACCCGTTGCACCCACTAAACCATTAGTTCCGTTAGTTCCGTCAGTTCCTGTTGCACCTGTTGCGCCAGGTGTTCCATTAGCACTAAACAAAGCATAAGGTACACTCATTAATTCGTTTGTACCAGCTATTGTATAAGCTGAGCCTCCTGTTGGGTCGGTTTCGGTTTTTATAAAATAAGGACCTGCTGCCCAGTTGATAGTAGAAATTGTGCCTGTAACAATTATTCCACTTCCAATTTCTAAACTAACTAAACCATTGGCATTGGTGGTTGGGGTTTGCGTTTCTACATATACCGCTGTACCATTTGAAGAACCTTGTAATATGCTTATTTTCATACCAACCATAGTTTGTGTTATAAGTGTATTACTACTATTACGAATTACGGCTTGGTAACTCATTTTTTGAGGGGCTTGTGCTAATGAGGTGTTCATTAGCAAATGTGATAATGCGATGATTAACACGAGTCTTGTTTTTGTCATTTTATTGTTCATAATTTTAATTATTTTAAAGATTATTTTTTTGTTTTTTTTCAATGTTGTAATAATACTATGATGGTATTATTTTATGTTTAATTAATTTGGTTTGGCATTCAATGTATTTATTAATAGGTATTTAATAGTTTTTGATATAATAAAAGACAGCATTCAGCGGTAAAATTTAATAATTTATTTTTTGCAAATGTATATCTTTTTATTATATAGGCTTCAATTTTTTTTAAAATTGTAGAATCGTCTAGCAGAAAAGTTGTTTTTATAGCAGGTTTTTTTTGATATTTTAATAAAAACAGATGATTTCATTTTTTTGCAAAAAATATCCTTATGAAAAGGCGTAGTTTTTGAACCATTTAATTTGCGGAACTTATTTCGAAAACTTCACCTAGTGAATAATTTACATCCCTCCCCGACAAAGATATTAACAATTCGATAAAAAATTGTTATTAAGATTAGCATCCTATTGGCTTAAAAAGTCTTAAATTTGCAATTAAAATTAATCAACCAAAAACAGAATAAATGAACGAATTTGGAATAAAAGCCCAAAATGCAAGCATTGCAAGTTTAGGTTTAGAAAATGTTTCGTCAGCTTATTGGAATTTAAATGCTGCGGAACTCGTTGAAGAAACTCTTATACGTGGAGAAGGGGTGCTTACCGATACAGGTGCATTGGCTGTTGATACAGGAGAGTTTATGGGACGTTCGCCGAAAGATAAATTTATAGTATACGATGATATTACCAAAGATACAATTTGGTGGAGCGATGTAAATTTTAAATTCGATGCATTAAAGTTTGATATACTTTATAATCGTGTTTGCGCTTATTTAACAGGCAGAGATGTATATGTTCGGGATTCCTATGCTTGTGCAGATCCCAAATATAGTTTAAAAATTCGTGTAGTTACAGAACACCCATGGTCCAATTTATTTGCAAATAATTTGTTTCTGCGTCCTACTTATGATGAGATAATGAGTTTTGATCCTGAATGGACAATCGTTTGTGTGCCAGGATACAGGTCAAAACCCGCTATTGACGGAACACGCCAGCATAATTTCACTATTTTAAATATGACAAGAAAAATCATATTAATCGGTGGATCGGGATATACAGGAGAAATAAAAAAAGGTATTTTTTCATTATTAAATTATTTATTACCTCAGGAAAAAGGGGTTTTACCAATGCACTGCTCTGCCAATGTAGGAAATGAAGGCGATACGGCTATCTTCTTTGGATTGTCGGGAACAGGAAAAACTACACTTTCTGCCGATCCTAACCGTGGTTTAATAGGTGACGATGAGCATGGCTGGAGTGATAAAGGGATATTTAATTTTGAAGGAGGCTGTTATGCCAAGTGTGTAGATTTAACTAAAGAAAAAGAACCTCAAATTTTTGGCGCAGTAAAGTTTGGTGCTTTATTGGAAAATATTGTGTTTTACGAAAATACCTCTACTGTTGATTTTAGCAATATTTCTAAAACAGAAAATACACGCGTAGGCTACCCAATTCATTTCATCGAAAATGCTGTGGAACCATCCATGGGCAATACGCCTAAAAACATTTTCTTTTTAACATGCGATGCTTATGGTGTATTGCCTCCAATTTCAAAATTAACTACCGAACAGGCCATGTATCATTTTATTTCGGGTTATACCGCTAAAGTAGCAGGTACTGAGGTAGGTGTTACCGAGCCTCAATTAACTTTTTCTGCTTGTTTTGGTAAGGTATTTTTACCCTTGCACCCTACAAAATATGCCGAGCTATTAGGTAAAAAATTAAAGGAAAACAAAGTAACTGTATGGTTAGTAAATACAGGCTGGACAGGTGGGGCTTATGGTGTAGGTAGTCGAATGATATTATCAAACACCCGCTCCATAATAACAGCAGCTCTTACAGGGAAATTTAATAACATTAAATTTGAAACATTGCCTGTATTTGGATTAAATGTACCTACGGAATGCCCAAATGTGCCAAGCGCAGTTTTGAACCCCCGTAATACATGGGAGAATAAAAAATTATACGATATAGCGGCAAACAAATTAGCAGCATCCTTCATTAAAAATTTCGAGCAATATGCAAGTGCTGCTAACGAGGAAATTATGTCGGCTGCACCCAAAATTGAAGAGCCAGAATCTCCCGTTTTAATACTGTCGCAAAAGGGCCGTAGTTAAATTCATTGCTTCCTTTTTTAGGCTAGTTTGAAATAACAATATTGGAAAGCATTTTTTATTCATATGCATTTATTTTATACCCCCGAAACACTTCAATTGGCAATTCCTGCTGGCGATTGTCAAGTAGCATACTTGCTAAATGAGGAAGAGAGCAAACATTGTATTCGTGTATTGCGACTAAGCATTGGTGCAACAATATTGTTGATTGATGGCAATGGTGGCTGGTACGAATCAATAATAATAGAAGATAATCCGAGGCGCTGTAAAGTGAAAATTACCCATGCAAAGCAAGGATTTGGTAAACGCAATTTTAATCTCCACATAGCAATAGCTCCTACAAAAAATATGGACCGTTTGGAATGGTTCATCGAAAAAGCTACTGAAATAGGTATCCATGAAGTATCCATTATTAATTGTAATAATAGCGAGCGGACTGTTGTAAAAAATGACAGACTACAGAAGGTAGCAATAGCTGCCATCAAACAAAGCCTTAAAGCTTTTTTGCCAAAAATAAATGAACTTACTGATTTTAAAAAATTTATTGCAGAAAACAAAAACTTTGCTGGTCAAAAATTTATTGCTCATTGTCATGCTTCAATTTCGGGCATTAAAGAATTATCGGAAACAAAGCATTTGAAAAACCTCTACAAACAAGGGGCTAACGTGTTACTATTGATTGGCCCAGAAGGAGATTTTTCGGTAGATGAGGTGAAAATAGCAATAAAGTCCGGTTATGAGGAAGTTAAATTAGGAACCAGCCGATTGCGCACCGAAACAGCAGCATTGTATGCCTGTACAAGCATTAATCTTATAAACGAATAAAAGGGGAAAAGAGGAAATTATTAAATTAAATTAAATCCTTCAATTTTTTCGACTAAATTTTTTTCTTTGTACTTTTCGAATAATTGATGCACAATACCATCCGTAAGGCCTATTTGAGGGATAATAATTTTTTCAATACCTGCATTTTTTAATATGCTTAATAATATTTTGGAAGCAGGAATAATAACATCAGCGCGGTCAGGATTAAGTCCTATAATTTTTATGCGCTCTTCGTAAGTATAGGATTCAAGAAGTTCGTAAAGCGTTTTTAACTTGGCGGTAGGAAAAGGTTTATTTAATTTTCTCCCCGACATTCTATATAGTTTATTGATATTGCCTCCTGAGCCTATCGCTATTAAAGGTTTATAACCTTTTGTAATTTCACGAACCCAATTTTTAAAATAATTCCAATATTCCTTATCTATTTGATTATGGAGCATGCGTATAGTTCCAATATTAAAAGATTGAGAAACAATTGCTTTGTTTTTAGCAAATAAAGTAATTTCAGTGCTTCCGCCGCCAATATCAATATAGAGATAAGCGTTATTTTTATCTAAGTGCTCTTCAATGTGGTTGGAATAAATTATATCGGCCTCCGTTTTACCATCAATAATTTCAATTTTTATACCGGCTTCTTTTTCAACACGGTGAATAATATCCCAGCGGTTTTCGGCATCCCGCATTGCAGATGTGGCACAAGCCCTGTAATCAATAGCATCAAAAACTTCAATCAAATTTTTAAATGCTTTCATTGAAGTTATTAATTTCTCTATTTTTTTTTCAGATATTTTACCATTCAAAAAAGAATCCTCACCCAATCGCAATGGAATACGAATAAGTTCTGCTTTTTTAAAATAAACAGTATTGCCATCATCGTAAACGTTACTAAACAATAGCCTTATTGCGTTGGATCCTATATCAATTGCTGCAAATTTCAATGCGAATGGTATTTATATAATTGATTGTTATTGAATATTTTTTTTAGGTAAAATAATAAGGATAAATGTACACAATCTTTTAGGATACAAATAAACTTTTCGACTTTAAAACATTTTTTATTAATTTTTCAAAAATCATTTTTTAAAAATTAAACGTACTATACTAAAAACAGGATAAATTTCCGCATTTTATAGTCCCGTTAGGGACGGTATATTGATAGCAAAATAATTATACCCATTCATCCAAGTCCCTTAGGGGCGAAATATATATCGTGCCTAAGGCACTGCGTAAAATAGGTGGTTATCGTATTTCTACCGGTATTTTGTGCCTACGGCACTTTTTATATCAAACAATTGTGCTGAAATTTATCCCGGTCACAGAATAACAAATATAGGAAGGATCAAAAAATGTCAATTTTTTAAAAGATTATAAATTATTTCTTGTGCGCGCAGTTTTTTTCTAGTAGTTGTTTTTCTGTATTCATTATCTTGTTTACTGCCTAAAATTCTAGCTTTTGTATTGTCAGCCCATAGGGCATCAATTATTTGTTTTAATTTATTTTTTATTGCTATGTCGTATATTGGGACAGCAACTTCGGAACGAAAATCAAAGTTACGAGCCATCCAGTCGGCCGAAGATAAAAAATATTTTTCGTCACCACCATTATGAAATATTAAAATACGGCTATGCTCTAAATATTTATCAATAATACTAATGGCCTCAATATTTTCGCTTAATCCTTTCACACCAGCCACTAAAGAACAAATACCACGAACCATCAATTTAATTTTCACCCCTTCTTTACTTGCTTCATATAATTTTTTAATCATGTCGGGATCTACCAGATTATTTAATTTTAAAATTATTGAAGCGGGCTTATTTTTTTTCGCATTCTTTATTTCATTGTTGATAAGCAGAATTATTCTTTTGCGCATAAATAATGGAGATACCAATAAATGTTTGTAGTCACCAAATTTTAAATTATTGGCATAAAAATTAAATATTTTTGCTACCTCTTCAGTGATGCGTTTGTCGGCAGTAAGCAAACTGTGATCGGTATAAACCTTTGCTGTATCCCGATTAAAATTGCCGGTGCCAATATGTGCATAAAGTACATTTTTATTTTGCTCTTTACGTGTTATCAAAAATAATTTAGTATGAACCTTTAAGCCTGGAACACCATAAATTACTTTTGCCCCCTCCTCTCTAAGTTTATTTGCCCAGAATATATTTGCTTCTTCATCAAAACGAGCTTGAAGTTCAACAATTGCAGTTACCTGCTTTCCATTTTTAATAGCATTGATAAGTGCTTTAACCACATTCGAATTTTTGGCTACCCTGTACAGTGTAATTTGAATGGTATGTACTTTGGGGTCGATAGAAGCTTCACGTAATAAGTCTATGATATGATCGAATGACTGATATGGATAAGTTAAGAGTACATCTTTATTTTTCAGCACTTTAAAAAAGCTAGTACGGTCTTTCGAACTAGCTTGTCCGGTTGGTAAATCAGGATGTTTTAATGGCACTATTTTATTATAACTCAATGCGCTATTCCCTATGGAAGGGAAAGAAATAAAATCTTTAAAATTATGGTAACGCCCACCAGGAATAAAGTTGTCCTCCTTACCAAGTTTAATTTTTTTCATTATAAACGACAAGATATCCGGCGCTATTTCGCTATCATAAACCAATCTAACTGGTAAGCCTTTTTTTCTGTCCTTTAATCCTTTTGATATTTTTTCGATAAAACTTTTCGATAAATCATTATCTAAATCTATTTCAGCATCTCTGGTTATTTTAATGGTAAATGCTTCTATATAATCATAAATAAAATTACTAAATACATCATTCAAACAATAGCGAATAACATCATCAAGCAACATTATATATGTTTTCTCCTTTTCTTTTTGCAAAACAATAAAACGCGAAATGCTATTTGTAGGTATTTCTATTAGGGCATATTTTTTTTTGGTGCTGCTATTATTCCGTCCTAGTTTTACAATAAGGTAACCCGACTTATCCTTTAAAAATGGTGGGGTAGAGGAGCTGTCAACCATTATTGGAAATATAAAAGGCTTTATATTTTTATGGAAAAAATTTCTTATAAATACTCCTTGTGCTGGTGTTACTTGTTTTTCATTAATGATAGAAATATTATTTTTACCTAACTCTTTAATAATATTTTGATAAATATATTCAAATTTATTTTGCTGTTCAATAACAATTTTTTGAATTTTATTTAATAAGAGTTCTGGATTTTCTCCTTTATATTTAGCAGTGTTTTTTGGATGTTTTACAATCCTTTTTAATGATGCTACACGCACACGAAAAAATTCATCACGGTTATTTGAAAATATCCCAAGAAATTTAATACGTTCTATTAAAGGCACAGACTTATCCATTGCCTCTTGTAAAACGCGCTCATTAAAAGATAACCAACTCAATTCGCGGTTAATTAAAATTACACCTTTGCTAGCCATTATTTAAAAAAATTCATTGTTGTAAATACGGTTCTTATTTAAATTGAAAAAAGTATATTGCTTGATCTTTAGTTGCCAATGTTATACTTGAAAATTTAAATACTTAATTGATTAGGCCGTAAACAAAAAAAAATATTTATTTTTTTTTGATAGGGAGAATAATTTTTTTGGGAGGAATTATAGTTTTTTTAATAATTTTTTTTGGAGAACTACTTTTCAATTCGACTTTAGCACTTTTAAAAAATTTTTTCGCAACCATTTTGGAAGCCTCCCGCGTAGTTTTACTAATCAACTTTGTAGAAGCAGCATTCTCTTTAGTTAATATATCTTCAATTGCAGTTATTAATTTTATTTCAAGTTTTTTCCGTAATTCTTTTTTGTCCATTTTGTTTTTTTTTAAAAGGTTAAATGCAACAATGCAATTATGATAATTGTCAAAAAAACTTGAAGGAACAAATTCCAATACAATTTTTTATGTTTATTTACTATCCTAACATCAATTGGGGGGAACGAATTTAGGAGTTAAATTTTAAAATTAGCTAATAAATATTTTTTTTAAAAAAAATTAACAATTAATTAACTATTTTTTATCATTCTGATTTTTAGGGTAATCATATAAAGTTAATTCCGCCAAAGTATCTTTAAATCCCCTCCAATGATCTATTTTCATGGATTGACAGATACCAACAATACCACATGTTGGGATATTTTCAGTAAATGGTATTGTTAAACTATTTGCTAATTCAGTAATTATTGGGTTGTGCCCAAATAACATAATATTGTTATGTGAATTTTCAACTTTCGCAATAATTTCGAAGTATTGTTTAATTCCTGTATCATATAAGTTGGGTTCAATAATAATTGTTGATGGAAGTAAATTAAAGTTGCGACAAAATATGAGCGCAGTAGAAATTGCCCTTACTGCCGGACTGGTAATAATTAAGTCAGGCAATATTTTTTTTGATTTCATTAAATTACTCATCATGTGCGCATCATGGCAGCCTCGCTTATTCAAAGGCCTATCGATATCAGCAAGTCCTTCATATCCCCAATCAGATTTTGCATGGCGCACAAGATAAATACTTTTCATCCTTTTAAGATTAGAAATGTAAAAGCTGAATAAAAATAATAATAAAACTACTCTTTTTTTAAATCGGTAATAGTTTGAATTGGATTAGTCGACGAGAATACGGTATTGCCTGCTACAAGTATATTTGCACCCCTGTCGATTAATTTTTGATAATTATTGAAATCAACTCCTCCATCAATTTCAATGAGGGCATTTGATTTTAAAGATCGAATCATTTCATTGAGTTGGATAATTTTATGAAATGTGTTTTCAATAAATTTTTGAGCGCCGAAACCTGGATTTACACTCATAATGCATACTAAATCAATATCGGAAATTATATCTGATAATAAGTTAACAGGAGTATGCGGATTGATTGCAACACCGGCTTTCATGCCCAAAGCCTTGATAGCTTGTATGGTTCGATGCAAATGTGGGCAAGCTTCTAGATGTACAGTTAATATATCAGCTCCTGCATCTTTAAATTGTTGGAGATACCTGTCGGGATCTACAATCATTAAATGTACATCCAATGGTTTTTTTGCATATTTTTTTATTGCTTTTATTACCGGAAAGCCAAAAGAAATGTTAGGAACAAACATTCCATCCATGATATCTATATGAAACCAATCAGCTTCGCTGTTGTTTATCATTTCAACGTCACGTTGTAAATTGGCGAAATCAGCAGATAAGATCGAAGGGGCTATTAAATGACTCATTGGTATTAAAATAAAGTTTGATTTTTTCTTTAATTGAGGTCAAAACTACAAAAAAAGAGCGAAAAAAACTTTTTGCCTTTTTCGCTTTTAATTTTTATTTTAAACCATTAACTATCCTAAATACGTTTTTAATATTTTGCAGCGCGAAGTTTGCTTTAATCGGCGTATTGCTTTTTCCTTTATTTGTCTTACTCGCTCGCGGGTAAGATTAATTTTTTCACCTATTTCCTCCAAAGTCATTGCATGCTTACCATTTAAGCCAAAATAAAATCTTACCACATCCGCTTCACGCAAGGTAAGTGTATGCAATGCCCGTTCAATTTCTCGTCGTAAGGATTCATGAAGCAATCCAAATTCGGGACTGGGGCTGTCGTCGGATGCCATCACTTCATACATGCTTCCTGCATTTTCATCGCCTGCAGCTAAAGGAGCATCCATTGAAACATGTCGGCCAGTAATTTTCATGGATTCTTTCACTTCAATTTCAGAAATTTCTAGCATCGTAGCTATCTCTGAAGGGCTAGGTTCCCTTTCAAATTCTTGTTCCAATTTGGAAAATGTTTTATTAATTTTATTGATTGACCCTATTTTATTTAAAGGCAAACGCACTATTCGTGATTGTTCGGCCAATGCTTGAAGGATGGATTGCCGAATCCACCAAACAGCATAGGAAATAAATTTAAAACCACGGGTTTCGTCAAATCGCTGTCCGGCTTTTATTAAACCTAAATTTCCTTCATTTATTAAATCGGGTAAACTTAAACCCTGATTTTGGTACTGCTTGGAAACCGAAACTACAAATCGTAAATTAGCTTTGGTAAGTTTCTCTAGTGCAGCATGATCGCCAGCGCGTATTTTGCGAGCTAACTCTACTTCTTCCTCAGCAGTTATTAATTCTACCCTGCCAATCTCCTGCAAATATTTGTCGAGTGAAGCTGTTTCACGATTAGTGACCTGTTTGGATATTTTTAGCTGTCTCATAAATTCTATTTTTTTGTTTACACCAACTATTACGTAATAATTTAATTAATGTTACATTTTTTTAGTCTTTTTTTCGACAAAAATAATAATTTTTACGATGAACAAGCTTTTTTTTGATATTGTTATTTTTTTGTATGGTTTTTGATAAAACATAAATGGTCATAAATACAACATTTGTCGACTAAATTTCGTAATTAATAATATTTTTTTAAATTTTTTTTTTTTTTTAAAAAAATTATTTTTTATTTTTTTAATTATTTTTTTTATTTTTTTTTTTTTTTT
>Ga0114966_10003458_pt1 | contig 13865 bp, 17 predicted proteins | sample M_130207_XF_Meta_FD_87029 | JGI IMG/M metagenome (GOLD analysis project Ga0114966, IMG submission 87029) | Freshwater microbial communities from Lake Montjoie, Canada to study carbon cycling - M_130207_XF_MetaG | ecosystem: Environmental > Aquatic > Freshwater > Lake | place: Lake Montjoie... | reverse complement strand
TCACCGCGGCCAATTACACCAAGATCACCGACGGCATGAAGGAGGCGCAGGTCGCCACCATACTCGGCATCGCCAGCGAGTCGCGCAACACCACGGTCAAGGTGCAGGATGAGAACTACACCAGCACGCAAAGCAAATGGCGCGGCGACAAGGGCACCATCGTGGTCTTTTTTCTCAACGGCGAAATGCAGGACAAGCGCTTCTACGGCCCCGGCGAGGAACCCAAGGCCGAGCGGCGCTACTGACGCTACAACGCGTCGGCGATGGCTTTGCCCATATCGGTGGTGCCGGACTTGCCGCCGACGTCCCGCGTGCGCGGGCCTTCCACCAGAATAGCCTCAACCGCATCGACGATCGCTTTCGCCGCATCCGGATGGCCGAGGTGTTCGAGCATCATCGCGCCCGACCAGATCTGGCCGACCGGATTGGCGATGCCTTTGCCGTAGATGTCGGGCGCCGACCCGTGCACGGGTTCGAACAGCGACGGAAATTCACGTTCCGGATTGATGTTGGCCGACGGCGCAATGCCTATCGTTCCCGTGCAGGCGGGCCCGAGGTCGGAGAGGATGTCGCCGAACAGGTTGGAGCCGACAACGACGTCGAACCAGTCGGGATGCATCACGAAATGCGCAGTCAGAATGTCGATGTGATACTGGTCGGTCTTGATGTCGGGATACTGCGCTGACATTAATTTGAAGCGCTCGTCCCAATAAGGCATCGAGATTGAAATGCCGTTCGACTTGGTGGCGGAAGTGACGTGCTTTTTTGTGCCCTTTTTCGCGAGTTCGAATGCGAACCGCATGATGCGGTCGGTGCCGCGCCGCGAGAAGATCGCCTGCTGGGTTGCAAATTCATTTTCGGTGCCTTCGTACATGCGCCCGCCGATTGACGAGTATTCGCCTTCGCTGTTTTCGCGCACCACCCAGAAATCGATGTCGCCCGGCTTGCGGCCGGCGAGCGGGCATTTGACGCCCGGCATCAGGCGCACCGGCCGCAGGTTCACGTACTGCTGGAAATTGCGGCGAAAGGGAATCAGCAGCCCCCACAGCGAAATGTGGTCGGGCACCGTCGCCGGCCAGCCTGCCGCGCCGAAAAATACCGCGTCGTGTTTGCGCACCTGCTCAAGACCGTCCTCCGGCATCATGCGGCCGTGCTTCGCGTAGTAGTCGCAGCTCCAGTCGTATTCGTCGAACTGCAGTTCGAAACCGAATTTACGCGCCGCCGCTTCCAGCACGCGCACGCCCTCGGGCCCGGTTTCCTTGCCGATGCCATCGCCGGGGATGTAAGCGATTTTGTATTTCTTCATGTTCAATCCTTAACAATTCGCAGTTAAAGCACACGGCGCGTTCCGCGGCGCTTGCAACCGAACGCACGCGATTATCGGAAGTGGGAGTCGGCCGATAAGCCGGGTTCTGTCGAAGGCTTGCGCCCCCGTGACAGTCATTCCTCTCGACGTACGGTTGCCCGCACGCTCTAGCCACCTACCCGCAAGCTCAGTGGGTCACGTCATAGCTTGCCTATTTGGTGTTGCTCCGGGTGGAGGTTGCCGCGTTTCACCCCGCCGCAATGTACCGCGGCGGACTCGTCTCTGTGGCCCTGTTCCTCGCCTCACGGCGGACGGTCGTTAGCCGTCACCCTACCCTGCGGAGCCCGGACTTTCCTCTACCGGCGCGACATGCGCGCCGACAGCGACTGCCTGGCCAACTCCCGCGCGAATTTTAACACGCAGCGACCGCCAGGGCCGCGCACCGTTGCGGCGGGATATTCCCCGCCGGCAAGCGCCCTATAGCATGCGCCAGCCCACCGTGCCGCCGGCGCGGAACGGCACCAGGGTGCCCTTGTGAAAAGGCAGATCCTTGGGCACGTTCCACACTTCTTTCACCAGCGTGATCTTGTCGATATTGCGCGGCAGCCCGTAGAAAACCGGGCCGAATACGCTGGCGAAACCTTCGAGCTTTTCGAGCGCATTGTAAGCGCCGAAAATCTCGGCGTAGAGCTCGATCCCGGCATGCGACGTATACATGCCCGCGCACCCGCACGTCGCCTCCTTGGTGTCGCGCGCATGCGGCGCGCTGTCGGTGCCGAGAAAAAATTTCGGATTGCCGCTGGTGGCGGCCTCGATCAGGGCCAGGCGGTCGTCTTCGCGCTTCAATATCGGCAGACAGAAATGGTGCGGGCGGATGCCGCCTGCAAACAGCGCATTGCGGTTGAGCAGCAGGTGGTGCGCGGTGATTGTCGCGGCGATGCGCGGCGGCGAACCGAGCACGAAGCGCACCGCCTCCTTGGTCGTGATGTGCTCGAAAACCAGGCGCAGCTTGGGAAATTTTTGCAGCACCGGAATCAATACGCGGTCGATAAAGAGTTTCTCGCGGTCGAAAATATCGACATTGGGAAACGTCACCTCGCCGTGTACCAGCAGTGGCAGGCCGCATTCCTCCATTGCGGCAAGCGCGTCTTCGCATTTGCCGAGTTCGGTGACGCCCGCGTCCGAATTGGTGGTGGCGCCGGCCGGATAATATTTGACCGCATGCACGATACCGCTCGCCTTGGCGCGCTGGATTTCCTTGCCGCTGGTGTTGTCGGTGAGATACAGCGTCATCAACGGATCGAACCGCATGCCGTTGGGCAGCGCCGACAGAATGCGCTCGCGATAGCCGATCGCCATTTCCGTAGTCGTGACGGGCGGCTTCAGGTTCGGCATGACGATGGCGCGCGCGAAGCGCCGCGCCACGTCCGGCAGCACCGCGCGCATATGATCGCCGTCGCGCAGATGCAAATGCCAGTCGTCGGGACGGGTGATAGTGACTCGGCTCATTGATTCTCCCCTGATTTTGTATCAATCTTAAGCGCTGCCCCGCGATTAGTAAAATTCAATCGGGATTTTTCTTCATGCGCAGCGCCAGTTCGTAGACGTCGTTCTTGCGCGCGTCGGTAATGTCGGCCGCCAGCTTGACCGCCTGCTTCAACGGCAATTCGCGCATCAGCGCCGCAAGCACGCGCTGGACCGCGCCGTCATCCGCCGCGTCAGCGGCCGGCGCGCCGTCGACTAGCAGCACGAATTCGCCCTTGACCTGGTTGGCATCCTGCGCAAACCACGCCGCCGCCTCTCCGAGCGCACAGCTATGGATGGTCTCGAACAGCTTGGTCAGCTCGCGCGCGATGGTGACCGTGCGCGTATCGCCGAGCACCGCCGCGATGTCGGCGACGCTGGCGACCACGCGATGCGGCGCCTCGTAAAACACCAGCAGGTAAGGCAACGCCTTGAGCGCCGCCAGTTCGCGTTTGCGCGCGGCGGCCTGCGCCGGCAAAAACCCGTAAAACAGAAAATGCGGGGCCGCGAGGCCGGCGGCAGACAGCGCGCACAGCGCCGCGTTCGCGCCCGGCACCGGTACGACCGGGTAACCGGCCTGCCTTACCGCCGCAACCGCCAGCGCGCCCGGATCGGAAATCGCCGGCGTGCCGGCATCGCTGATGAGCGCGATGGATTTGCCCTGCGCCAGCAATTGCACAATTTTCTGCGCCGCACCGCGCTCGTTGTGTTCGTGCACCGCCATCAGCCGCGTCGTAATACCGTGGTGTTTGAGCAGCCGCGAGGCAAGCCGCGTATCCTCCGCCGCAATCACGTCGACTCGTTTCAGCACATCGAGCGCGCGCAATGTGATATCGGCGAGATTTCCAATCGGTGTGGCGACTACATATAATGAAGGCCGCTCCATTACCGCCTGCCCATGATGCGCCGTATCGTTCATCGCCTGGCTGTCTTCCTGACTTTGTTCCGGGCGCTACTATACGGGGCCGCGCTCACGTTCGCTACCGATGCCGCCCACGCCGCCGCACGCGAACCGCATATCGCGTTGATATTGCCGCTGGCTTCCCCTTCGTTCGGCCGCCATGCCGACGCCGTGCGCCTGGGTTTCGCCGCCGGCGCCAGGGCCGCCGGCAAAAACGCGCTGCCGTTCCGGGTTTATACGGTCAACGAAGACACACTCAACGTGCTGACCATCTACGAGCAGGCGATAGAGTCAGGCGCGCAACTGGTGGTGGGCCCGCTCACGCGCAGCGGCGTGGCGGCGATTGCCGCCAGCACGCTGGTGAGCGTGCCGACCTTGGCATTGAACGCGCTGGACGCGGGGTCTCAGCAACCGCCTCGCCTTTATCTCTTCGGCCTCGCCATCGAACAGGAGGCGCGCCAGGTTGCGCAAATGGCGCGCGATGACAGCCGCCGCAACACCTACGTTCTCGTCGACGGCTCGCCGCTCAGCAAACGCATGCGGCAGGCTTTCGTCGAGGAATTTGCGCGGCGCGGCGGCATCACCGTCGCCGACGTCAATTTTGGCGCCGACCAGGCGAGCCTTACCAAACTGCGCCAGACCGCGGACACCAGCGGCACCGACATGATTTTCCTGGCCGTGGATTACGCGCGCGCGCGCACGGTGCGGCCTTATCTCGGGAACAACATCGCGATTTACGCGACGTCGCAGGTCAATCCCGGCGGCAAAACGGTCGCGCAGGAGCTGAACCTCGTGCGCATTGTCGAGATGCCGTGGCTCTTGCAGCCCGATCACCCGGCCGTGATGATCTACCCGCGCGCGCAGTTGGGCGATGCGGTCGACTTCGAGCGCCTCTACGCGCTTGGAATAGACGCGTTCCGGATCGGGCTCGAACTCCTGAACAACAATCGCGATGCCAGGCTCGATGGCGTGACCGGCCAGATCCGCATGACGCGCGATCAAAGGTTCGTGCGCGAGCTGACTCCCGCCCAGTTCGTCGACGGCAAGACCGTCGTGCTCAAATCCCGCCGATGAGCGCGCGCGGCGCGGAAGCCGAGAACCTCGCCGCCGCCTATCTGCAGCAAGCAGGGCTGACGCTGGTAGCGCGCAACTATCGCTGCCGTTTCGGCGAGATCGACGTCGTCGCGCGCGAAGGTAAAACGCTGGTGTTCGTCGAAGTGCGCATGCGCTCGAGTAACCGCTTCGGCGGTGCTGCCGCCAGCATCACCGCCGCCAAGCGCGCGAAGTTGCTGCGCACGGCGCGCCACTACCTGGCCGGCATCGCGCGCCCGCCCGCATGCCGCTTCGATGCGCTGCTCATAAACGGCACGGATAACTCGATCGAGTGGCTCAAAAATGCGTTCGCCGAGTGATTTATGGGATAATCCGCGCATTTTACGGATCCGAAAATGGATTTAATAAGTCGCATCAGCGAGAACTTTTCCGAGAGTGCGCATCTCAAACTCCAGAGCATGGATGCGCTGGCGGGACCGATTGCCGCAGCCGCCGAGCGCATGGTGCAGTGCCTGCGTGCCGACGGCAAGATACTCGCCTGTGGCAACGGCGGCTCGGCGGCGGATTCGCAGCATTTCGCGGCTGAGCTCCTGAATCGCTTCGAGATGGAGCGCCCGGGGCTGGCCGCGATGGCACTTACGACGGATTCATCGACCATGACGTCGATCGCGAACGATTACGATTTTGAACAGATTTTCTCGAAACAGGTGCGCGCCCTTGGCCATAAAAACGACGTGCTGCTCGCCATCTCGACCAGCGGCAACTCGAAAAACGTACTGGCGGCGATCGTGGCGGCGCATGAGAACGGCATGAACGTGGTGGCGCTGAGCGGCCGCAATGGCGGCAAGATGACCGAGGCACTGCAACGGACCGATATACATATCTGCGTGCCGGCGCAAAGCACCGCGCGCATACAGGAAGTTCATTTACTTACGCTGCATTGCCTGTGCGATGCAATCGATTGTCTGCTACTGGGGGTGGAATGAATATGCATAAATTACGTTTGCTGGCACTGCTGGCCGTATTCCCCGTCATTGCATCTGTGCTGTCCGGCTGTGTCGCCGCGGTTGTCGGCGGCGCCGGAACCGCCGTGCTGGTCGGCGAAGACCGGCGCACCGTCGGCACCGTCACCGAAGACCAGGGCATCGAACTGAAATCCGGGCAACGCGTCGGCGACCGCTTCAAGGACGCGCACATCAACGTCACCAGCTTCAGCCGGATGGTGCTAATTACCGGCGAGGTGACGGACGCCGCGACGAGGACGGAAATCGAAAAAATCGTGCGCGCGGTTGAAAACGTGCGCGGCGTTTATAACGAAATCACTGTCGGCAACGTCACCCCCCTGTCGGCGCGCGCCAACGATTCGTTCATCACGTCGAAAGTCAAAGCGCGGTTTGTCGACCAGCGGCTGTTTAACCCGGTGCACGTCAAAGTGGTGACCGAAGCCAGCGCCGTCTACCTGCTGGGCCTGGTCAAACGCAAGGAAGCCGACGACGCGGTCGAGATCACGCGCACCACCAGCGGCGTGCAGAAAGTCGTCAAGCTGTTCGAATATCTCGACTAAGCCGGGCTGACGCACCGGCGCCAAGGCAAGCAAACGTGGTCCTGCCCGGCAAGCGCCCGCGCGACGGCGCCGGAGCGCGCGCATGAAATACAAGGACTACTACAAAACCCTCGGTCTCGAGCGCAATGCCGATGCCGACGCGATCAAGAAAGCGTATCGCAAACTCGCGCGCAAATATCATCCCGACGTCTCCAAAGACCCGGCTGGCGAGGAAAAATTCAAGGACGTCGCCGAAGCGTACGAAACCCTCAAGAACGCGGACAAGCGCGCTGCATATGACCAGTTGGGCAGCCATCAATCGGGGCAGGATTTCCGGCCGCCGCCGGACTGGGAGAAACGCTACGCCGACAACGGGTTCGCGTTTGACGATGCCGATCTGGCGGACCTGTTCGCGGGGCTTGCCGGCGGCCGGCAGCGCGGCGGGCAAGCGGGCGGCGGGCAGCGCTTCGACGTGCCGATCCCGGGCCAGGACTTCGAAGTCAGCGCGCAGATTTCCCTCGAAGACGCGTACCGCGGAACGCTGCTGGATCTGAATCTCAGCATTCCGGAGTACGACGAGAACGGGCGCCTGCGCCGGGTGCCGCGCGAATTCAAGGCGCGCATCCCCAAAGGCGCGACCGACGGGCAAAGACTGCGCCTGCCGGGCAAAGGCGGCAAGGGGTTCAATGGTGGCCGCGACGGCGACCTGTATCTCGACATCGCGCTCAATCCGCACCCGCTGTATCGCGTGAGCGGCCACGATCTCTATCTCGATTTACCGCTGGCGCCCTGGGAAGCAGCGCTCGGCACCCGTGTGGAAGTGCCCACCCTTGGCGGCAATGTGCGTCTTAAAATTCCGCCGGGCACGGTGGCCGGTCAGAAACTGCGTCTTACCGGGCGCGGACTGCCCAAACCGCGCGCGGAAGGGGCCGGCGATTTTTTCGCAATCGTGCAGATTGCCGTGCCCGCCACTCTGAGCGAACGCGAACAAGCATTGTTCAAGGAACTGGCGGACGTCTCGACATTCGATCCGCGCGGCCATTTCAAACAGGAGGCGAAAAATGACAAATGAACGCATGGATGCGCTGTGGCTGGACGCGCATCACGAAATTTCATTTACACAACTTGCGGAGTCATCCGGCGCGTCGGCAGATGAGTTGCGCGAACTGGTCGAGCACGGCGCGCTCACCCCGACCGATCCGCGCAGCACGGAATGGACCTTCACCGGAAACTGCGTCGTCACCGTGCGCACCGCGCGGCGCCTGCGCAGCGACTTCGACCTCGATCCGCATGCACTGGCGCTGGCACTGGCATTCGTCTCGCGTATCGGCGCGCTTGAAGCGGAATTGCGCGAGTTGCGCGCTCAATTGCCTCGCCGGCTGCTTTAATCATTGCCGTCTTCGTCGCCCCACTTGCGCATCTTGCTGTAATCGATCTGGCGGTCGAGTGCGCGGCTTTGGCGAAAGAACACCCGCATGACCAGAAAATAAATCAGCACCACGCCCGCCGTCACGCCCAGCACGATCCACATCGTTGTATTCATGTCGCCCGCCTTGCTTTCACTGTCACGCCACCGAGCGTAAACGACGCTCGCCGCGGCAGTCGGTGCGCTTCCACACATTGCAATTGGCAGCATGAGGATAAGCGGGTTTGGCGCGGCAGCGGCGGCGAGTTACACTTGTGATATGCATCCTGTCCCCGCCTTTGAATCCAAGGTCTGCGCGCCTGCGGAGCTGACCGCGCGCATCGCGCAACTGGCGCGGCCGCTGGTGTTTACCAACGGCGTATTCGACATCCTGCACCGCGGACACGCGAGCTATCTCGCGCAGGCGCGCGCTCTCGGCGCGAGTCTGCTGGTTGCCGTCAACAGCGATGCGTCGGTGCAGCGCCTGGGCAAAGGGCCGGACCGCCCGATCAATGCGCTCGCCGACCGCATGGCGGTACTTGCCGCGCTCGAGGCCGTGAGCGTCGTCACCTGGTTCGACGACGACACGCCGCTCGCGCTGATCAAGCTGACCAAACCCGACGTGCTGGTCAAAGGCGGCGATTGGGCGGCGGACAAAATCGTCGGCGCGGCCGAAGTCAAAAACTGGCATGGCGCCGTGCATTCGATACCGTTCATACACGAACGATCGACCACCGAAACGCTCAAAAAAATCCGCGGACTTTAACTTTTTGCGGCCTGCTGCGCGTCGGCGCAGGTGGTCGCCTTCAACTGCGCGTTGGGAAACTCAGCCTTGAGCGCGGCGATTTTCGCGGCCACCGCGTCGCCGGGGTCGCGAATCACGAACATGCTGGTTTTCGCCCCGCGCGGGCCGGCGACCGCCGAGCGCACGCCTTTTTGCCGCAACTGAACGAGGTAATTGTTGGCGGCCTCTTCGGTCTTGAACATGCCGAGCGAAATGGCAAATCGCCACTGCTCATTGTCCTGCACTACGTAAAAATCGGTGACGCTGTGCGCCTTTAATTCGCCCGCCTTCTTGTCGGCATCGGCCTGGGTCTTCAGCGGCGGAATGTACACCCAGTAGCTGTCGCCCGCGTCGCGTTGTGCGACCTTGTCGCCTAACGCAAATTTTTCGAGCGCCGCTGTCGCTTTCACCGTCTCATAGGCGGCAAAAGCGCCCCATTCGAGACAGACCAGCCCCGGCTGCGGACTTGCCGCGTCCTTGCGCTCGGGCCGCGGCGCGCCGGGTTTCAGCAATTTCATCTTGTCCGGCGCGATCTGCAGCAGCGCTATCTGGTTAGCAGCGCCGGTGCGGCTTTCCGCAAAACGGATGTAGCCGAACGCCGCAGCATTGAGCAGCAAGAAAATCAAAAACAGCAGTCTCATGGTGTATGCATCATATCCGCGCGTCAGGTCGCCCGCTTGGTCTCGTCATCGGCAATCGTCAGCAATCCTTCGAGTACCAGATTATCCACTACCTTGACTTCAAGGCTAAGGTGGGGCGCCAGCAAAGCCGCCCCGCCGCCCGACAGCACGCACAACGGGTGGGCCTGGCCGGCCTCCTCGAGAAACCGCGCCATGCGCTCGACCGCCCCGCACGCCGCGTTGATCGCGCCGCTCATGATAGCGTCGCCGGTCGCGTCGGGAAAAAAACTGAACCCGCCGGGCCGCAGCTTCAACGCCGCGGTATTGGCTGCCAGCGCCTTGCGCATCAAATCCGTGCCGGGAACGATCATGCCGCCCGCGAATACGCCGTCCGCAGCCAACGCATCGACCGTCAGAGCGGTACCGGCATTGACCACGATGGACGCCGCGCCGAACAGCCGGTAGGCCCCGATCAGCGCCGCCCAGCGATCGCAACCGAGCTGCCCCGGCGTGGCATAACTGCTGCGGACACCGCATTGCGCGCGTTCGCTTTTGATCCAGCGCGGCGCGGGCTTCGCCGGCAACGCACGCAACAATTTTTCTCGCAACGCTGCGCCGGCGACGTTTGATATCACGATGACTTGCGGCGTGTCGATGCGGGCGAGCGCGGCTTTCAGTTTGCCGGCGCGCGCGGTTTCGAGCGACGCCTGCACCTGCCAGCACGCGCCATCGTGGACGCCCCATTTGATGCGCGTATTGCCGGCGTCTATCGCCAGCACCGTGCGCCCGGTTTTGCTCCGCGTACGTGGCGCCTTCATGCTGCCGCCCGCAGGCTGACTTCGCCGCTGTGAAAGCGTAATTGCCCGGACTGCGTGGCAAGCAACAGCGCGCCGTTTTCCGCCACTCCTTCGGCGGTGCCATTGACGATGCCGCCATCGGGCAGCGCGATTTTGACCGGCTTGCCCTGGAACACGTGACACGCCTGCCATTCATCGCGAAATGATGCGAAACCCTCACGGGAAAATTCCGTCAATATGGTATCGAGTTCGGTCAGCAACCCGGCGAGCAAACGGTTGCGCTCAGGTGGCGTGCCGCAGGCAGTAGCGACATCGACCGCCGGCTGGTCGATACGGTCGAGTAATGCCGCCGGCACGCGGCAGTTCAGCCCGATGCCGATCACGGCCGCGCTCGGTCCCAGCATGTCGCCCTGCATTTCAATGAGAATACCGGCGAGCTTGCGGCCGCGCCACAACACATCGTTGGGCCATTTCAAACCCGCCTCGCGCATGCCGCACTGCGCGAGCGCGCGCGTCACGGCCAGGCCGACGGCCAGGCTCAAGCCCGCCAATGCTCCCGCGCCCTGCTCGAATCGCCACAGCACGGAGAACGTGAGCGCGGCACCGGGCAGCGCATGCCACGCGCGGCCACGCCGGCCGCGCCCCTGCGTCTGCCACTCGGCGGCGATCACGGTACCGCTGGCGGCACCCGCTGCTGCGCGGCGCATCAGCAGGCTGTTGGTCGATTCGACGCTGTCGACCACCTCGACGGCAAACCGCGGCGCCGACGCGCCCAGCGCGGATACGACGGCATCCGCCGCCAGCAGCGACAACGGCTCCGCCAGGCGATAGCCGCGGCCGCGCACCTTGAACACCTCGATGCCTGAAGCGTCGAGCGCGTGCAGCGCGTTCCACACGCTGGCGCGCGAGACGCCGAGGACGCGCGCCATCGTCTCGCCGGAACGGAATTCGCCGTCGGCGAGCATACGCAATGCCTGAAAGGTCAACGCATTCATGGGGTCGTATAGAATAGTCGATAAATCCACCGCACAGGAATCCCCGTTTTGGCCACGCATCCGCAGCGCACAGCAAAGCCGGCCCGCACACGGCCGTCCGCGACCGCCAGGCCGCGGCGTTCCGCTGCAAGCGTTGCCGCGCTGCCTGCGGTGTGCCGCGTCGCGCGCCTCGACGAAGACTTCCTGACCAAACCGTTTTCGCGCAGCGAGCTGCTGGCGGCAGTCAAAAAACGGCTGGGCACGTAAGTCCCAAAGCGGTTCCAGTGATACTTCCCCGATGCATCGAAGATTTGCGCTGCGCGCGTTAGGCTGGACCGCGCTCGCTGCGCTGCTGGCGCCCGCCGGCGTGCGCTCCGCGATGGCACCGGACAAGCGCTGGCGATCCACCTTGCTGCGCGACCATCCCCTCGCTGGAAGAATCTGGCATGCAGTCGCAGAACGTTTCGTGTCCCCGGATGAACTCATCGGCAGCCTCAGGCAGGCATACTTCCGGTTGCTGGGAGAGGTACACGACAACCCCGACCACCACGCGATACAGGCGGACCTGCTGACGGCCATGGGTGCCGGCGCCTTGAAACCGGTTGTCGCGCTCGAGCAATTCGACCTCGAACATGACGCAGCACTGCAGCAACGTCAGCAGCAGGGAAAAATCGATGCTGAAGCCGTCGCGGACGCAGTAAATTTCAACCGCAAAGGATGGACCTGGGACTATTACCGTCCGCTGATAGAAACAGCATTGCGTTTCGGCATGCCGCTGCGCGCGGCGAATCTCTCGCGCGCGGACGCGGGACAAATCGTCAAACTCGGGTTGGCCGCGCTGACGCCGGAACGCATTGCGGCGTTGCATCTCGATGCCGCGTGGTCGGGCGCAAAGGAACAGGTGCTGCGCGACATCATCGTAGAAGGCCACTGCCTTGCGTTGCCTGAGTCCATGGTCCCGGCCATGACTGCAGCACAACGCGCCCGTGACGCAACACTGGCGAGGTCTCTCATGAATGCCGGCCGGGATGGCGCGGTGCTGATTTCGGGCAACGGGCACGTGCGGCGCGACCTCGCTGTGCCGCTTTATCTGCAAGCCGCGGTGGCCGGCGTAACAGTCTGCGCAGTGGGCATCCTGGAAGTGGAAGCCGGCGCCGGCGAACCGCGGGACTACCTCAAAACCGCCACGGCGGGAGTATTGCCATTCGACTTTGTATGGTTCACTCCGCGATGGGAGCGGCCGGATCCGTGCGTTGCATTCAGGCCGGCGCCGGCGAAGCAGTAATACCTACGACGAGGTCCCGCCCATTTGCAAGGATTCGATCCAAATATTTTTTTGCAATGCGAATCATTCGCATTTATATTTATCGCTCCGTCAAGCGCCGACCCCAGATTTTGATGTGGCGCGGGATTTTAAAATAAGCTATTGATTTAATTTAAAAAATATACAACCGAAGTAATGGAATTAACCGGAAGAATTCAGGCTTGGGGCGACACCAACTCGCGTAATCGCCTTGCGGACGTGGCGATTACCGTCCTGTTTCATGTCGTAGCAGTCGTCGCGCTGCTGCAGTACGAACCCGTGCGTTCCGCCTTCACCGACGCTATGCCAATCATGGTGAGCCTGATTACGCCGCAACCCGTCGTGGAAAAACCGGCCGCGCCGCCCAAATTGGATCCGCAGCCGGAATTGCATCTGCGCGCCAACAAGACTACGCAGTATCAGGCGCTCGCCGAAGTGATGGCCGCCGCCGGCAATGCCGGACTCACACGCGTCGGCGTCGTCCCCGATCCGAACGTGCACTGAAGGGACTGCCATGCTGCAAATGTTCGTCATCACCCTGCGCGAAGGCATCGAGGCCTTCCTGATCGTCGCCATCGCGCTTGCCTACTTGCGCAAGTCCGGCCGCGACACGCTGGTGCCTGCGGTGTTCTGGGGCACCGGCGCGGGCATCACGCTCTCGCTGATGCTCGGCATCAAACTTGCGGAATTCGCGGTGCAGCCGTTCTGGGAAGGGATCCTCGCCCTGGTCGCGGTCGTGCTGGTGACGTCCATGGTGATTTACATGCTGCGCACCGCGAAACATCTGCGCACCGAGATCGGTGCAAAGCTCGAAACAGCGGCGCAAAAAGCCGGCGCGGCGGCTTGGCTCGGCGTGTTCGCGTTCACGGTGCTGATGATTACCCGCGAAGGCATGGAGACCGCGTTCCTGATCGATGCGGTCGCGTTGCGGTCGGGCGCGACCGATCTCGCGGTCGGCGCGTTTGCCGGCGTAGCATTGGCGGCGCTGCTGGCCTGGGCATGGTCGCGTTTCGGCCACCGCGTGAACCTCGCGCTGTTTTTTCAGGTCACGTCGATTTTCCTGTTGTTGTTTGCGCTGCAGCTGCTGCTGTACAGCTTCCATGAACTCACGGAAGCCAATGCGTTGCCGATCGACAACGAATACTGGCACGAGGCAACCGAAGCGTATGCCGAGGGCGTTTACGCGCAGACTTATTCGATCGCGCTGGTCCTCATTCCCGCCGCCTGGCTGGCGATCTCCGCATTTAATAGCCAGGCCAAGACCGGGACATCGCGCGAGTGAAACCTGCAGCCCCCATAACCGCGGTGGAACAAACGGGCACGCCCGTGATTGCCGCCGGCAAATCCGCAGTGACGAGCTGTTCGGCAGCCCGCGCGAAGTGCTGATCGAGCATGCGGGCGAAATCTACTCGCTGCGCCAGGCCAGCAAAGGTAAATTGATTCTGACCAAGTAATACGATTATCTTTACAGACAGCCCCCCCTGCCAGCCAGCCTTCCCGGTGAAGCGAAAGCGCGCATCGGCTGAAAATACCCGCCGTCATTCCGCCTTGATGCCGGACTCTTTGACGACCTTGCTCCACTTCACGATTTCGGACTTGAACATTGCGGTGAACGCTTCCGGACTCGCGGGCGTCGGTTCGGCCCCGAAGTCCGC
>Ga0114966_10003457_pt1 | contig 13866 bp, 5 predicted proteins | sample M_130207_XF_Meta_FD_87029 | JGI IMG/M metagenome (GOLD analysis project Ga0114966, IMG submission 87029) | Freshwater microbial communities from Lake Montjoie, Canada to study carbon cycling - M_130207_XF_MetaG | ecosystem: Environmental > Aquatic > Freshwater > Lake | place: Lake Montjoie... | reverse complement strand
GCCCGGCCCATCTTGGCCTGGAAATCGTCGAGTTCTTCCCCTTGGCCGCGGGGAAGGGGACTGGAGGGGAGATGAACATCATGCCGGCCATCCTGACCTTTCAGGACGCGGAAGGGAAAGACATCGCGGCCGTCAATGACCTCGACAAGCGCGCGTGGCGGCCGGATTTGCAGACCGAATACTTCCGCGTCGGCAATGCCACGCTGGTGCAGGAAATCGCCAACTATGACAATATCTTCGTGCTCCGTATCAGGGCGGTCGAAGGGAAAATGCCCCCCAGGTTTTCGCTTCGGGGCGACTTCGGCCCAACCGCGGGGGCCTTCGACGTCGAGCAGTTGGCGTCGTCCACGTTCGTGTGGGGACAGGAGACGGCCTGGAGCAACACCTGCTTCGCGTTGTGGTCCAGCCGGCCGCTGGAGTTGAACAAGATCAGCCGTCCCGGGGAGCCTTTGGATTACGTTCTTGCCGGAGCGAGCGGCGGTGAAATCATTCTCGCCTTCGGGTTCGGATATCAGATGGCCGAGCTGCAGGAGAAAATGAAGACGGCGGTCGCCGAGCCCGTGAAAATTTTCGCGGACGCGACGCAATACTGGAACGAGTTCTTTACCCAGATGGTGCCCTTCTTCAGTTGCAGCGATCCCGATTATGTCCGGCAGTATTATTATACGTTCTTCAACCTGATGGCGGCTGTGTGGGACATCCCTTACGAGCCCGTCGCCTATCCCTACACGTGTTCCTCGAAGCTGGTGTGGAAGGCTTCGTGGCCGTGGAACTCGCTCTTCGACACCATGAGCCTGCGCTGGTTGAACGACAAAAGCCTTGCCGAGGGCAACGTGCTTCAACCCATCCGGCTCGGCCGGTCCATGATTCATGATCACGGATCGTTTCCGGATCTGCTGCCGTTCAAAGAGGTCGGCCGGCTTCCACAGTTTTGGAACCTGTCTGTCCTTGATGCCGTCTGGGCCGCTTACCTGGTCTCGGGAGACAAGGATTGGCTGCGGAAAGTCTATCCCGCGTGCCTAGAACACTACGAGGTTACCTGTAGCGGGCGCGACGGGATCAAGGAATGGGGGTTTCCGGATAGGAACCAACCCCTGAACGCCCAGGGCCTCGCGCCTTGGGGCCTGGATGAGTGGGATGCCAGCGCCCGGTGGGGAAGTTACGTTTATGACACGTGGGTCGACTCCAGCACCTTCCTGCTCTCCTCGGCCGAAAGCTTGAGGGGGATGGCACAGGAGCTGGGGGATGCCGAGCAGGCTAAGGCCATGGAGGAGCGGGTGCGGGAGTTGAAGAAAAAGATCAGCGACCTGCTCTGGGACGACAAGACCAAGCTGTTTCTGGATGCCAATCTTGCCGCCGGCACTTTTTCACCATTCCATTCCGCGGCCTCCTTCACACCGCTCTACGGTGGGGCCGCCACGCCGGAGCAGGCGGCGGAGTTGGTGAAGAACCTGGTCGATCCGAAGAAATTCTGGACGCCTTATCCCATCCCCGGGCTCGCCATCGATATGCCGGACTTCCGGCCCGATGGCGTGAACATCGGCAACGGCCCGATCCCGCCCATCAGCTGCGGCTGGTTCCAGATCAACGGACTGGTCGATTACGGCTACACGGGCATCGCCGCCGAACTCATCCGCCGCCAAGTCAGGATGAACACGCTGGAGGGCGCCAGCAGCGCCATCAAGTTCAACCCCATCACCGGCGAGGGGATCACTTTTTTCCGAAGCCGAAAGCAAAACCACACGCTCTGCACGATGAACATTCCACTGGTTGATCTGATCATCCGTCATGTCGTCGGATTCACGCCGAGGACGGATGACTTGATCGAGTTCCGCCCCGTCGCCGTGGGAGCGGATTGGGATCAGATGAAGTGGGGCCCCTTCCGTTACGGTAAGCGTCTCGTTTCAATCGATTGGTCCAAAACCGACGGTATGACTGTCATCTGCGACGGTGCGAAATACCATGCGCCTTCGCTTCGCCACGTTGTGTTGAAACCCGAAGACGGGAAACTCGTTCCGGTGGAGTTTGCGCCGCTGAAGGAGATTCAAGTGCCCTTCCCGGACATGGCTTCCAGTGGCCGGCCGGCGCCGCAGGCTTCGCAGCGTCCGACGGGGGCCAAGGCCTATCATTGGAGTTTCGACGGCAATGCCGACGAACTGCTCGATGGCAAATTCCGCGGCAATGCGCCGGGCGTGGCGTATGGCGAGGGGCGTTTCGGGCAGGCCGCGATCTTTGACGGTGCCGCAGCGCGCGTGGACATGGAAAAGACGGACATCCAGCCCGGCAACCAATTCACCATCGCGTTCTGGTTCAAGGCCGGGAAAACCACTGGCGCGAATCAAGTGATCTTAGCCAAAGGTCCGAAGGATAGCGGGCACTTCGAGGTATTCCTGAACCCGAACGGGGAGGTGTGTTTTTATGCTCCCGAGATCAGTCATCATAAGACCGGATATTCGGTCGCAGACGGGGTGTGGACGAGCGGGTATCTGGTCCGGGACGACAAGTGGCACCATGTGGCCGTCGTTCGTGACAACTCGGATGTGCGCTTTTACGTGGATGGCGAGAACACCTCCCTCGAGGCGGCGGGTGGCGGTTTCGCGGTGGAAACCGAGAACTTCGCCATCGGCTCCCTGGTGGACGGCACGCTGCCCTACAAAGGTTCGCTCGACGAGCTTTACATCCTCGGGTGGAGTCTCAACCCGGATGGGGTCAAGGAACTCATGGACAACAAATCCCCGGATGCCGCCCAATAATTCATGGCGCCTTAAGCGGCTGTTAGCCTTGCTTTTGACATTCACCGCCGCGGCCTGGGGAGCGGAGACTCCGGAGGAGAAGAGACAGGATGCAACACCTTAACACTAACATTCTTTGCCTGTTTTCGGTCGCGGTGGTTGGGCTGACGTTGCCGACGAAGGGAGCGACGATGTTCAATACCCCGTTCGCCGAGTTGTCGGGCATGGTGAAACGGGAACGCTGGCAACCCAACCCCGGTGTGCCTCCACAACCTGTCGACTGGCAAAAAATTCTGACCGTAAATGATCTCTATGCGGTGGTCGGTAATCAGGCTGTCCTTCGCATGGGTCCTCCCGCAAACGGCTCCGCCATCTTCACCTGCCCTCTTGGGGTGTCCAAAGCTGATCACTCAAGCGTCTCGACCACGGGACCGGTGCAACCTGGCCTGGAGGTTCTCCAGTTTTTTCCTTTGGCGGTTTCTCGGGGTGAGTTCCACCAAATGTCCGCCATGCCGGCGATCCTTTCCTTCCAGGATGCGAGCGGTGGAACCTTGGCCGCGGAAAACGAGGTCGCCAGGCGGGTGTGGAGACCGGATGTGCAGACGGACTATTTTCAGGTCGGCGATTCTGTGCTGAAGCAGGAGATTGCCACGCACGACGATGTTTTCGTGCTCCGCATCAAGGCGGTTGAGGGCAAGCTGCCCCCGAAGTTCACTCTGCGTGGCAAGTTCGGCGATACTGCGGGAGCCTTGGATGTCGAACAACCCGGGACATCCACCTTTGTCTGGGGTCAGGAGCAGATCCACAGCAACACGTGCTTCGCCCTGTGGTCCGGCCGCACGCTCCAAGCCACGAAGATCAGCAAACCGGGCCAAGCTCTGGACTACGTGTTGGAGGGAAGCTCCGGCGAGGAAATCGTTTTGACCTTCGGTTACGGTTACCAAATGGCGGACTTGCAGAAGAAAATGAAGGCTGCCGCCAGCAACCCTGCGGGAATTTTCGCGGAGGCGACGCGCTACTGGAACGTGTTTTTCACCCAACTGGTGCCTTACTTCCACTGCGACGACGCGGCTTACGTTCGGCAGTATTACTTCACCTTTTACACCGTCTTCGTCAATTTCGTGGATATTCTTTACGAGCCGTTCGCCTTTCCTTACTCGGTTATCAGTAAGCTTATATGGAAAGATCAGAACCAGCCGTGGAACTCGGGCAACGATGTCCTGATCATGAGTTGGCTGAACGAAAAAAGTCTGGCTGAGGGGGGCAACGTCTTGGGGCCTCTCCGTCGAGGTACTTGGACGATCGGATACGGATTCCCGGACCTGACCAAGCCGGGGCCGACCAACGTCAACAAGTTCGCATTCTTCCAGAACATGTCCCTCTATTCCTTTTACTGGGAAGCCTACCTGAAGACGCGGAACAAGGATTGGCTCAGGGAGGTTTATCTCGGGCTCGTCAAGCACTACGAAGGGAGTTGCCGGGGAGACTCAAAAACTTTTCCGCCATTGAACTCCCATGGCTTGGCGGGATGGGGGCTGGATGATTGGGACTCGAGTTCCCGTTGGCTCAGGTGGCAGGCAGACACGTGGGTGGACGCCAGCAGCTATCTCGTTTCCGGGCTCGAATGCCTGAGGCGGATGGCGTTGGAGCTGGGCGATGCCGATGCTGCCGAAAGCCATGGCAAGCGGGCAGGGGAGATAAGGAAAAAAATCCAGGAGTTGCTGTGGGACGACAAGAGCAATCTCTTCCTCGACGCCAATCTTGCGAAGGGCAAATTTTCGCCCATCCATAGCTCCGGATCCTTCATCCCGCTCTTTGCCGGCGTCCCCACACCGGAACAGGCCGCGAAGTTGGTGAAGAACCTGGTCGATCCCAAGCAATTCTGGACGCCGTATCCCATCCCCGGCCTTTCCATCGACATGCCCTTCTTCAGGGCGGACCAGGTGAATATCGGTGATGGTCCCACCCAATCCTATTCCGCCAACTGGTTGCCTGTGCAGGGTTTGGTCGATTACGGCTACACCGGCGTTGCAGCCGAACTGATCCGCCGCAATATCAAGATGGCCACTTTGGAGGGCATCAGCAGCCCCGTGAAATTTAACCCGATCACCGGCGAGGGTCTGAATTGGTTGCCGGCCTTTAAGCAAAACATCGTGCTGTCCACGGTTCACTCCTCGATTGTCGACCTGATCATCCGCTACGTCGTCGGGTTCCGTCCGAGGCAGGATGATCTGATCGAGTTCCGTCCCATCGCGGCGCAGAAAAATTGGGATCGCTTGCAGTGGGGGCCCTTCCGCTATGGACAACGGACCGTGTCCTTGGACTACCGCAAGGACCGCGGCATGACGATCGAGTGCGATGGCGCAAAATACACAGCCCCATCGCTCCAGCCTGTCGTATTGAAGCTCGAGGACGGCAAGCTGACCCCGGTCGAAATGGCCACGCCACCGGAGATCGAGGTGCCTTTTCCTGACATCGCCTCCAGTGGCCGGCCTGAGATCCGGCCATCCCAACGCCCGCCCGGCGCCACAGCCTGCCATTGGCGGTTTGACGGAGACGCCGACGAGAACAACGAGTCCCGCTACAAGGGAACAATGCGGGACGTCGTTTTCGGCCCGGGCCGGTTCGGGCAGGCCGCGAACTTCAACGGCATCGGGGCGCGCGTGGACCTGGGTACCACAGACCTTAAGCTTGGAAACCTTTTCACCATCGCCTTCTGGTTCAAGGCGGGGAAGGCCGACGGTGCGGACCAAGTCATTCTGGCCAAAGGGTCGGGTGAGGAAGGGTGCTTCAAGGTCTACCTGGGTCCGAATCGTGAGATTTTCTTCCATGCGCTGGGGATGGGCCGCCACCCAACCGGCTATGCGGTTCCCGACGGGAAGTGGCCGAGCGGCTGTTTGGTCAAGGATGGAGAGTGGCACCACTTCGCCATGGTCCGCGACTTACTCGACATCCAGTTTTACCTGGACTGCAAAAAAATATGCACCCACATCGCCGGGGGGGAGATGAAGGATCATACGGAGCCGCTGAGCATCGGCTCTTCTAACGATGGCGGCCAACCCTACGGCGGTTCGCTCGACGAGCTTTACGTCCTTGGTTGGAATCTCAACGCGGATGAGGTCAAGAAACTCATGGAGAACAAATCCCCGTATGCCACCCAATAATTCATGCCGCCTTACGCGGCTGTTATGAGGATTCGAACCAGCCAGCTTCCTGATATGGCATCATTTTGCTGCAGTGCGTCGTCGCCGCCGCTCATCGCTCACTCGGTCAACGCGTTACGGGCGATGACCTCGCGATACCACCGTGCGCTGAGTTTGGGGATCCGGCGCTGGGTCGGGTAGTCCACGCGGACGATCCCGAAGCGGGGCCGGTAGCCCGCGCCCCATTCAAAATTGTCAAACAGGCTCCAGATGAAATAGCCGAAGGTCATGCCCGTAGTGGAATCGGTGACGGCACCAGCATCCGCCCCGATCACTCGTATGGGGCAAGGATTTTCAGGTAGCCGTCATAGGCGTAGAGGCGGCCATATCTGCCTCCGGTGATTTCCTTGACCATGCCGATCTTTGCCAGCTTGGCAAGTGATGTGGCGATGGTGGTCGGTGTAAGCTCTGTGGCCAAGGAAAGTGCGGCGATGGATGTCATAGGTTTAGCCTTCAGGTGCTCATGGACGCGCAGGCAAGAGCGCGCGGAGCGGCCCATCTGCGAGATACGAATCCTGTCTTTCTCGAAGAGTGCCAAGGCTTGCTGAATGTCTGATGCCGTTCTTTCCGCGATGTCCCTGACTCCTTGAAAAAAGAAATCGAGCCATGATCCCCAGCGCCCCTTGAGACGCACTTCCTGAAGGAGATCATAGTATCTCGTCCGATGTTCCTTGAAGAACAATGACAGATGCAGAAGCGGGTATTGCAAAACACGTTCCTGACGCAGAATCAGCGGAATCAACAATCGGCCGGCACGCCCGTTGCCATCGAGGAACGGGTGGATGGTTTCAAACTGAACATGGGCCAGTGCCGCCTTGATCAGGGGCGGAGTTTTCACCGGATCATTGTGTAGGAATTTTTCCAGCGCGCCCATGCAGTCCGGCACATCGTCGGCTGGTGGCGGCACGAATCTCGCGTTTCCAGGACGACTGCCACCAATCCAGTTCTGACTTCGCCTAAATTGTCCCGGGCTTTGGTCTTTGCCCCGTCCGCTGGCTAACAGTTTTTCGTGAGACTCGCAGATCAGTCGCAGCGAGAGCGGAAATCCTCCGCTCATGCGTTGATCGGCATGCTCATAGGCACCCACGCAATCGGAAACCTCACGCACGTCTTCAACCGGGATGCCCGGTGCCGCCGTGATTTCATAGGCGAGCAGATCGGACAACGAGGACTGGGTGCCTTCGATTTGGGAGGATGCGACCGCTTCTTTGCGAACGTAGGCGTAGAGGAACTGTTCCGGGGCGGGCAGTAGGCTGGCGATCCCGTCAAGCCTTCCCAACGCCAGTTGGGCTTCGCCATGCAACCGCTCCAGTGTCGCATCCATCACGATCGGTGGTCGCGGCGGCAAGGGGTCAGGGACAAAGGCCTTGAATGGCTCGTCTCTGGTGGAAACGGTCACGTAGCGCCCTGTTTTGCGTGGATTCACCTTCACAGAGTGCCGGGAAACTTGGACTTTGGAAAGCTCTAATTCCAATTTCCTCTTAAACTTGGAATTTGCCACTCCGTAAGTCCAAGTTCCCATGTGCGCCTTTCAAACAAAACACCCCTCCTGGTTTCCCGAGTGGGGGTGAGCGATGCCAATCGAACTCCAAAGAAGCTCACGAAGGCGTCGGTCTCGGCCGAGGAAAAGCCGTAGCCATAACGATGCAGTGGAGGACGAAATTCACGATCGATGCGTCTTGGTTTTTCCAAGGGGCACAGGCGTCCCGCCTGTTCAGTGACGCGATATCGCACGGCGCGGGGCGCGCATGAATCCGGGGGGAGCAGCGCGTGGCGTCTTAGCTCACGCGGCGGGCGTCACTCGCCCACGCCGTTACGGGCGATGACCTCGCGATACCACCGTGCGCTGAGTTTGGGGGTGCGGCGCTGTGTCGGGTAGTCCACGCGGACGATCCCGAAGCGGGGCCGGTAGCCCGCGCCCCATTCAAAATTGTCAAACAGGCTCCAGATGAAATAGCCGCGGACGTCGATCCCGCTTTGGATAGAGCGGTGGACTTCGATGAGGTGCCGGCGCAGGTAGTTGATTCTGTCGCGGTCCTCTACGAAACCGTTCGCGTCGGGTTCATCGGCCATGGCACACCCGTTCTCGGTGATGTAGATGGGTATGTTTCCAGTGGCTTCGGCGACGTGCCGCAGAACCTCACCCAGCCCCTGGGGATAGATGCCCCAGTCGAGGCTGGTGTGACCGAGCGCGGGCAGCGTGCGCATTTTTATGGACGATTTGAGCAACCCTCCATTCTCGCTGTGGCTCACCTCTTCCGTGAGGCCGGTGTTCACCTCGAGCCCGGCGTTGAGCTGGCGCGGACCCTGCTCGAGGTGGCTTACCTCTTGCGTGAAGTAATAGTTCACCCCGAGGAAATCGAGGGGTTGGTTGATTTGAGCGAGGTCGCCCTCGGCGATCCTCGGGCGCAGCGGTCCGATCCATTCCATGAGATAGTCTGGGTAGCGGCCGAGGAAGATCGGGTCGAAAAAGATTCCCTGCGCGTTCTCGCGCGTCCGTTGACAGGCCAATACGTCGGCTTCCGAGGATGTGGCGGGCACCATGCCGTGCAAGTCCAGCACGATGCCGATTTTCCCGGGATAAGAACCCTCTCGGAAAACCTGCACCGCTTTGCCGTGGGCAAGATTCAGGGTATGGGCCGCTTGGTAGGAAGCCTTGTCGTCTTTCATTCCAGGGGGCACAAAGCCCGCACCCCAGCCGAGGATGGAGGGGACGATCGGCTCGTTGTGCGTGGCCCACATCGCCACGCGGTCGCCCAGACGGTCGAAGACCACGCGGGCATACTCGGCAAACCAGTCGGCGCATTCGCGGACGGGCCAGCCGCCGCGAACCTGCAGGGCCTGCGGCAAGTCCCAGTGGTGCAGCGTCACGTTGGCGGCGATCCCGGCTCGGCCCAGTTCATCCACCAGCCGGTCGTAAAAATCGAGACCGCGCTCGTTCACTTTGCCTTGTCCTTCGGGAATGACACGCGACCACGAAATAGAGAAACGGTATGCCTGCAGGCCGAGTTCTTTCATCAGGGCGACGTCGGCGGGCATGCGGTGGTAGTGGTCGCAGGCCATGTCCCCCGTTTCGCCTCTTTCGATTTTGCCCGGTTGGCGGACAAAACGGTCCCAGACACTTTCGCCCTTGCCGTCCTCGTTCCATGCGCCTTCGATCTGATAGGCGGCAGTGGCAGTGCCCCATAGAAATCCGGGGGGAAACTTGTGAATGAGTGTATCGTTTTCTGACATGGATTCGTTGTTTTTTTACGGTGCCTGTCAAATTTTCAAAGCGTTGCAGATTGGCGTAATACTCTCCTTGATGCCAGCGCCGGATCATGCCGGAGCCGTGCCAAGGGATGATGCGCCTGCGGCCTGGCTGCCTTGGAAGAGATGACGCTTGAGCACGGTTTTTTGGCACCCGCTCCAAGGCGTCGCCTGCCGAAGCCGTAAACATTGGTAATCACGATAAAAGTGTATGCAATGATGTTTCGTTTCCCTCTTGCTGCCATTGCGCTGCTGTTCCTCTCAGTGCTGCCCGCGGCAGCCGAGCCGCCACCGCCGGTCAAGACGGAGTTTTCGCCCATGGAATACGGTGCACGGTTCGACGGTGTGACCGACGACACCGAGGCATGGAAAAGCGCAATCAAGCAGGCGCTCTCTGGCCCGTGGGGAGCGGTCATCAAGGTTCCGGCCGGGCGCAGCGTGGTGAGCGAAACTCTCGCCTTTGAGATCACCGACAACAAAGGTCTGGCCATCAATGGCGCGGGCGCCGACATCAGCGAAATCATCTGGAGCAAACCCGTGGACGGCATCCGCGTGGAGCTCGTCGATGGCTCATCCTCCACGCGGGACGCGGGCGGGACCGGCGCCAAGTTCAAGATGTCCGGTGTTTCGCTGATCCAAGGCACTCCCTACATCAAAGCCGAGACCACCGAGGCCGTGCCGGCGGGTAGCACGCAACTGCATCTGGCCACCACCGAGGGACTGCAGCCAGGCATGCATATCGACAGTTTCTGCCAACGGATGACCAACATTCCCCAGACCGCCACGATTGCCCGCATCATTGATGACAAGACTGTGGAGCTGACCGAAAAAACCACCGGCCCGATGCCGGAAAGGGTGAGAGGAGGCGAAGAGTTGACCACAGTGGACAAAGCGCTCTACGAAATCGTGTTTGTTCAATATGCCGGAACGGCCCTGACGGTACGCGGCCGCTCCAACCAGCAACTGGGGGTGGAACCGCCCGAACTCATGATCAGCGATGTGAGCATCCACGGAGGATCGGGTGGCAGTATTTTGACGGCAGGCAGCTGTTGGCGAGATGGGATTGTCTTCAAAGACCAGACCACCCTGCGGATCACCGACACCGCTATCCGGTTCTCACGCGTTTCGCCCGTAGGCACGGGCATCACCATCTCCGGTGACAGGTCCAAGTCTCGATTGGTTTCCGATCACCATCTGGAAAACGTCCGGATCCAATGGGGTGAGGTTGGTATCTCGGTCTGCAACGGCGATCCAAATTTCGAAGGACTGATGATCATGAATAGCACGATCGTGGGAAGTCGGCGCGCTGGAATCTTGGCTGACAATGGCGGCAGTTATTCCGGGCAACTGACCGTGACGGGTTGCCACATCAATGCGGGCGGAGCGGCCATTAAAACGCATGGCATGCTGGAAGTCGGTTTGTGCAACAATTACATCATCGTCGGTCAAATCCTGAGCCCGGACGCGATGGCCCATGGTTTTTATTTCAAAAATTCAGCCTCCATGACGATCACGGGCAACCTGTTCAACTTTGTCCCTGGAAATCGCGCGAAGGAAAGCTGGGGGATGGTTGTGGACTGCGATGAAAGCTGGGACGGACGCAAGATTCCCGCAGTCATTGCCAACAATTCCATCAACCAACCTCCCACGGGAGGGGTCTCCTTCCGAAACCATGCAGCGAATATTCTCCTCAACGGGAATTCCATCGTTACAGCCGGCACGCCGGTCGAGGTGGCCGGGACGGCCAAGGTGAATATCGGCGTCAATCAGATCAATGGGGAGATGGTCGACGGACTTGAAAAAAAGTAGAAGCGTCAAAATGTGGGAGTGGGAGATGTGTTGGGTCCGCGCCGATCTGGTATCAATGGGGCGTGGAGCCTGAGTTCTCATGCGCAGGGCTTGAAAAGAAGGTCAGGAACGCAATGCACCGGGCTTACCCGACGACTGCACATGGGACTGAGCGTTTGGAAGGCTTGAAACGGGCGCCTTGAAAAACCTCGGGCGGCAGGACGACGCCCTTATCGGGAATCTGTCTGCGGCCCGCATCGGTCGGCGTTCCACGCTTCGGCAGTTGTGCCGACCGTGTCATTGACTCGAACGGAGTGCGATTCGCCGGGGTCGAGCCAGAAGAAGTTGTCCGAGGCGCGGAATGTGTCCGCGTGCCCCGGACGGTTGACGTTGACGGCGACGGCCGGAACCTTGCCGCGGTTGGATACCACCAAGGCGCCGTCCTTGGCTTCGACCGACAACTCCGTCTTTGGCAGGTTGAATAGGCAGTCCTTTTTGTTTTCGAAATTGGCGAAGCAGAACGTGCGGTCGGCCAAACGACCGCCCGTCTTCACTTCGGTGACAACGAGCAGAGGTAATGTATCGGTCTCCGCTGCGGTGAGAACAAACTCGCCGAGTTGGCGGACGCGGTCGATGGCACCGTTGCCCTTGTACGATTGCGCCTTGATCTGGCACAGATCCGCATCGCAAGAACGGACCGTCACTTCCCAATCGGCGCCTTTGAGCGCGTCGTTGTCGTCCAGCAGGAATACGGGCCAGCTAACGTCTTTGCCCTGCACATTGAATGTTTCGGTCCAGACGACGCAGGCGTGCAGGGGCGCGAAGGCGTCCTGAAAAAAATAGTGCGCCATTTTGGGCGCTCCATACCAATCGACGGTGGCCCACGAGGCCGCCGGGTAGTTGTCGTTCAGCTTGTAAAGAAGAGCGCCGGTACATTCCGGCCAGCGGGTGCGCGCGCGTTCGAGTGTGTGGCGCATGCCCACAACCTGCGAGAGTTGCGATCCGGCGATGAACTCCTCGAGGTTTTTTGCCGCCGTGAAGTAGGCGGCATTTTTTGACAGACGGTTCCAGTCATCCGCCAGGTTAAAGACCGGCGTGTGGTGCAATAGCGTTCCGCCCGTCACGGGAGGCCACTGGGTCTTTTCGTCCTCCGGCAGGTAGCGCAGCACCGATTCATGGACCGGCATGCTGGCCAGGCCGAACTCTCCAAAGAACGATGATACGAGTTGCAGGCTGCGGTCGATATGCTGCCCGCCCCAGTAGACGTCGTAGTTGTGCGTGCTTCCGCCCCACGGTTCGGCGCGGTGAAAGGGCCTCGTGCCGTCCAACTCCACGGCGTAGCGCCCCATCATGTCGATGGCGATTCCGAAAGGGAGGAACGATTCGTTGCCCGCACCCCAAATGACCAGCGACGGCCGATTCCGCAAGCGCAGCGTGTTCAGCCGCACGGTCTCCTCCAGCACGTCAAGTGGTTGGACCTTGTGACTGTTCCATGCCGTGGGCCATTCCTGCATGACCATGATCCCGTATTTGTCGCAGTGGTCGTAGAACTCGTCGGTTTCGGGCATGCCTGATCCCCACGCGCGGACCATCTGGACATGCTGGTCGCGGGCCAGCGACAAAAACCGGTCGTAGCGGTCCGGCGAGAAGTCCATCGACGAATCCATCGTGCACCAACCGGTGCCTTTCACGAACATCGGCCGCCCGTTGATGATGAACGTCCAGTTGTATTCCTGCGGTCTGGGGCCGCCGGGTAGCGGCCCCATCTCGACGGTGCGCAGGCCGGTTTGAAAACTTTTGCGGTCCGCCACCCCGCCGCCCTCGGGCGTGAAGGCGAGTTCGACCCGGTAGAGATTAGGCTCGCCGATACCGTTCGGCCACCACGGGCGCGGATCCGGGACGGTGAACCGGAGGTGGACGGGTTGTGCGGACTGGGCGCTGGTCACCGCATACTCGAAGCGGCAGGGCTTGCCCTCGAAATTCGCCGGGCGGATCACGCCGGTCAGCGTCCCCTTGAATCCCGCCGCCGGTCCCTTGAGCGTGGCCACCAGGTCCGCCTCTCCCTTGATGGCATCGCGTGTGGCGAAAAGGGGATCGGCCACCGCGACGGTGGGTTGTCCCTCTACGCGCACGGACCGCCAGATGCCCAGGGCAGGGATGCAGGAGTAGTGCCAGCCCCAGACATTGTTGAAGACCACCGTGGTCTGCCATGCCCTCTCAAATCCCCAGTCCTTGGGGCTGCCGGGACAAGGATCGATTTTCACAACCAAAGTGTTTTCGTTCTTGAGCTTTCCGGTGAGGTCAAAGGACGGGCCGCCGAACATCCCGTTGTGTTCGCCCAGTTTCTCGCCGTTGAGCCAGACATGGCAATTGATGGCCACGCCGTCGAAGAGAAGGCGCGGTTGCTCCAATCCTTGCGGGCGGGGGAAGGTCCGCTTGAACCACCATGTCCGGGAGCTTTGCTCTCGGGCCATCGCGTCGTTGCGACCGAACGTCGGGTCGGGGATACGCCCCGCTTTTTCGAGCGCTCCGTGCACGGAGCCGGGCACGGTGGCCGGAATGGCATCCGTCCACTCGTCCGATTCCTTCTTACTCGACGTTCGCGCCCCGTAGAGATAAACGAACCCCGGTTGACCGGGACGGGCCATCCGGTCGGCTTCCGTGCCCTCTTCCGCCATTTGCCATTCGCCATCGAGGCTTAGCGTCACCGGACCGGACGGCAAGCTGGCAGCGCCTTGGACCAGTTGGATCTCGGTGGCGGGCGAATCCATCGGCGAGGGCCTGGGTTTGAAACCCGCGAGGTCCCAGTCGTTGAGCGAGCTGCGTCCCACCCGATAATGATTTTTGAGGGCGGAAGCGTCGGCGAATGCGTTGTCTTTGATCTCGTCAAAATG
>Ga0114966_10003456_pt1 | contig 13866 bp, 13 predicted proteins | sample M_130207_XF_Meta_FD_87029 | JGI IMG/M metagenome (GOLD analysis project Ga0114966, IMG submission 87029) | Freshwater microbial communities from Lake Montjoie, Canada to study carbon cycling - M_130207_XF_MetaG | ecosystem: Environmental > Aquatic > Freshwater > Lake | place: Lake Montjoie... | reverse complement strand
GTTCCGGCGACCAACGCCCAGCCAGCGCGCGAATCATGCCAAACAGCAGCAGCACCAGTCCGATGAAGACGTGGGTGCCGTGCAGACCGGTCAAGGTGAAGAAGATGGCGCCCGTCGACTCATCCTGCGGGGTGAAGCCCACGATCATGTACTCGTGAACCTGCAAGCCGAGGAAGATCGCGCCCAAGACGAACGTTGCAAAGAGCCACCCAAACACGGCTCCCTTCTTGTGTCGGTCGAGTGACAGGAGTGCAAATTCGCAGGTAAAACTTGAGACCACGAGGATCAACGTATTGATCGAGGTGGACTCGGCCGGAATATCGAATTCGCCGGGCCACGCGATGCCATTGAGGACGCGCAGATTGGCGTAGTACATGAAGAACGCGCCGAACAGGGCGGCTTCCGAAACAAGAAAGATGATCAGCCCGAGAATCTCTGGGCGCAGCCCCGTGCGGTAGGGCTGAATCTGCGGTGCGGAATGATCGGTAGCTGCGCTCATAGTCAGTCTCCTGCGCGGGGGGCGCTAGACGGTCGTCTCGACGGTCGCGGGTTCGACTTCTGGCACGATCGCGTGCTTCGCACCCTCTTCGCCGTAGCGGTAGGGGCCACCAATGACGCGCGGTGTGGCGGGGAAGTTGAAGATCGGCGGTGGGGAGGACAGCAGCCACTCGAGCGTGAGGCCACCCCAAGGGTTCGCTCCAGCCTTCTTACCGTGCCGTGCAGAGTGGATCATGTTGTAGACGAAAATCAGCGTGCTGGCGCCGAGCACGAAGGCCGCAAGCGAGATCACCATATTGCTCCAGGCGAACTCGGGCGCATAGTCCGCAACACGACGTGGCATGCCCACGAGACCCTGATAATGCATCGGGAAAAAGGTGACGTTCATCGCAACGAACGTGATCCAGAAGTGCCAGCGTCCGAGCACCTCGTTGTACATGCGTCCGGTCACCTTCGGGAACCAGTGATAGAAGCCGGCGTAGATGGTCATGATCGAGCCACCGAACAGCACGTAGTGGAAGTGCGCCACGATGAAGTATGAGTTCGTGATCGAGACATCGAACGGCACCACGGCGAGCATCACGCCGGACAGGCCGCCGATTACAAAGGTGAAGATGAAGCCAATCGCAAAGAGGTTGGCCGTCGTCATGCGCAGCACGCCACCCCACATCGTGCCGAGCCACGAGAAGATCTTAATTCCCGTCGGAATCGCGATCAGAAGGGTGGAGAGCATGATCGGCACTCGCAGCCATGGCTCCATGCCAGAGGCAAACATATGGTGCGCCCAAACCGCGAAGCCAAGAATGGCAATACCTGCGGACGAGAACGCAACGGCACGGTAACCAAAGACCGGCTTTCTCGCATGCGTAGCGATCACTTCGCTGATGATGCCGAAGCCCGGCAAAATCATGATGTACACGGCTGGATGTGAGTAGAACCAGAAGATGTGTTGGTAGACGAGCGTGTCGCCGCCACCAGCGATCGTGAAGAAATGTGTGCCCATCTCACGGTCGAACATCGCCATGAACTGCGCACCGGCGATGAAGGGAGTTGCCGCCACAACGAGGGCGGACGTGGCGAGGTTGGCCCAGACGAGCAGCGGCATCCGGAAGAGCGTCATGCCCGGTGCGCGCATCGTAATGATCGTGACGAGGAAGTTAACAGCCGTGGCAATCGACGACGCACCGGCCAACTGAATGCCCAGCTGGTACAGCGTCATGCCATAGCCGCTCTGCTCGGACAGCGTCGGATAACCGGTCCAGCCACCATCGAATGAACCAAACATGAACGATGACAGCAGCGTGAAGGCAGCAACCGGGAGCAGCCAGAACGAAAGGGCATTAAGACGCGGGAAGGCCATGTCGGCCGCGCCGATCATCAGCGGAATCACGTAGTTACCAATTCCGGCGAAGACGGGCACCATGAACACGAAGATCATGATCACGCCATGCTGCGAGATCAGCCCGTTGTACTGCTGGTTCGTCAGAACCTGCTGGCCAGGGTTGGCTAGCTCAGAGCGGAAGACCTCGGCGAACATGCCGCCAACGAGGAACATGATGAACGTGAAGACGATGTACTGAATACCGATGACTTTGTGATCGGTATTGAACTTGAAGTAAGCCCCCCACGAACGGGCGCCATGCTGGGAGTGGTCATTTGGGTCGAGTTCGCCACCCTTCATCCACGTAAACCAGTAGTCGAAGCTACCGATGCCGACGATGAAGCCGATGCCACCCGCGATGTAGGCGACCGTCAACAATGTGCTTTCTTGCAGCACCGGTGTCATCCCGAAGATGGACCGTGCTGCGACGGTGATCAGGATCGCAAGTGCCGCGAAGGCGGGGGCCACCCAGAGGCAGCGTGCGAGCGTTGGTTTTAGGACAGCGGTCATCGGTCGAACCCTCCAAGCAAGCCATCAGTCATATTTTCGCGCATCAGCCAGCGCTCCCCGTAGTCGTCTGTGCACTAGACGATTCGGCTGCCTTGGCAGCCTCGGCCTTTTGTTGAGTAACCCAGGCATCGAAATCGCTCTTGGAGACGACCTGAACCTTCGGAATAATCGATCCCGGTAGGGCGGTATTCATGCCCGTGTGACCAACACCGCAGAGATAGGCACAGACGATCTCGAAGGTGCCGATTTTCGTCGGTGTGGTCGAGACTTCGTTGACCTGTCCGGGTGTCGCATTCATCTGCATGCGCCATGCCGGCACCCAGAACGAGTGAATCACGTCGTTGCTCTCGAGCTCGAAAATGACCGGCTCGTTGACCGGCAACACCAGCGTCTGCTGATCCTTGAGATCGATGTCCTGATTGAGGTAGGCGTACTTCCAGCCGAACTGGTAGCCGAGGACATGGATCTGCTGACCCTTCGTTCGCGCCTGCGCTTCGACGTCGCCGCTGCGCAGGACGATCAATCCGCCAATCGCGCAGAGGACGACGATCACGAAGGGAATCACGGTCCAGACGACCTCGAGCCACGTGATGCCGTGAACATTGTCGCCCTCGCGCTCGTCGTTCGGGCGGGCGCGGAAGCGAAAGACAGAGACGAGCAGAAAGAGCACGACGATGCCAAAGATAATCCCGGAAAAGCCAAGGAAGAAGATGTAGAGATTGTCAATACCGGCGGCTTCAGCGGAAGCCTGCACGGGCAACGTTCGCGTGAAAATAAGAATCACGCTAATCACAATGCCGACGACGGTGCCGAGAATGGCAAGTGGCAAAACCTTGATCGTCTTCACCTCAGCCAAGCCTTTCGAACGCGCGCGTCAACAGGAATCAAATTGCCCACGGCTGGCATCGTATCCACGCTTGCGGACGACGCGCAACATCGCATCAAACGAAACGATGCCCTGATTGGGTATTCGGGGCGGTCACGCTATGCTGACGGCGCGTCGAGAAGCGACGCTAACGACCGGAGGATGACCCTTCCCGATGAGCGCCAATCAGACGCAGCCTACAGACGAAGAAGTCGCCGCACCGATGACACAGCTGGACTATGTCGATCGGATGCTCGAGCCGCGAGATACCGGCCTACAGTCGGCCTCTGCATTGCTGAGTGGTCTCGCCTGCGGCATGGGTGTGCTGGCTCTCTGGTTTGCGCCGATGATCTTGGGCTTCATCGGGATTGGTTTCGCCATTATCGGCCTCGCGATCAGTGGCAATCAGAATCGCATTGGCAAGATCGCGTTGATCATCGCTGCTGTCGGCTGGCTGCTCGGTTCGATCATTGCCGTCTTCACGGGCAATTCGCCGATCTCCATCAATCTCGCGTAGCGCCCTCGAGGATCAGACCGCGAGAGCGATCACGACGAACCCGATCGCGTAGAGAGCAGCCGCTCCGACGACGATCGTGAGGAGTGGGAGGGAGGTAGCGATCACGATCGCGCCCGCCACCGCACCGAGTGCCAGAGCCAGCACGATCGCGATCTCGAAGAGTGCGCCGCGGTCACGGTTCGACGTGCTCGACATCAGGTACTACGTCTGAGTTGGTGGTGCTGCTGGTGTCGATTCGTCGGCAGCGGGTAGCTCGGCTGGCTCGGTAGCCGAAGGCGTTGCCTCCGCGGCCGGGGCGCCCTCGATGCCGGCGGCAAACTCCGACGCCGTCTCGCCCAACATGTCGACGCGCGCTTTTGCGGAATCGCCAACTGACTTGGCTGCCTTTCCGATTGCAGTCTGCGGCTCGTGCTCGGCATCGTCGTCACTTGTGATGCCAGCGCGCACATCTCGAGCGGTGTCGCTCACGGATCGCGCTGCGCGCCCGATCGCAGTCTGCGGCTCTTCGCCCTTGGCACCGGCGCGCGCATCGTCGGCCAGGCTGGCGACCTCGTCGCGCGCCTCCTTGGCAGCCTCGAGAGCGATCGTTGCACCTTCTGTCGCCTTCTCACGACCCGCCACAGTGGCGCGATAGATCGCCGAATTCTCGTCGGCTTCTTCGCCAAGGCTCGCCTGCAACTCCGTTGCCGCGCCCTTGATGCCGCCGCCAGTCTCCTTGACGCGGTTTGCGCCACGCCGAAACAACTTTTTGCTGCCGCCGACGCCAAAGACCAGAAAACCGATCACGACGACGATCAAAATTTGGATAGGCGTTAAACCGAACATGCAGACTCCTCAGAAGCTCTTTACGCATTCTAGCGCTGCCAGCACCCGAGTAGGAGAAACCGCTGTGTCACCCGTTAAATCTAAACGCCTGATAATCATGATTATGGGAAGTAATAGTTCGTAGTGAGCGACTCTCTCACACCACTCGGGGCGGGAAAGCGGCAACAAGATGGAGAAGCGAGCAGGTCCGCGTCGAAGTCGCGATACGCTGCCTCCATGCGTTACGTGATTCTCGGTGGTGGTCCGTCTGGTTATGCCGCTGCATCTGCCGCCGCCGCACTCGGCGCCGACGTGACACTGATTGAGGACCGCGGCCTCGGCGGCTCCTGCACGCTGACCGACGCGATTCCCTCGAAGACGCTGCTCTCCACGGCCACGGTGCTCGCCGCCATCGATCGCGCCGACCAGTCCGGAGTTTCGTTCGAGCACGGCAAGCCTCACGTCGACATGCTTCGCGCCGTTGCTCACGCCCGCTGGGTGGCGACACATCAGTCGCGTGGCATCCGTGATCGTCTCGAGGAGACTACCGTTCGTGTCGTACACGGACGGGCCCACGTCGACGCGCCCGGCATGGTCCACGTCGACTGCGATGGCTATGAGCAGGAGGTCGCCTACGACTTCCTGCTGATCGCGACCGGGGCCAGTCCGTGGGTTCCGGAGTTTGCCGAATGTGACCATCAACGTGTCTTTACGACCCGCGAAGTACTCGAGCAGCGTGAGACCCCCGAACACCTGATCGTTGTGGGTGCTGGTGCTACAGGCTGCGAATATTCCGAATTTTTTGCTTCGTCTGGAAGCCAGGTGACACTCCTTTCTGCTCGCTCGCAGGTGCTTCCAAACGAGGACGAAGATGTCGCCGAGATTATCCAGGAGGGTTTCCTAGCTCGTGGTATCGAGATTCAGATGAACGCCCGGATCAATCAGGTCAACATCGATGGCGACCATGTCGTGGTCAAGGGCGATGATGGACATTCGTACCGCGGCACGCACGCCATCATCTGCATGGGTACGCGAGCGAATACAGCGGGCCTCGGACTTGAGTTGCTTGGCGTCGAGCTCGACGCGCGGGGCGCGATTGTCGTCGACGAGCACATGCAGACGACTGCCGAGGGGATTTATGCCGCAGGCGACGTCGCGGGCGGCATGATGCTCGCCTCGACCGGCGCCATGCAAGGACGACACGCGGCGCTTCATGCCTTTGGCGTGGCCGGTGACCCAATCCGCCTCCAGAACGTCGCCTGGACGATCTTTACGCGTCCCGAAGTCGCAACGATCGGACTCACGGAGAACGCCGCGGCGAGAAAAGCTATCACCGTCGATGTCACCAAGCACTACCTTGGGGCGAATCCGCGCGGGGTTATCTCGGGCTGGCGCGAGGGCATGATCAAACTGATCACGGATCCGGAGACTGGTGTACTGCTGGGCGGATCGATCGTCGGCTATCGCGCCTCGGAGAACATTGCCCTCCTGGCGCTCGCTGTCAACGAAGGGCTGAGTGTCGAGTCGCTCGCCAATACGGGCGTCGTCACGCCCTCAATGTCGGAATCGATTCAACGCGCAGCAGAGCGCGCGATGAACCGACGAATCGCGGCCAGCGGCTCGGGCATCGCACTACCGCGAACGCAGCCACTCGGCGCCTAGGTGCCGCTTGCTGGCACCGTGCTGGTGGCAGTCGGATCGGGAGTCACGTTGCCCGTGGTGTCGGTACCACCATCGTCGGTGCTCGCTCCCCCACCCCCACCCTGAACCGGCAGCTTCGGTCCGACGTAGACGATCCCGTCCTCTGGCGCATAGCGCCAGTGCCACATCTCCTGCCCGATCAGCTTGTCGTCCTTATACACCCGCCGGCCGTACTTGATGTGAAAACCATCCGCGCCCTTCCGCTGATGGATCTTGATCTCCCCCGGCGCGAGCGTTGGGTCGCGCTCGCGAATGATTTTTGCCTTGGTGTACGAGTATGGCTCGCCTTCGACAGCAACCACCTTCCGCCCGAGCGGATCTGACAAGAACTGCACCGTCAAGCCTTCGTCGTTGGTGTGCGTCAGGATCACGATCGGTGCGTCCCAGTTGTTCTTGAAGATCAGCTGCGGGTCGCCCCACGAGACTGTTGCCTCTCGTCCCATCGGATAGCGCGAGATCCAGAACGAGTGCGGGGTGTGAGCAATCAACTTGAGGCCACTAAAGAAGGCCGCATTGAAGGTCGTCGTGGCAACCTGCGAAACACCGCCACCGACCGAGTCCTTGAGCACGTTGTTCTCACCGATCATTGGTGCCTCAACAAACCCCCGCTGGAGCGTTCTCTCGCCCAACGCATCATTGAGCGAAAAGGTTGCCTGGGCCGGCAAGATGAACTGGTCAAGAATCTCGGCCGCGCGCTTGATGTTGGTCACCCGGGCACCACCGTTGTAGGGGGTGAAGAACTGCCCAACGATCTGCTTGACGCCGAGGTTTTGCGCCTCCTCATTCGTCAACGCCGGCTCGCGCACCCCCACGGTGATCGGCACAATCTTCAAATCGGGAGTCTTCTCCCAGGTACGCGCCAACGTCTCGACATCAACACCCCGACCATTGCGACCCCCGATGATCCGAGCCTTGCCCGCGGAATTCGTCACGAAGATCGCGTTCCGGGCTGGGCGCTCGCTCTTGCCGTAGATCCGCGTGAAGTACCCACGCAGGACACCACGCCCGATCGTGAACTTCACCGACTTCTCGGTTTGTGTAAAGCCGGCTGCGCGCTTTGCAACGGCTCTTGGAATCACCCGCGGGTCGTCCTTCAACGACACGATGTGGCGGGTCGTAACAAACGTCCGCGCGAGCTCCACCGCCTCGGTTGCCTCTGCCGTCGGAATGCGTGGCTCCACGACGCGCACAGCAACGGGAATCTCTGGGCCGGCGTGACCGATGTCGCGAACGGCAGCCCGCATGTCGGCGATATTTGGCAATTGGCCATTGACGGCTGGCGTCACCACAAACGCACCAGACTCGGTGGTGGTGATGCTCGCCGACTGTGGGGCAATCGACACTGCCTGGCGCACAGGAAGCGTGGCGCGCCGGTAGGCCTTCGCGTTGTACAGGTACGTCAATGGGATCGATCGCGTCGTGGTATCCCCGAGCCGTCCTCGCAGTCGCTCAACGAAACTCGAATCGGCTTGAGCCGTTGCCACGGCGGCAGCGGCATTCGGGCGCAGCTTGATCTCGGCCGGATCGATCTGGAAGCGATTGCCTCCTGCCACGAAGACCAAGCCGCGGGCGATCAGCTCGTTGCCGTGGGTGCGCACCACGGCACGGGCCTGTTGAACCGTCAGGCCTCCCACCGGCACACCATCAATTTCGGTACCGGCTGGAATGCTGCTGCCCGTATCGCGACCGAGATAGAGCGCCGCCCCGGTCGGTAGTGCAAGTACGACCACCACGATCACACCAACCACCAAGAGCAGGCGTCCACGGCGACGACGTGGCTTCGAATCGAGACTGCTCTCGATCGGTTCCTCAAAGCGGTAGACCCGCATCCGCTCTGGAGATTTCGTCACAGGCAGATTCTACGCAGGTCTGTGGGCTAGTCGCGAGGTAGAGGCGTCTCCGTCTCTACCTCGCGACCATTCCGTTCCGTGTCTCAGGCACTCAGCGCGAGATATTCGCGCAATTCCGGATTCGCCTTGGCCAGCGCACTGAGCGCACGGCCTTCGACCTGACGAACTCGCTCGCGGGTACAGCCCAACGTGCTGCTGACCTGATCGAGCGTTCTCGTACCGTTGCCGTCGAGTCCGAAGCGCAGCTCAACAACCTGACGCTCCTGCTCGTGCAGCTGGTCGAGTGCCTGCTGCAGGTCGACGGACACGTCACCTTCGGTGATCGCGGCATCCGGCTGCGTGGCGTTCTGGTCCTCGACGAGATCAGCGATGTCCGAATCGCCGTCTCCGACGCTGACGTCCAGGGAGATCGGGTCGTCGACGATGTCAAGCAGTGCGGTCACCTTTTTGAGACCAAGGCCCGTCGCCGTCGACAGTTCCTCGGGCGTCGCTGGACGTCCCAGCTCCTGCCGCAGCCGACGCTCGGCCTTGCGGACACGCTTGAGGTTGTCAACGACATGGACGGGCAGGCGAATCGTGCGTCCCTGATCGGCGATCGCCCGACTGATGGCTTGCTTGATCCACCACGTGGCGTACGTCGACAGTTTGAAGCCCTTGGTGTGGTCGAACTTCTCGACAGCGCGCATCAGGCCGACGTTGCCCTCTTGGATCAGGTCGAGGAGTGGCACGCCCGAGGCGGCACTGTAGGGACGTGCGATCGACATCACGAGCCGCAGGTTGCGCTCGACGAGCTCTTGCTTGGCGCGCATGTCCCCCGCGTCCTTGCGGCGGGCCAAAGCGGCCTCTTCACCGGCGCTCAACAGACGCCCGTCGCCAATCTGGCGCACGTACGTGAAGAGCAGATCAACTTCTGGAGTCTCGTCGAAGGAATCGTCAATGGCAACATCGGCGACAGGAGCGTCAAAGACGGTCTCTGGATCGACGACGCGGAGTGTGCGCGTAGGGCGCTTGGATGTGGCGGTTGCTGTCATGGCCTAAGCAGGATTCCGCGTTTCTGGCCGGCCCGCTACCGAAATCAGCGAATCCTGCCGGACTTCTAACAAAGTCCAAATATCTCGTCCGAGAATTGGCTTAGCGTGAACACAACGCCAACATTCAGCGACGACCAAACCGGCATCGCACGACACTACGTCGTGGGCAACAACAGCGTCTGCCCCGGCTGGAGCATCGTCGTCGACAGGTCGTTGAGCTGCCGTATCTGAGCAACAAGATCGCGCGGATCTCCCTCGGTGTACGCATCGGCGATCGACCAGAGCGTGTCGCCCGACTGCACGGCATAGCTAACCGGCGGCGCCGCGCCTTCACTGGATGGCGCGCTGCGAAGACCAAAGGCAAGCACGAGGGCGAGGACAGCGAGTAGCAGTCCCAGGGAACGGAGTATGCGGATGTCGAACATATGTTCGGTACAATAGACCGAACACACGTTCGTGTCAAGTCGGACTAGCCTAACGCGTCAACAGCGGCCAACACCGCATCCAGCAGCCGGTCGGGCCCGTTGCGTACCACGTCGTCAGTAACGAGGCCGGTCAGCGCCTCCGTCTCTTCGATCGCGCGCTGAGCACCAGCGTCGTCGAGCAGCTTCGTATTGAGTGCGATCGCGGCCACACGCGCCGGCCGCACTGCCGCAGACGACTGCTCATAGAGATGCACGACTTCGGGCAACGGCGGTATCGGTCGCGACCGATAGTCATCGTTGACCGTCTGCCCCGCCAAGTGTTGCAGGACGAGGACATCGGGTTGTGCTCCGTGCAGCAGCCCCTGTGTGACGCCGCTGTAGCCCGGATGGATGAGCGAGCCTTGACCCTCCAGAAAGAGCAGATCGCCGCGTGTTGCGCCTTCGTCGATCAAGCGCTCGGCAGCACCGGCGATGTAGTCCGCGATCACATGGTCGACGGCGATACCCCAGCCAGTAATCGCGATTCCCGTCTGGCCGGTAGCGACAAAGACGCTCTGGCGGCCACGCGCCTTGGCGGCATCAGCTAACTCGAGACCAGTCGTCATCTTGCCGATCGCACAATCGGTGCCGACCGTATGCACCACGCGAATCCCAGCAGGACGCGAGAGATCGAGGCGTGGGACCGACAGCCCCACAGGCGACGTACGCAGATCGCGCACCTCCACCCCATACTGGGCCGCGGCCGCCACCAGTTCGGCGTCATCCGATAGCAGCGTGTGCAGGCCCGCCTCGACGTTGAGCCCGAGCGACATCGCCAGCAGCAGCGTTTCGCGCCACGCAGGCGTCAGCTTGCCGCCCCCGGGAGCAATGCCAATCAAGACGGTCGTGGCACCCAGTGCCTGAGCGGCATTGACATCGGCGACGATCGGAACGTCGCGCCGCGAGAATGGCACAACACGGGCGGACGTCTTACCCACCTGCGTGCTGTCGACAACGCAGACAACGTCGCGATCACCAAAGCGCAACACGCCGTGACCCGTCTTGGCGTCGGACTGATCAAACAGTCCCTCCGCCAGAATTGCGAGACGCTCACTCATACAGCCCTCACTCCTAGTCCAGGTGCAGACGCAACGGTCACGACACCATCCTCAAATCCCAATCCTTCAAACGGTCCGTCGTCGATCAGCAAATGCCCGTCTAGATCAATGTGATCCATCAGCGAGGCGATCTGTGCGCCCTGGCTGATGCCGAGGTGCGACTCGATCATGCAACCGAGCATGACGGACAAGTGGTGTGCCCGAGCGGTCCGAGCAAGCGAGATTGCTCCCCGAATACCACCGGTTTTCGAGAGCTTGATATTGACACCATCGGCCATCGTGGCGGCCAGCGGCACGTCGTGGGCCTCAATGCAGCCCTCGTCGAGCACGACCGGCAGTCGTTGGGCCAATTCGCGGTACTGGTGATACGCGTCGTCATCGCCACGCGGAAAAGGCTGCTCGACGAACTCCACACCGAGCCGGAGCAGATCGGGTGTGATCGCCTTCGCGATCTCGATGTCCCAGCCTTCGTTGCCATCGATCCGAATCGGGCCGGCAAAGCCAGCACGGACGGCCTCGAGGCGCTCGAGATCCGAGGCGCCACCAACCTTCACCTTCAGCACCTTGTACCCGACGGCGCGACGCACCTTGTCGGCGGTTCCTTCGACAGAATCGATCCCAATCGTGAACGAGGTGGCTGGGCTGGTCGGCGCGAGGCCGAGCACGCGCCACGTCGGCTGTCCAAGGCGCTTCCCGATCCAATCGTGCAGCGCTCCATCGATCGCCATCCGCGTGCCACCCATCAGTCCTTCCGAACGCAACCGGTGCATGATCACTTCGAGCGCAAACGGGTCGTCACCGATCAGCGGCGCCACATCGCGCTGCACCTCGGCGAGCATGGCCTCCGTTGTTTCGCCGTGATAGTCAACGGGCGCACCCTCGCCGATCCCCACGACACCATCGTGCTCAAGCTCCACAATCAGCACGGGCTCGTGCGTCGAAACGCCTCGGGCAATCTCGAAGGGTTCATGCAGCGTGAGGTTCTCAATGCGAGCGCGAATCTCCATGCCCGATACCGTAAGGCACAGGGACACCAACAGGCCTCCGCTATCCTCTTTCTCATGCCCTCGTAGCTCAGGGGATAGAGCACAGCCCTCCGAAGGCTGGGGTCGCACGTTCAAATCGTGCCGAGGGCATCATGGTGGTGTGGTGCGTGCCACACCACCAATCCGACTCAGTCGCCAAGCGGGACGACGGGGATGCTGCTTGCGACCGGGAGCAGCGCGTCCGCTTCCACTGCTGCCAGCGGCACGCTCGGCACCTCCACAATCGGGATGGTCGCGACGACGCTGGTGATGCCCGGATTGCTGACCACGCTTTCAGACGTCGCCACGGGTGGGCGCTCCGCATTCGCCTGGGCTGGCTGCGCCGCTTCGGTAATGGTCACCGTCCGGACGGGCTCAGCAGCCACAACTGGATGAGCCGCATCGCCGAGCAGCACATCCGCTGCTGGTGCTTCGATCGTCACACCGTTGTTTGGCGTACCAGCAGACCGTGCCGGCACCAGCAAGATCAGCAGGGCCGCAACCACGACCATTCCAATCGCTCCTGGGACCAGCAATCGTCGCCTCGGTCGCGCCGAGCCTCGCTGCCGAACGGCCCGCCGCACGGGTGGCTCGACCCAGTCGGACTCAACATCGCGCTCCTGGTCGGGCGGAAGCAACCCCACGAGCTGCTCCGCCGCAGTACGCGATGGTCCTGTTCCGCCAAGAAAGGGCACACCGTCGACGATCAGCCGCCCTCGTCTGTCGGTCGCAAACATGACCGGCGTCAGATCGGCAACGTCGAGTCCCGCTGTTGCCAGCGCCATGCCGATCGCATAGGCCTGTCGGCGAGCGTCGGGCGGCAACGCCGCTGCAGTTGCCTCTGCGGCCGCCAAGGCAGCCCAGGCCGCACCGTCTTCGTCGGTGATGACTTCCAGCAGGCGCGGCAGGCGGGCCGCAACCTCAGCCTCGCGCCACGCGTCTTCCCACGCATCAACTGCGGCGGCATCGCCGGGAATGCCAACAATTCGGCACGCCGCCGCGTCGCGGTCGGCGTCGAGATCGATTGCCTCGATCATGCCGACGCGCCGCAGCGCACCGGCTACCCGATAGCGCTCACCAATCACAATCCCACGTGCGTTCAGTTCCGTATCCATAGCCAGACGCTGCCACGACTGCGACCACGCCACTGGTTCCGATCGTCGCGACTATCGCGCGGACTGAGATCGCCCACGCGCACGCTTGGGTCAGAGACGCACCAATTCGCCGCCGACCTACGCGGGCTGCCACACAATCGTCGCGATCTCGTCGCCGATCTCATCTTGCCGCGCCAGCATCTCGCCCGCGTCTGTCTCGTGGTCGTAGCCCAAGAGGTGAAGCACGCCGTGGATCAACAGATCCGTCAGCTCAGCCGCAGGCGAGACCTCTCGCTCCGTCGCCTGCGCCAGCAAGACAGGCAGACAGATGGCCACGTCACCGAGCATGCGTGGAACGCCGGGAAGCGATTCGTCTTCATCGATCGGAAAGGACAGCACATCCGTTGCTGAGTCTTGCTCGCGATGCTCGCGATTGAGGTCCTGCATATCGGACTCGCCCACGATGATCACGCCAACCTCGACCTCGCCAATCGCCTCGGCTAACAGCACGGCGGCGACCACACGATCGATCTCGGAATCCGAGACTCCGGATTCTGCCCTGTCATCGAGTTCGACGCTCATGCGTCGCGGGCTTCGTCCGAGATTCGATAGGCCTCGACGATGCTTTGGACGAGCTTATGACGAACCACGTCCGCGCGCTCAAACTCGATAATCTCGATCCCTTGGACGCCTGCCAAGACCTGACGCGCCTCGTTGAGACCAGACATCTGATCGCGCGGCAAGTCGATCTGGGTAGGGTCGCCGGTGATCACGGCCCGCGAGCCGAAGCCGAGCCGCGTCAGAAACATCCGCATCTGCTCCCGCGTCGTGTTTTGCGCCTCGTCGAGAATGATGAACGCGTCGTTGAGCGTACGGCCGCGCATGAACGCGAGCGGTGCAACCTCCACCACCCCGCGCTCCAGCATTGCCGTCACCCGCTCGCCGTCCATCATGTCGTAGAGCGCGTCAAACAACGGCCGCAGGTATGGATCGACCTTCGCCATCAGGTCGCCCGGCAAGAACCCGAGCCGCTCACCGGCTTCGACGGCTGGGCGCGTCAAGACGATG
>Ga0114966_10003455_pt1 | contig 13869 bp, 10 predicted proteins | sample M_130207_XF_Meta_FD_87029 | JGI IMG/M metagenome (GOLD analysis project Ga0114966, IMG submission 87029) | Freshwater microbial communities from Lake Montjoie, Canada to study carbon cycling - M_130207_XF_MetaG | ecosystem: Environmental > Aquatic > Freshwater > Lake | place: Lake Montjoie... | reverse complement strand
TTTTAAATATGCTTGCTTAAATATTTATTTAAATCCATTATAAACATTTGTGTTTCAAAATCCCATGTATCAAAAAAATTTGCAATTTCTCCATTTTTATCCGATTTTTCACTATATTTTAATACTCCACTATTATCACATCTTAGATTATCTGTAAAATTATTTTTATGATTTATTGCTATTAATATAAAACTATATGGAATATCCATAATTTTATTTAAACGTTGTTCTGTAAAATATTTATGTTCACCTTTCATACATGTTTCATCAAATGGCCTGCTTTCCCAAAATTTTTTAGTATATGCCATACTTGCTTCTGATAAACTAATTGGTCCATCACTACTCATTGAACTTTTATTCGATATAATATTATAAGTACCAATTAAGGTAGATCCAACGCATTCAATACTTTCAGATTTATATTTTAATAAAATTTTTATTCGTGCTAAAATACTTTCAGGAGGATAATAATCATCATCATCCATATGAACAATATATGGATTCGTAGAATTTGATATACATATATTTCTTTTCATTGCAATGGTCATTGGTTCATTTCCAGAATCTATATGAATAAATTTGATTCTTTTATCACGTGGAAGTAAATCTTTTACATCTTCATCTTCTGGAGAATCATCTACAATAATCCATTCTAATTTATTTTTTGGATAAATAAAATTTTCAAAATTACGTATAGCCATGCTAAATATTTTGCGTCTTTTATAAGTTGGTGTAATGATACTAACTTTAGGTAAATCATTTTCACTAATATTCGGTAATTTTAAAATATAATTTCCTTCACTATCAATATCATGTTCTGGAACCATTAATCCATTCAGAGTAGATTGCATAAAATCATATGAAACTTCTTTATTTTCAATATCTGAAAATCCGGGTTTTTGAATTGCGATCATTGGATCACATACATATACATTAAAATTAGGATGAATTTTTTCTAAATAATATCTATCAATTTCACCATCATACTTTTCACATTCTAATATTTTTGATACTAAATTATTATTGGATAAATTAATAATATATCCATGTGTTGTCCAACATTGAACTCTTGCATATCCTTTATGTTTTTTATCTAATACACGATGTATTGTTCCACCTAAATATATCATGTCCCAGTTATCAGGAGGAATTTCCATTTTACTTATTTCATTAATAAATTTTAAATCATCCTCAACAATCATTAAATATTTTTGATTATTGGTAATTGCATTTTTTATTACGGTTAAATGTGATTCTAAACATCCTCTTTTAGGATCATTATGTTTTATTGCTGTGAAAATATCAAATTTAATATTTTTACTTTTTAATTCTTTTTCAATATATATTCTTTTATCCTTACGTTCTTTTAAATTAATTACATTTATGTGAATACTATTAAAATACTTATGCATATTATATAATACAATATATAGGAATATATCTTTAATATAAATTTTTTTGATTATATTTTATGAAAATATAATATATTATAATATATTATATGTTAGAAATATTAAAAAATACAACCTCATCCGATATTTTATATGATTCATGGGTGAATGAGTCAAAAAAAATATTTTCAAAATTTAGTGATGATGATTTTTTCTCAGATAAAGCACAACATATATATTTCTATACAGATATTGATGATGATTCCGTAAATATTTTACAAAAAATGCTTATGAATCTATCTAAAACAAAAATAGATCATTCTGGAGTACAAATATCTCCAAAACCAATTATTATACATTTAAATTCTCCTGGAGGATCTGTTGCATCATTAGATGTATTTTATACACTCATTCAATCACAACGTGTTCCATTATGCGTTCTGATAGAAAAATTATGTTTATCTGCAGCTACACATTTAGCATTATTAGCTCCTTATAGAGTTATGATAGACTATTCAATCTATATGATACATGATTCTTATGGAGGAAATAAATCAAAATCATCAAATATGATACAATTAGAATATTCAAATTTATATAGTTATCAATATTATATTGAATTATTAAAAAAAAAAACAAAATTAACAGATAATGAAATTAAAACTTTCATTGAAAGAGATATTTTTATTGATGCTAAATATTGTTTAAATAAAAATATAGTAGATAAAATATTAAAATTACCAAAAATAAATAAACCAGAATATTATAATAATTGTAGTAATTTGCAATTAAATTTATCCACTTTTTTAAAAAAAACAAATTTAAATCATATTTATATTGATTATAATATCTACAATAATTATAATATTATAGCAAATGGAAAAAATTTTGAGGGAAATATAAGTGAAATAAAAGATTTAAATAATTTATGTATTCTTCTTGATAATAATTTTTTAATAAAAAAAGATAATATAAAACCAATAATTATGCATTTTAAACCAAAGTTTATTTCATATATGCATTCAACTTTAAATCCTCTTGATCTTATTCAATTAAATTATCGTTTAGCTATGATTCAAAAAAGAGTTCCTATTATTGCATTTATAGAAGGTTCGCAAAGTTTTGATATATTATCCTCTATTATAATGTGTCCGATAAGAATTATGATGAAACCAACTATTATTAGTAGTACTTTCGCATTTACATATGGAAACTTTTCATTTGGATATAAAACAATTGATATGGTAGATAATTCTTTATTTATTTTTAAAAATGTTCTTAAATTCTATCAAGAAACAACTAATTTACCAAATCATTATTATAAAGAAATGAGAAATAGTATTATTAATTTCACTCCAAAAGATTTATTAAAATATGGTATTATTCATTTGTGTTTGAGTATAAATAAAAAAAATATATCGAATAGTGATATTATTAAATATTTAAAAATTTAATATCCTTGTTTGTCTTAAATTATCATTATCTTGAACATCAATATCTAGAATTATTTTTTTAATTCCACGTGTTAATGCAACATAATATAGATTTTGTTCATTTCGAATATCAATATCATTATATATTCGGATAATATCATTCTCTAATCCTTTATAACTATGTATAGTATAAAATTCTACATTACATACTTCTTTATTTACAATATTTATTTTAATTTTATTTAATAGTTTATCTAATTCTTCAAAGGACATTTTTAATAAAAATTTTGGAAGATCATCTGAAAATTCATTTAATTCATCTTCGTCTAATTTACTTATTTGCAATCGTGAATGTAATTTTTTAATATATTCTATTTGAGAATCATAATTATAAATCCAAATATTTTTTATATTTTGTGCTGTTTTTAATAAATTTTTCCAACTTCTGAATAAATATACATATTTATCATCTGGAATAGTATTATATTCTAATACTGTCATATTAGAACTTTTTGATATCATCCAACAATCATTAAATTTAGCAGATATTTGATCACATGCAGGATTACCAACTCTAAAAGTAGAGTAAAATTCTAATATTAACGATGATGTTGGAAGTTTATCAAAAGCATTAATTGAACCTTTCCATTCATAAATTGCTTGTTTTGGATCTCCTACAAAAATTTTTGGTATAACTGTATCTTCCAATAATATTTTTAACATTGTATTATCAAAATCTTGTGATTCATCAATAAATATCATATTATAATTTTTATCAATATAATCTTTACACATATGATTTATTTCAACCATTTTTCGAATAGATTCAAAGGTGATTAATTCATAACTTAATACTTTTTCCCACATTTTTGTTAATAAATTTTTTTCACCCCCTAAAACTTTAGTACAATATTCTTTTATACATTTATATTTCGTTTGATTACAAAATTTTCTAAAATTAGAAATATAATAATTTTTAATTCTATATGGTTTATTGGAAAACCAGTCTATTATATATGGTAAAGTCTGAGGTTTAAGATCAAAAATATTTAAAGTATCATAATCAAAATCATCATCATCATCCATATTATTTTTCTTCATATTATTAATAAAGATCAATCGTGATAATGCATCAAATGTAAATGGATAAAGATTTTTGATATCTTTTTTCACAATTTTATCTTTTATTTCATCTATTAAACTTTTATTAAAAGCAATATATAATATCTTTTTATTTTTATGTATCTTACTTAATTCTAATAATGTCGTTGTTTTACCACTTCCAGCAACGGATTTTATAGCAATAATATCATTTTTATTAAATTTATGTTTATAAATATATTCTCTATAAACTTTATCTAAGAACATCATTGAATCATTACATCTTCCATATATTACTGGCGTAACTATTATTTCTAAATTTTTATTTTCAAAATATGCTACTTCTTCATTTGTAATTATATTTTTTAAGGAAGATAATTTTAAAAAATCTGAAAATGTAATAATTTTACACAACCATGTATTCATTATTATATTTTCACATTCAATTTTAAATGTTTTTTTGTTTTTTAACCATAAAATTTCTTTATATTTTGTTTCTAAAAATATATTATTTTTACATTCTTTTATTAGTGATTCCATATCATATTCATTCGGTATTTCGCATAATGCATATTTACCAATATTTACTTTTTTTATAAATTGATTTTCCATATTTAATAACCAGTCTTCTTGTGAAATATCAAGTTTAGAAATATTTATTGATTTAAATTTATCAAATTCTACGTTATTTAACATATTATTCATTAAATACTAATTTAAATTTATACTATTATAATAATCATTTTTTTTATATTTTATAATAAATTAAATATAAACAAAATATTTAAATTTAAAATTTACATAAGAATATAAATGCCACAATTAGTCAGACAATACTTTTATCATTTTTAGAGAAGGTAAAAGATTACGAAGTGTACTTTTATCTTAATTTAATTTATTAAATTAAATTATCTTTAAATATATTTTAACACAAATAAATAAATAAATATATTAAAAATATATTTTTAATATATTTATTTATTTATAAATAATAGTGTGCATATTCATGTATATAATATAAAGAATATATTAATATATATATTTATATGAATAATATACTATCTTTTGATTCAGAAATAGAAGATCATCCTATAAATATAAATATCACATTAAAAAAACATCAACTTGCAATGTTAAAAAGATGTAAAGAAATTGAAAATAAAGATTCAAGATTTGGAATAATGAATGATAAACCTGGAACTGGAAAAACATATGTAATATTATCTTTAATTTATGATACAAGATTATTAAAAAAAACAAATATTATAGTTGTTCCTCAAAATATATATTCTCAATGGATTATTAGTTTAGAAAAATTTAGTAATGATTTATCTTATAAAAAATTTATTGATTATGAAAATATAATAACTTTATATAACAATCCAAATATATTAAGTAATCATAATATTATATTAACAACATCTTCTTATTATCATATTATTGCAACAACATTAAGTTCATTAAATATTAGTATTAATAGAGTTTTTTTTGATGAAATTGATAGTATATCAAATATAATATCTACTAAAATAAATAGTGATTTTATTTGGTTTGTTTCTGCATCCTTTAATACTCATTTATTAGGATATTATAACAATGAATTAATTAATAATAATATTAATATTAATGATATAATATGTAAATGTGAGGATGATTTTATAAATTCAAATATTATACTTGAAAATCCAAATAAATATTATTATTTATGCAAAAATATTTATATTGATGATATTCTAGGTCATATTATTAGTTGCAATGATTTAAAATCATTGAATGCAATGGATTATACAATTGATAAAAGAAGAGTAAAAAATGAAAAAGAAGTAATTCAAATTATATTAATAAATAAAAAAAATTCATTATATTCAGATAAATTAAATATTGATGATGCAATTAAAAATATCGAGTTATATGAATTATATAATAAAAATTTAAATAGTAATAAAAATGCTTTTGAAAATATAATGAATGATTTTTATAATATTGATGAATTTAAAAATAATATAATAATATTTTTACAAAATTTTGATTATCATGCAGATATTTATATGAATATAAATATTGAAGATAAATCCAGAAGAGAAGATATAAAATTATTAAAATCATCTTTTGATAATATTATTGATATATTATATAATATAAACGATATTTCAAATAGTTTTATGGAATTTATAAAAAATACAAATGTAACTACACATATTAATAATATTATTGTAAATTTAAATAAATTAGAATTATTATTAAATAGTGTATATGAAATATTATTGAAAATGAATAATGAAAATCATTTATTTATTGATTTTTTTAGAAAATTTATAGATAAATTATTAAAAATAATTGTTGATTATCAGAATTCATTAATATCATCGGATAAATTAGAAATTTATAATAAAATATTTAATTTATCCACAAAAAAAATAAAAGAAAACGAGTTAAAAATAAATTTATTATATGAACGATTAAAAAAAAATGATTGTTGTCCAATATGTTATAATTTATTTATTAATAATAAAATATATATAACTTCAACATGTTGTAATAATAAAATATGTGAGGAATGTATTGATGAATGGTATAATATTAAAAAATGTTCATGTATTTTTTGTAATAGTGAAAATGTATTAAAAGATGATTTACTTTTTTATGAACAAGAATCCGTAAATAAAGTAGAAAATGATAATATTGAAATAGATAAAAATTTAATTGAAAAAGAAGATATTCATTTTGAAATAAAAAATTATTCAAAAGATATTTTTTTAAAAAATTATATTGATAATATAAAAGATAATGATATGAATAAAAAGATTATAATATTTTCTGATTATAATAATGCATTTGAATATATACAAGAAATATGTAATAATAAAATAGAATATATTGATTTAGATAAAGGAAATATAAAAGAGATGGATAAAGCAATAAATGAATATAAATTTGGAAATGCTAAAATATTATTATGTAATTCAAAACTTTTTGGGTGTGGAATGAATTTAGAAAATTCTACAGATATTATTTTTGTACATAAAATGGATAAAATGATGGAAAATCAAGTTATTGGTAGAGCACAAAGAATGGGTCGTAAAACTAAATTAAATATCATATATTTAGAATATGAGAATGAAGGTACTTATGTGATAGATAAAAAAGAATATACTTATTATAATAATAATATTAATAATGAAAATGAATTAGAAGACTTTTATAATGATAAACAATATTATAATATTATAGAAAATATTAAAGATATTGATTTTAATAATTCAAATGACATTGAAAACTTATTGTAATTAAATTAAATATCGTCTATTTTACTATATATAATGATTTCATAAATAGTGAGGAAACCTAGGTTTCCTACACATACCTTCCTATCTTTAAGCATTTTTATAAAAAATAAAATAATATTATTTTTATAAATTATATTTTTATTACAGATGGTAATAAAAAAGTAAGAATTTTAAAATCATTTTAGGCTAATATTAGATTAACAATCATTACTATACATAGAAAAATTACCATAATTTTTTCCATCAAAATTTACAATTTTCCATTGTGCAGAACTAATATTATCATAATTTGGTCCTGATATACAATTAAAAGTAAAGTCAATTGCATCGTCTTTACCAGTTTTTAAAATATATGCAGAATATTTAGTTCCATTAAACTCAACTACTAACTTTACTTTTATTAGAGCATTATTTAGAGGACTATTATATTCTATATATGATCTTACTTGATTATTATTTTGATCATAATTTACTTTATTTTTTGAAGCTGTTCTATTTAAATTTGGTATTCTTTCATAAAAATATTGACTCACTAACTTTGGCATTTATATTCTTATATTATATATAATTCTAGAAAATCGTAAATTTTAATTTTTCTATACAATAATTATTCATTATATAAATGAAGTATATTAATCAATATTTTTATAAAAAATGAATTAAAATATTTTAATTAATATTCATAAATTATTGATTAAAATATTGATTAAATTATAAATTATTTTTTCTTATATAAAAAAATATATATACAATTTTTTTTAAATTATTATATATAAAATCTGGACTAACTATAATACAAATGTATTATGAAATTTTTAGTAAAATTATTTCAGAATCATTATTAAGTTTATATCCTATTTTTGTAAAGTATATAAACTTACATTTTTGGTTACAAATATGGAGTAGATTTTTTATATATATATTTATATCTGGATTTTTTATAAATTGGAAATTTATATTTAATAATATATTTTCAAAATATGGTATTGCATTATCACTTATTACATTGTTACATGTTTATGCAACATATAGAGGATTTTTAATTTTAGAAAGTGGTATTGCATATATTATTTTTTATCTTTATCCACTTTTCATATTACTATTTGCAGGTGAAAAAATAGGATTTATTATTATATTTGCTATTATAGGTGTAATTATATTATCACATGAGAAAATCGATAATTTTGAAAATATTTTTAAAAAAAGTAAAAATATTGAAAATTTCAAATATGAAGGCATAATAATGATGATTATTTCAGCACTAACGGAAACATGTATTTATTTTATTGTAAGAAATATAAAAACAGATAATCATTGGAATCATATTTTTATGTCATATTATCTAGGTGCAATTATATTATCAATATATTATTGGAAAGATATTATAAATATTAAATTAAAAAGTTCTTTATCCATATCACTTCTCATCAATATTATTATTGGATTGATTGGTTACTTGTTAAGATTTTATGCAATGTCTAATTTAAGTACACATATATATGCACCATTATCTTATTTTGGTATTTTAATGGCATATATTTATGGAGTAATAATAAATAAAGATAAAATAACAATTACAAAATTAATTGGATCATTGTTTATCTTGATACCGAATATATATGTATTATTAAAAAATAAATAATATAGTAAAGAAACCTAGATTTCCTCACTATATACTTAAAATAGGAAGGTATGTGTAGGAAACCTGGGTTTCCTCACTATATACTTAAAAGTATTTATATTTAAGTATTTATAAATATATTTTTAAATATGATGAATTCTTGTGATAATTATACTATAAAAGTATTTTTAGATTCAAAATCAAAAGATACACCGAAATATTTTACACATCTTGCTTTTCATGATATGTTTAATCAGCCATTAAAAGAAGGTGATATACCAAATATTGTTACGGATATTACTTTTGGAAATAGTTTTAATCAACCATTAAAAGAAGGTGATATACCAAATATTATTACACATCTTACTTTTGGAGATGGTTTTAATCAACCATTAAAAGAAGGTGATATACCAAATTCCGTTACTCATCTTAGTTTTGGTAATAGTTTTAATCAACCATTAAAAGAAGGTGATATACCGAATAATGTTACTCATCTTAGTTTTCAAGATAGTTTTAATCAAATTCTAAAAGAACGAGATATACCAAATTCTGTCAATTATCTTAATTTTGGAGATGGTTTTAATCAAGTTCTAAAAAAAAGAGATATACCGAATAATGTTACTCATCTTAGATTAGGATATAGATTTAATCAATTATTAAAAGAAGGTGATATACCAAATTCTGTTACTTATCTTAAATTAGAATGTAGATTTAATGAACCTTTAATAGAAAAAGCTATACCGAACTCAGTTACTCATCTTATATTTGGACATTATTTTAATCAATCATTAAAAGAAGGTGATATACCAAATTCTGTTACTCATCTTAGATTAGGAAATAATTTCAATCAAATTTTAAAAGAAGGAGATATACCCAATAATGTTACTCATCTTAGATTAGGATAAAAAGCTATTCCAAACTCAGTTACTCATCTTACTTTTGATAATGATATCAATATTTTTAATAAAAAATAATCAATATCATATTTTTTTTATAATTTGAATGAATATTCATATTTTCATATTTAATATTATTAAATACTGGAGAAATATTTAAATTATATGGTGCTTTTAATATAATATATTTAAAATTTTTTTCATATAATATATTTAGAACTTCACATATGGATAATTTACCTATTTTCAAATTAAAATATTTAAAATTTTTGTACATATTTCCTCCCCATGGTGGATCAAAAAAAAATATATTTGAATAACTTTGTAGATTATCCAATATATTCAAAAAATTATCTAAATATATATCAACATTCTTTATAGATAATGCTTCTAAATTATTTTTTAAAACATCAAAATGTATGTTATTTATTTCAACCGCATATACTTTATCAAAATTTTTAGAAAAATGTATTGTATTACCTCCTATACCTGCTGTTCCATCTATTATTTTTTTTTGCATTATGTTTTTATCCTTTAAAAAAGATAATATAATATTTGTGATCCATTCTGCATCATAATTTTTAGTAATACTATATAATCCTTTATCCGTTATTTTCAAATTTTTATTATTTTGTATTGATATTTCTATATCATCTATACTAAAATATTTTTCTAAATTTATATTTTCTAAAATTATTGGTTGCATATATTTTTTTTCAAAATTTATCATATTATAATTATTTATTAAAAGTTATTTAAATATAAAGTATATTCATAATATATATATATAATGGGTATTCCAACATTTTTTTTATCAATTTTAAGAAATAAATATTATAAAAATATTCATTGTGGCGTACAGAATGGTAAATTAAAATGTGAATATTTTTTTTTAGATTATAATGGAATTGTATATGCAGCATTTGAAAGAATTAAAAAAGATATGAAAGATATGAAACATACAAAAGATAAGATAGAAGAAATTATAATTGATGAAGTTATCAGATATACAACATATTTAATTTGTGATGTTGTACAACCAGAAAAGTTAACTTATATAGCATTAGATGGACCAGCACCGCGTGCAAAAATGATTCAACAAAGATCACGTCGTTACAAAGGATATTTTGATAAAATTTATATACAAAATGAAAAAAATAAATTAAAATTAGATAATGAGGATATAGATTGGGATCGTAGTGCAAATATATCTCCTGGAACGGATTTTATGGAAAAATTAAGCAATCGATTATTAGAAACGATGAAAGCAAAAGGTTTTACTAAGCATAATTCAAAAATGGAAGTATTATTAAGTAATAGTAATGTTCCTGGTGAAGGTGAACATAAATTTCTTCCATTAATTAGAACAATGAGAAAAAAAGATAGTACAAAACATTCAAAAATATATTTTTATGGAAAAGATGCAGATTTAATTGTTTTAGCAATATCTACACATAAGAGTAATATTCATGTAATAAGAGAAGTTGATTTACAAACAGATGAAATGAAAAAGATGTATGAATCATATGAATTTGTAGATGTTCATATTGATAACCTTAGAAATGCATTTTATAATGATTTAACACGATCGCTTAAAAATCATTCATTCGATAAAATAAGAATTATAAATGATTATATTTTTTTAACATTTTTGGTGGGTAATGATTTTGTTGTATCTCTTCCATATTTGAAAATTAAAAAAGATGGTTTAGAAATGTTGATATCAGTGTATAGAAATATAAAAATGAATCAAAATGATTATTTGATAAATTATCATCCAGATAAAGATGATTCTCCTCAATTAAATATTCCTTTTTTTAAAGAATTAATAAGTGAAATGAGTAAAAAAGAAGATTTTTTAATGAAAAAACAACAAAACGATATGAATAAAATAATGAGTGGTGTAATAAGTAATAAAACACAAGAAAAAGAATCGTATTTAACACCATTTGAAATATTTAAATCTCGTTATGAACATTTAGAAGTTTGTTCTCCTCATCATCCTTTATACAAAAAATATCATGAAGATTTTAAAAAAATGGATTATAATAAAGATTATGAAAGTTGGAAAGAAGAATATTATAAGTATTATCTTAATATTGATAAAAGTAATGAAGACGAGTATTTAAATATGAGAATAAAATTAGTTAATAATTATTTAGAAAGTGTTATGTTTAATTTAAAATATTATTTTCAAGGTTGTCCATCATGGCAATGGCATTATAAGTTTAGAATATCTCCATTACTAAGTGATATACATTATGTTTTAGAGAATAATATAGTAGATATGAATACTATTACATTTATAGAAGGTAGTCCTTATACTCCATTTCAACAATTAATGTTAATATTACCTCCTCAAATGAATCTTTTAGTTCCTTCACCATTAAGAGCAATAATGAAAGATGATAAATTATTATGTACACAATTTTATCCAATTGATTTTAGAATTGATGTAACCATCGGACAAAAAACAATATATTCTGAAGCAATATTACCTGAAATTGATGAAGAATTATTAATTGAAACGGTAAAAAAATATGAAAAAAAATTAAGTGCAAAAGAAATAGAAAGAAATACAATTAGAATAAAACCATTGATGGTTAAATGATTTATATAGTCATTACATAAAAATATATTTTTTATACAAATAATGCTTTAAAATAGGAAGGTATGTGTAGGAAACCTAGGTTTCCTCACTATAAATCTTTCATAATTTCTTCATTTACTCTTTTATTAACTCTTTCATTATATTCTTTCTTAAATTTATTATTAAATTCTTCATCAAATTCTTCATCTATTTCTTCACTTATTTCTTCACTTATTTCTTCACTTATTTCTTCACTTATTTGTCCACCTATTTCTTTATCTAAAATATAACTTTTAAAAGTAATATTAAAAATTTCAAATAAATATTTATCAACCTTATCAAAATTTTTACATAATTTATATGGCGATGATGGTTTCACTAAAGTAAAAAATAAATTTAATATGTTTTTAAAACTTCTGTTTTCACATAATATACATACACATTTTAGATATTCTTGATTAAATTTAAAAATTTGTTTACTAAATTCTACTTGTTTGTAAATAAATTCAATTGGATATGAAGTTATTTTATTTAAATTACATACTAATATCATTTTTTCATTATTATTTTTACATTTAATAAGTAAACTTAAATAATATTTTTTATATTCATCAAATGATTCATCATCTACATCATTTCCAAATGATTTAAAATATACAATAGGCCAGTAATCAAGATTAAAATTAGACATCATATTATTATATATAAATTATTTATATATAATAAACTAAAATTTTAAGTATAATTCTAATATATATATTTTTTATGAAAATTTCCATAATCTATATTTATATTATTAATATTACTATAGGAGGATCTTTGATAAGCACACATTGGATATAAACAATATTTATTTTCTATAAATATATCATAAGTATTGTCAATTTCAATATCTGAATGTTCAATTATTTTAATAATTTTTTCTATATTAGCACGTTTAAATAATTGTGCAGTTGTTGTTGAACATCTTTTTAATTTAAGTACATTATTATCTATTTTAATAGCATCTTCTTTATTTTTTAAATTTGATGAGAGAAAAAATATATCCCAATCAATATTTTCTAATTGTATTAATGCTAAATTCAAATATGTTAATAAATTATCTTCAAATACAATATCATCTTCTAATATTAAAATATATTCTTCAGTATTCAATAAACTTTTTTTTAAAACTTCTAAATGACTTATTTTACAAGATGATGCATTCAATAAATATTTAATATCATTTTTTTTCCATGCTTTTAATCTATTTATTAATTTATATTCTTTGTTCATTTTAATTGCAGAAAATCTTTCTATATTATCTAATTTAATTTTTTGACATTCTTCGAATGACTCTCTTAAACGATCTTTTCTATCATCTAAATTAATTATATATGTTTTAATACTGTTCCCTAAATTATAATTTGTGTGAGTTAGATCATCTATATGATCAGTATGATTAATATCCTTCATATCATCTATATTATCATTATCCTTCACATCATCTGTATGATCAGTATCCTTCACATCATCTGTATGATCAGTATTATCAGTATCCTTCACATCAT
>Ga0114966_10003454_pt1 | contig 13870 bp, 9 predicted proteins | sample M_130207_XF_Meta_FD_87029 | JGI IMG/M metagenome (GOLD analysis project Ga0114966, IMG submission 87029) | Freshwater microbial communities from Lake Montjoie, Canada to study carbon cycling - M_130207_XF_MetaG | ecosystem: Environmental > Aquatic > Freshwater > Lake | place: Lake Montjoie... | reverse complement strand
GGTCCCCTGTTCTTCCTGCCGGACAACGCCAGCTTTGCCGAAGTGCCTGGGCTTGAGCGCGAAGTGGACAAGTTCATTGACATGGACTTTGCCAAGCGCATCGCCAAGGAGTTTGAGACCGGCCGCATTGTGGTCATTCAGACCACCAATATGGACGACGGCAGCGCGCAGCCGTTCAATTGGAGCTTGGCGGCCAAGCAAGCCACTGAGGACGGCAACATTCGTCGGCTGCAGAACATTCTGCTGGCTTCCTCAGGAATTCCCGGCGCATTCCCACCGCGTGAGATCGATGGATCGCTGTACGTCGATGGCGCAGTGACCAGCAACATCATTTACGGCGGCGCATTCAAACGCAACGAAACATTCGGTGCAACATGGAAGCGCATGTATGCGGGCGAGTCGATCCCCAAGATTCGCTACTGGGTCATTCTCAATAACTATGCAGCTGCGCAACCCGTCACGGTGCAACCGACGTGGCCGAGCGTGATCTCACGCGCACTGGAAGTGGCCGTGCGTGCTTCAACAACAATCGCTCTCCGGCACTTGTATTCCATGGCCGAGGTCAACCAACTCCGCGGCGATGGCGACATTGAAGTTCGCTGGATGGCCATTCCCGATTCTTGGAAGGCCCCAACCGAAGGTATTTTCCAACAGGAAACCATGCGTTCGCTCTCTGACCTCGGCATGAAGATTGGCGCCGACCCGGCATCGTGGCAGACTGAAGCTCCGTGAGTGCGCTTCCTGATGGCGCCGCAGTTGGACGATCACGCAGCACGACTGTGGTGGCGTTCGTTGCGCTCTACATCTTCTGGGGTTCGACGTACCTCGGCAGCAAGTTCGCCATGGCGAGTTTCCCTCCCGCGCTGCTCAGCGGCATCCGATTCACTATCGCTGGACTAGCGATGGCGGGCATCCTGCTCGCGTCTGGAAAATTGCATCTCAAGGACTTCGCCAACTGGCGTTGGTGGCGCAACTGCGGACTCGCTGGCGTCTTGTTGTTCGCTATGGCGAATGTCATGGTTTCCATGGGCGTGCAGCGCATCCCATCCGGCGTTGCGGCTTTGATCGTGGCGTTAACGAGCGTGTGGATCGTCTCGCTCGACCGAATGATTTCGCGCGCCGGCGCACCGAGTTGGACAATCGTCTTAGGGCTCGGCTGCGGTGTCGCCGGAGTCACGGTCTTGGGAGGACCAAGCTGGGGCGGCGGCGCGAGTGAGCTGAATACCGCTGGCGTCTTGCTTGCTGCGGCAAGCACCCTCGCGTGGGCTGCTGGCACCATGGTGGCGAAACATTCGGCGCGCCCAGATTCGCTGTGGGCGGCAAGCGTGATGCAAATGCTCGGCGGCGGCGCAGCGGCACTCGTTGTCAGCACCGTCTTTGAGCGCAGCGCGTGGCCCGCGTGGGAGGCCGTAGCGCCAAGTTCACTGTGGGCGATCGTGTATTTAGTGGTCTTTGGATCACTCGTTGGTTTCAGCGCATATGTGTGGCTACTGAGTAATGTGAACGCTGCTGCCGTCGCCACCTATGCATATGTAAACCCCTTAGTTGCGCTCTGCCTTGGAACGCTCATTGTCGGCGAAGCCATCCCTGCGCGTACCGCACTCGCGGCGCCGCTCATCCTCGGCAGCGTTGCACTGATGCAGTTTGTCAGACCGCCATCGAAGGACGAGCCGCCAGTTGCAGAGGAATAATCGGCAGGCACGTGATGCGCGCTCACCCGGTCCACGCGCGGACATGATCGCCGACAACAGCGGTCACCACGGCGAACACGCGGTCACGGTGCGATCGAACAACCACGTTCTGCGTGCCATCATCTTTGATCGCACCCACGTGTTCAATGCGTAATGAACGACCGAGCGCATCGGCGCCGATTCGTTCTGCCTTGACTACGGACTCTTTGGCGCACCAGAGTCGGAGCGGCCACGCATCATCATTCCAGGGGAGCTTCGATTCACCGGTTTCCTCTGCGAGTGCTCGCAGTGCAGGAATGCCAGACGCATTGATCGGCTCGGTATCGATGCCAACGCTCGGCGCACCGGGCGCAGCGATCGCGCAACCTGCGAGTCCACGCGTGTGTGCAATCGATACAAACGGGGCCGCGCGATGACCCGCGATGCGCGGCGCGCCTTGAGCGTCATGTTCGATGACGGCACCATGCCACGCGCTTGGGCCGTGCGCACTCTTCCACGCGGCCACTGCGACGCCGAATGCAGCGCGACTCGTTTGACGACCAAGCTCTCGCACGTGCATGCGTGGAGCATCGGGCTCGTGCACGAAGGGGAGCCAGATGATGATGGGAGCCAACATGTCCATGGGCGCGGAGTATGTCCGAAAGTCAGGGGCGCCAACAAGGGTGAACGGCACCTATTTAGACGGAGAAGTATCCGGCGCCGGGGTGGTGCACGATGATGGCGCTTGTTGACTGCTCTGGGTCGATCTGGAAATTCTCCGTGAGATGGCAGCCAATCCGCTCCGGACCAAGCAGCCTCCACAACTTCTCCTGGTCAGCCATGTCCGGACACGCCGGATATCCAAAGCTGTAGCGACAGCCGCGGTATTTCTGCTGGAAGAGCTCGCGGATCTTCGGGCTGTCGTCGTGTCCGATGCCAAGCTCAGCACGCATCCGCTTGTGCCAGAGTTCAGCAAGCGCCTCAGCACATTCCACGCCGAAGCCGTGGGTGTAGAGGTACTCCGTATATGCATTGCTGTCGAACAACGTCTTGGCACGCACGCTTGCCATCGGACCCATCGTGACGCAGGTCAGACCAACTACATCACGCTCACCTGAATCTGCAGAACGGAAGAAATCGTTGATCGAAAGCCTCCGACCTGACTTCTGCCGCGGGAACGCAAATCGCTCCACCTCACGCGCTGGATCAGTCGGGTCATAGATCAGCAACGCATCGCCTTCGGTGGCACATGGGAACCAGCCATACACAACCTTTGGCTGGAGGAACGCACTTCCCTCATCCTTGGCTTGCTTCTGCATCCGCGCGAGTGCCGGACGCGCCTCGTTGTCCAAGAGTGCTTCGTACGCCTTGGCATCAATGTCGCCTTGCTTGAATCCCCACTGACCGCGGAACAAAGCGGTCTGATTGATGAATGGGAACAATTCATCAAGCTCAACATGCTCCACCACGCGCGCGCCCCAGAACGGCGGATCGGGAATGCGATCCACTGCAACCACGGAACTGGCTGGACGCGCACCCTCGGTACCGCCCGAGCCCTGCTCGCCGCGCATCGCCGCGCCGCCGTCAACGCTCTCGATGACCGCCGTGCCGCCGGCAGGCTCTTTACCGACCGCACACGCACGCGATGCTGCAACGCGCTCGTCAACGGCGCGGCGCTTGCCGAGGCGCTCGTCGATCTGCTCGTCGATTGCCGCGAGTGTTCCAGTGGCCAACGCGTCGCAGACAGACATGCCCTCGAATGCGTCGCGGCCGTAATAAAGCGGTCCCGCGTAAATGCCGCGCAGGTGACTTTCAGCGTAGTGACGCGTCAGCGCCGCGCCACCGAGCAGCACCGGAAGTTTGATGCCGCGCTCGTTGAGTTCGCGCAGATTCTGCTCCATGACGCCCACGCTGCGCACCAACAATCCGCTCATTCCAAGCGCATCGGCGTTGGTTCGCTCTACCGCATCAAGCATCGCCGTCAGCGGCTGCTTAATACCAATGTTGTGAACTTCGAAACCATTGTTCGTAAGAATGATGTCAACCAGATTCTTGCCGATGTCATGAACATCACCAGAAACCGTGGCGAGCACGATCCGTGCCTTCGCACGCCCCGTCGCTCCAGCCTTCTCCATGTGCGGCTGCAACAACGCCACTGCCTTCTTCATCACCGTGGCACTCTTCAGAACGAACGGCAACTGCATCTTGCCGGAACCAAAGAGGTCTCCAACAACTTTCATACCTATCAGCAAGTGGTCATTGATGATCTCGAGCGGGCCATACACAACGAGTGCGCGATCAAGGGCGGCTTCAATGCCCTTGTCCTCGCCGTCAATGATGTGCTGCTGGAGCGCTTCTTCAATCGGAAGATCGGCAAGCGTCTTGCGCACCTCCACGGTTTCTGAACCATCTGGAAACAGACCGATGAAGTACAGCAGCGGATCGAAGTCTTCCGGCATACCTTCCGGCCGCTCCGCGCCACGACGATCGAAGATCAGCCACTGCGCAGCGTCCCATTGTTCCTTCGGAATTCGATTCTCCGGAAGAATCTTGCTCGGATGAACGATCGCCGCAGTCAACCCGCGCGCGCGCGCCTCATGCAAGAACGCGCTGTTCAGAACCGCGCGTGCCGATGGCTTCAATCCGAAGGAAATGTTGGATAAACCAAGGAGAATTTGGCATTCTGGGAATCGCTCGGAAATCCGCTTGATGCCGTCCAGCGTCTCAAGACCCAAGCGCCGATCTTCATCATTGCCCGTAGCAATGGTGAAGGTGAGCGGATCAAAGAACAGATCGTTTGCGTCAAGCCCCCACTTACGAGTGAAGAGATCATGAATGCGCGCCGCGATCTCCACCTTGCGATCCGCGGTCTTCGCCATACCAGCCTGCGGGTCTTCATCAATTGTGAGCGCCACGCACGCCGCTCCATAGCGCTTCAGCAGCGGGCAGATTTCGTCGATGCGCTTCTCGCCATCTTCAAGGTTGATGCTATTCACGATGCAACGACCACCAGCGCGCTTCAGTGCCGCCTCAATGACATCAGCCTGCGTGCTATCCACCATGAGTGGCGCGTTCACATGTTGCACATAGCGACTCGCAACTTCGGCCATATCACTCACGCCGTCACGACCAACGAAGTCGACGCACACGTCCAAGAGATGACTGCCGTCGCGCATCTCTTCCTTCGCCATGCTGACAAGGGCGTCCCAATCATTCGCATCCAGGAGCGTCTTAAACTTCTTGCTGCCGTTGGCATTGGTGCGCTCAGCAACAATCAGGAAACTGTTGTCTTGTCGGAACTCAGTGAATCCATAGAGGCTTGAGCATCCCGGAGTACGCACTGCAACACGCGTAGTCGGCGTGCGCGTGCCAACTACTTCGCGCAGCGCGCTGATGTGTTCATTGGTCGTTCCGCAGCAGCCGCCAACAATTCCGGCGCCAAATTCCTCAATGAATCGGCGCATTGCGGTGCCAAAACCCTCTGGACGCAAGGGGTATTCCGTTCGGCCATCCACCAGAATCGGTAAGCCCGCATTGGGAATCACACTGAACGGTCGGTCCCAGTGCTTTGCCAGATACGCGATGTGCTCAGCCATCTCCGTAGGGCCCGTGGCGCAATTCAAACCAAGGCTGGCAATCGGAAATGAGCGCAGCGCATTCACGACCGCCGCCATGTCCGAGCCGAGCAGCATGGTGCCGGTGGTCTCCATGGTGACGCTTGCAAGAACGGGAATGTCTTCATGCGTCTTTCCAACAGCACCGATCGCGTCGAAGCACGCATTGACGGCGCACTTCACCTGCAGCAAATCTTGGCTTGTCTCCACAATCAAACAATCCGCGCCGCCATCGACAAGACCACGCGCCTGTTCGCGGTAAGAATCGAGCATCGATTCCCACGATGCTTGTCCAAGCGTAATGAGTTTCGTTCCTGGCCCAATCGAGCCCGCAACAAAGCGCGGGCGATCACGCGTACTGAACTTGTCTGCCGCCGCACGCGCCACCCGCGCTGCGCGCACGTTGAGGTCGTACACCCAACTGACCATTTCTTCATCAAAGTCAGCCGCGACCAACTTGTTCGAACCGAACGAGTCCGTTTCTACAACGTCTGCACCCGCTGCCAAGAATCCCTCATGGATGCGCTGAATCAAATCAGGCCGGCTGCGCACCAAGATGTCAGTGCAATTCTCTCGCCCGAGGTAATCCTCCGCAGCACAATCAGCGCACGAATGAATGCTGGTTCCCATCGCACCGTCAAACACCACGATGCCACGATCCAATGCCGACTGAAAGGTGCTGGCCATATGTAGATGAACCGTACTTCAATACCACCGATGATTCAACCGTTCATCCGGATGAACGGATGGATGGCGACCGAGAGTGTCATGGATTAGTTATTATCAGACGCAGTCTGCCTATGGGGACGATCACCCTTCGCCATCCCGCTCCCCTTCGTACCCTTGTCCCTCCATGCTCTCGTGCCTGCCATTGATCGCCGCCATCATTGCCGTTGTTTCGCTCGCGCAACCCGCCCGCGTCAACACATCAACTTCAGAACACGCATCAACAAACGCCGCCACCTTCGACGCCGTGTGGACCACCGTGCGCGACACGCACTGGGACCCATCGCTCGGCGGTATTGATTGGAACGCCGTCCGCGTTGAGTTGCTCCCGAAGGCCGAGGCTGCAGACTCCAACGATGCACTCCGCGCCGTCCTCATGGACGCACTGAGCCGCTTGAAGCAAAGTCACTTTGCAATCATTCCCGGGGAACTCGCAGCGACCGAGCCAAGCGCCGACCCGCCGGCTACTCGTCCCAGTCGCGCGAGCCGCGAAGGGCAATCGGGAGCCGAACTTGCATTCATGCCGCGTCGAGGCGCTGAGAACCAATGGGACGCGATCGTTGTTGCAGTGCAACCCGGATCATCCGCTGAACGCGCGGGCATCACGCCGGGCATGCGCGTTGAGAAGATCAGTAGCGGAGCGAGCGATGCAGGCTCCACACTCGGCGAGCGCCTCCCGCCCGGTGACGGACTTGAGCGCTACGAACGCGCACAGATCGCGCACGCAGCCACGACCGGAGATCCCGGCACCACCCGCGCTTGGCATCTTGAAGCGATTGACGGCTCCACGCTCACTGCCGATGTCACCTATGAAGTTGATGCACGACCGCACACCAAGTTCGGCTCGCTTCCCTCGCTACCAACCGAACTCACGTGGCGACATCTTGACGAAACCGAGCGCGAGCGGTGGAGTGCAACGAACCACGAAATCGGCCTGATTAGCTTCAATATCTGGCTGATTCCTGTGGCACGCCCATTCGACATCGCCATGGACACGCTCCGTTCCGCCGACGGCATCATCATTGATCTGCGCGGCAACCCCGGCGGCATCGGCGCCATGGCCATGGGCATCGCCGGTCACTTCACAGCCGAGGCAAGCGAACTCGGCGAGATGAAGACGCGAGACGCCAAACTCCAATTCAAGACCAACCCCCGAACGGTCAGCAGCGCGGGCATTGCCGTTACCACATACGCCGGCCCGGTTGCCATTCTGGTGAACGAATCAACAGCGAGCACGAGCGAGATCTTTGCTGGCGGCATGCAGTTCCTCAAGCGCGCCAAGGTCTTTGGAACACGGACCGCTGGCGCCGCTCTCCCCGCCGTCACCATGACGCTTCCCAATGGCGACGTCTTTCTGCACGCCATCGCCGACTATCGTCTCCCCGACGGCACCGCGCTCGAGGCGTCCGGTGTTGTGCCCGACAACGCACGCCCGTACGCGCGCGCCGATTACGCCAAACTTGGCGACCCCGCCATGGCTGAAGCGGTCCGTTGGATTGCTGCGCAACCAAGTCACAGAAATTGAACCCACACAACTGAATTCATCCAACTTCGGATTTCAAGAACTACTTCTACAAGGACACCCTATGACCAAGCGCACCATCTTCTCGTTCTTCTCGATCGCCCTCGCCTGCACAACCATCGCGCTTGCGCAAGTTGTGCCTGCGCCAACAGCACCAGCGAAGCGACCAGCTGCTGCACCAAGTGCGCCCGCTGCTCCAGGTGCCCCGATTGCACCCTCCACAACCCCGCCTGCTGCACCCGCAGCTGCGCCAGCACCCGCCACGCTTCCAAAGTTCGCCGCAGTTGCCTTCGAAGGCGCCAAGCCATCCGCGCAAGAACTGCTTGCGCGACACATCGCCGTCACCGGTGGCGAGAAGGCATGGCAAGCGAAGACCATGATCAGCTCGAAGGGTGCCATTGAGATTCCCGCGGCCGGACTGAAGGGCGCCATGGACATGCAGGCCATGGCTCCAGACAGCATTGCCATCGCCATGGACATTCCGGGAATGGGTCAGTCGCGCACCGGGTTCGACGGAACCACTGGCTGGTCGATCGATCCAATGCGCGGGCCCGCCATCATGGATGCCAAGCAGATTGCAGACCTCAAGCGCGATGGAAATTTCCGCCGCGACCTCGAACTCATGCACAACGCAGGCAACGCAGAAGTGCTTGGACTCGTGGAATTCGAAACGCGTCCGTGCTGGCAGGTGAAGATCGCGACCGCTGCCCCGGGTGCTACGCCAAGCAACAACTTCTATGACAAAGAAACTGGCCTGATGGCCGGCATGACCATGATGGCTGCAACGCCGATGGGCGAAATTCCCGTGACTCTGTTGACTGCCGAATACAAGGATTTCGGTGATGTCAAACTGCCCGTGCGCACCACCACCAAGGTGATGGGACAGATGCAAGTGATGACCATCGATTCCGTTACTTGGGAGGGCGTCTCTGCCAAGGCATTCGAACTCCCGCCGGAAATCGCTGCTATGAAGAACGCTGCCCCTGCTGCCCCCGCCGCCAAGTAACTGCACCAACCTGCGCGCTATGACCACCTCCGCTGTCAGTCTTCGCTCCGTTTGGAAGCGATTCGGAAAGACCGAGGCCGTTCGCGGCATCGATCTTGATGTGCCCGATGGATCCCTCACCGGCTTCATCGGACCCAACGGCGCAGGCAAGAGCACCACCATCCGGATGATCATGTCGATCATTCATCCGGACGAGGGTTCCGTGCAGGTGCTCGGTGCCAACGCGATCGCTGCGAAGGATCGCATTGGCTACTTGCCGGAGGAACGCGGGCTCTATCGGCGCATGCGCGTGCGCGAGTTCCTGAAGTTCATGGCCACGCTCAAGGGGCTCCCCGCTTCTGGCTTAGACGCGCGCGTCAATGCTTGGCTTGAGCGAGTGCAACTCACCGAGGCCGCAAAGAAACGCTGCCAAGAACTTTCCAAGGGGCAACAGCAGAAAATCCAGTTCGTTGCCAGCGTGATCCACGATCCGGAACTCATCATTCTGGACGAACCGTTCAGTGGACTCGATCCAGTCAACGCCCGCCTGATCAATCGCCTGATCCGCGACTTGCATGACGCTGGACGCACCATCATCTTCTCGACACATGTCATGCACCAAGCAGAGCAACTCTGCGACCGGATCATCCTGATCAACCGCGGCCAGAAGATCCTCGACGCATCGATGCCCGAGATCCATGCGCGATTTGATCCGCGCACAGTCCAAGTCGAGCCGTCGTCGCATGATCCCGCCGAAGCTGGTCGACTTGGCGCACTTCCTGGCGTGGAACGAGCGCAATGGAATCCCGAACGCCACGCTGCAGAGTTGACCATCGATCGCGACTTTGATCCGCAAGATGTAATGCGCGCAGCGATCGCGCTGATGCCCGTACGCACTGTTGAATTGCGAAAGACGACGCTTGATGATGTCTTTGTGGAACTCGTTGGCGAGGACATGCCCTCGAGTGAGGAATCTGGCAATGGCTGATCGAACACACGCGAGCCCAACCCGCAGGATCTTGACAATCGCGTTTCGCGAATTCCGCCACACCGTCATCACCAAGGGATTCATCTTCGGCGCCCTGGTGATGCCAGTAGTGATGCTTGTGGCTATCGCAGCCATCGGGACGCTGGTAGGAATGCAGATGGCACCGGTCACGGGCACGCTCGTGGTGATCGATGAAAGCGGTACGGTCGCTGCGTTCGCTGCCGAGGAACTCGCCCCAGAGCAAGTGGTGAAGGAGATGCAGGAAAAACTGAAACGGAATTCTGCACTGAAAAATTGGGGTGGCAGCGATCTCGCAAATCAAGCGACAGCGAACCTCCCAGCAGTTGATGTCAAGGTGGAGTCCGTGCAAGATGCCACTCGCGTTGAAGAACTGCGCGCCAAGGTGCAAGACGGCTCGCTTCTTGGTCTCGCAATCGTCACGCCGGAACTCCTGAGTGCAGACCCCAAGGATGCAGAAGGCAACGACCTCACTTACACGCTCATCGTTCCGAAGTGGAGTGCCCCGCGACTCACCGGCATGCTGGAGAAGTCCATAGCGAAGGCCATCGTCAAGGCGCGCGTGAAGCGCGTCGGTACTGACTACACATCGCTGCAATCGCTGCTTTCAGTGCCAGAGACATCGGTGCGACGCATGTCCGCCGATGGATCCGAAGCAGAAGAGAACGCTGTCGCCAAGACGCTTCTCCCAATGGGATTCATGGCGCTGCTGTGGATTGCAACCTTCACCAGCGGGAACTACCTACTCACCACCACCATTGAAGAGAAGTCCAGCAAGGTCATGGAGGTTCTCCTGAGTGCGGTGAGTCCAACGGAACTGTTATGCGGCAAGATCATTGGTTACGCGTTGGTATCGCTTGTCATGCTGGGCATGTACGGCGCGCTCGGCATTGCCGGACTTGTCTCCGCCGCCATGGGCGACCTCGTTTCGCCGGGACTGCTCCTCATGATGCTCGTCTACTTTGTGATGGCATACGTGTTCGTCTCAACCATGATGGCGAGCGTTGGTAGCGCAGTCAATGATCTCCGCGAAGCGCAGAGTTTGATTACCCCCGCGATGCTTGTCTTGACGCTGCCCATGATGTTGTGGCTCCCCATTAGCGAACAACCCAACGGTTGGATCGCCACCATCTTCAGTTTCATTCCACCGGTGATTCCATTTGTCATGGTCCTTCGCATCACTGCGAGCAGTGAACCGATCGCCACATGGCAAGTGGTTCTCAGTCTGGTCTGGGGCTTCGCCTGGGTGGGCGTATTCATCTGGGCCGGAGCGAAGATCTTCCGCGTTGGCGTCCTCATGCAGGGCAAGCCCCCCACGCCACGCGAGCTCCTCAAGTGGATCCGCATGGCTTGAGCCCGTTGAGCGGGCGGCTACAGTGACCGGGTGAGCAGCGTTCTCTTACTTCTCATTTCAAGCGTTGCGCTTGTGCTGGCCTTCGGCGCACTCGGCGTGGGCGCCGTGTGGTGGGCACTGTTTGGCGATAAAGCACGCACGCGCCGTTGCCCGCGTTGTTGGCATGATCTCTCCGGCACGCCGGGCATGACCTGCGGCGAGTGTGGATATGCGGCGCACAATGAAAGCGAATTGCACCGAACGCGCCGGCGCTGGGGCGTGGCAATCATGGCGCTTGTTGGAATCCTGGCAGTCACCGGATGGGTGCGACTCGAGATACTCAATGCGTCGTGGATCGGATTCGTTCCGAATGCAGTGCTTGTTCAACTTCCGCGGCTCTTGCCGGGCGGACAATTGCCAAACTGGGCAGAGAATGAACTCGACAACCGCATCGTCAATGGCCAACTCGATGGCCACCAAATTCTTGCGCTCATCGATGTACTTGATCCAGATGGCTCAGCGCTTGGAAGCCCTGACGATGCGCGCGTTCTTACGCTTGCGCGAGCGGCATACTCAATGCCGACGGAGTTCGCTCTACAGACCGATGAGCCAATGGCCATGGCGGAGGCACGCCGCGCCGCACGCGCATTCTTCGAATTGGAACGGTCGCGCCGCCTTGAACGCTTTGCGCCTTGGCTCGAGGTGATCGTGCCTCCCGATTGGCCCGCTGGCATTGCGCCCGTTGCCAGCGTGCGCGGAACCGTTTGGGGTCGCGATACTGAATGGCGCGTTCGCGTGCATGATGATCACTCCAACTGGCTTGTAGGCGATGGCATGTCCGCTCTCCGGCGCCAACCAGGATTCGGCGCCCTGCAGTTACCGATGCCCAATGCCGACGGTCGTGTGCAGGCAACGCTCGAGTGTGAAACTCGTCGCCGCGAAGATGACTCCGCCGAATGGAAACCGTGGACCGCTCAGCAACCGATCGCGGTTGATGCCATCGTTCGTCCACTTGATCTTGCGCGGATTCAGGCGAGTGATGGCGATGACAGCGAGATCACGCAGACCGCACGCGAGGCATTCGACTTCCCGGTGTCCATCTGGACCAATGACGATCGCCCCGCTGGCATCCGTTTCAACTCGCGCGCCTTCGCGAGCGCGGAGTACGCAGACATGCTGGTCGGCGTGGTGCTTGAGCTGCGCGAGGACGGCGTGGCACGGCGGCGCTCACATCTATGGTGGCCCGGTTCGAGCCTGGCTCGCACTGGCTGGGAAGTTGACTTTGAAGATCTTGAAGCTCTGCGGCGCCTGCGTTCCGCGGCTTCTCACTTGGAGGACTTGCCCACCCACCCAGACGGCGGACACCCCGTGCCCGGATGGACGATTTCCGTCCGCGGCGACCTCCTGATGGCCCTCCGCGCTGCGAGCACCGGCACCCTCGGCACCGGAAATTTTCGGTTCTGGGGCGGAACATTTGAAACCCCGCTCCGAATCAGCGAAAGCCCAGTTTCAGCCCCAAAAAGGGCATTTCGAAGCGATTCATGGGTGAAGCCAACTCCGTAAATGCGGGAGCTCTTCAACAAATCTCCAAAGAACAATGATTCATAAAGGTCGCGATCTACGCATGAGAGGTCGGAGACATTGGTTAAAGGCTCAGTGAACCCCAGTAGTGAGGTGTTTCATATGGACCGCGACTTCTCCCCGAGCTATTCAACTTCCACGTATGACGAGCCAGCCGCGCGAACAATCGCTCGACCCGCTCTGCCTGCACACGCAAACTTCGAGTACGCCGTGGCACGCCACGGTCGAGCGGAGCACGATTGGCTGCAGCCAGAAGTTGGATCAGGAAGTGCATTCAATCGCCAGAGCGCGCGCGTGTTGGTCCTTGCCGACCGATGCACCGCTTCGACCGATGACCATCCACTGGATGTGGAACTCGTGATCCGAGGCAGCGCCAAGAACGCCGTCGCCGACATCCTCTACCGACTTCCCGCTGGCAGTTACCTGTCCGCAGACGATGTCTGGGACTGGCCGATCTTTGATGCAATTTCAGATGACACGGAACACCGCGTACGAGTCGAACTCCCCGCGGGTCGAACCAAGATCAGTTGCCGACTGGCGCAAGGCGGTCGGCTGAGCGTGCGTCTTGTGACCCAGAAGTCTTGAGGGCGTCCGCGAGCACGAGCATGGCATCCGCCATCTCCGTAGCGGAACTGAATCGAAGTTCCGGCTCCTTCGACAACGCGCGCTCAAAGAACGCCACGGCCGGATGCCCAGCTTCCACAACACCTGTGGCATCAAGCGGCATGGATGGCTCAGCGATGATCGCGCGAAGAATCTCTGCGGATGTGTGTCCATCCATGTCGTACGGAAGTTTGCCGGCGAGCAGTTCGTAAGCAACCACTGCAAGTTGGTACAGGTCGGATCGATGATCCGCATGTCGTGAATTGCCAGCAGCCTGCTCGGGGCTCAGATAGCTGAGCGTGCCGATGATCTGCCCAGTGAGCGTGTTCTCTTGACGCGTGTTCAGATCGCCGTCAAGGACGCGCGCTGCACCGAAATCAATCAGGCGAGCATCGCCATTGCGCTCCACAAGGATGTTTCCAGGCTTCAGATCGCGATGAATGATGCCGTGACTATGCGCAACAGCGAGCGCCTCGGCGATCGGCACGAGCATCTCAATGCAGCGATGCGCAGGAACGATTTCCTCCCGGCAATGCTTGCGAATGTCTTGACCGTCAATGTAATCCATGACGAGGTACGAGCATCCGCCATCAAGCGTGCCCGCGGAACGAAGCGCGACCAATGCTGGATGCCGAAGCCGCGCAAGCAAGCGCCATTCACGACGGAAGCGCGACGCGGCGCCGCGACCAGAACTTTCAACATGGACCAACTTCACAGCGACCAGTTCGCCGGATTCTGTTTCGCGGCACAGCTGCACTACACCGGCGCCACCGCGACCAAGTTCGCGGATCGGCGCGTAGCCGGACGGTAGCGAAAATACTGGTGAGATC
>Ga0114966_10003453_pt1 | contig 13871 bp, 13 predicted proteins | sample M_130207_XF_Meta_FD_87029 | JGI IMG/M metagenome (GOLD analysis project Ga0114966, IMG submission 87029) | Freshwater microbial communities from Lake Montjoie, Canada to study carbon cycling - M_130207_XF_MetaG | ecosystem: Environmental > Aquatic > Freshwater > Lake | place: Lake Montjoie... | reverse complement strand
CTTTTGTGGATGCCTCAACATGGTGGAAAAAGCAGAAGATTTTATGCTTAAAGCAAAACTGAGTAAATATTAATTCATTTATAAAATTAAACCATTAAGAAATTAAGTCTCATTAAGTTTTACTTAATAATCTTAATTTCTTAATGGTTTCTGTATTTTTAGAATAGTCGAAAAACTATTTATTCATATGTTGCATTTCATAAGTAAAAGTATCTAAATCTACTTTTTGGTCTAGTAACGAAAGGGCTTTATCAATAATATAATTTACATTGCCTGGCGTAAAACCTAAAGCCAAGCCAAATTTACGTAACAACACATCTTGCTTGTCTCCCAAGTGATGATCCACATGAACCATACGTGCCAAATCATACAAGCGCTCTAAACGTTGCGCATAAGAATAGGGAGGATTGATGGGATATTTTAAAGGATTTTCTAAAATTTCTTCATACTCAGCAGCCGAAATTTCTAATTTCCCAGCAAGTTTGTCTAAAAATGCTTTTTCTTCTGGAATTAAAACCCCATCTGCCATCGCCACACGAACAATGGCTGAAAAATGACCTTTATTTCTACTTTTAAATTCGCTATCAAATAAATCTGAAAATGACATAATTATATTGGTTTTATTCTACAAATATAATGGATTTTCCCATTTTTTAAAAATCTATTTCTAAAATGTTTTTCATCTTTTTTAGGATTATTTTTGAGAGCTATATTAAAATAAATTGTAAGTTTACGTACCTAAATAACCTAATGCTATGACAGAATTTTGGATTTACTTCAATATTGGACTAAAACATGTGCTTGATGTTTTTGCCTATGATCATATTTTATTTCTTTTAGCACTTACTGTCCCTTATGATTTTAAGGATTGGAAAAGGATATTGTTACTGGTTTCATTATTCACATTAGGTCATTCATTAGCATTATTACTTTCTGTATTTAATATTATCATTCTAAAAGTAAATGTTGTAGAACTGCTTATTCCAATAACCATTTTAGTTACGGCAGTATACAACTTAATCTCCTCTGGGAAATCTTCAAAAAAAGACAGTATTACTTTTATTGCCATTATTACCGTTTTCTTTGGAATCATACATGGTTTGGGTTTTGCCAATTATTTTAATGCTATTCTTGATGGAAAACCAACAGACAAATTCATTCCATTAACTGAATTTGCGTTAGGCATTGAATGTTCTCAAATTATAGTTGTTATTATTGCATTATTACTCTCATTTATGGTCCAAACCTTATTCAAATTCTCTAAACGAGATTGGACGTTAACCATGTCAGCTTTTATTGTTGGTGTTGTAATTCCAATGATTATTCAAAGTGAAATTTGGCATAAATAAAAATTTATAAAACCTTTATCTTTGGTTATATTTGCTACTAGAAATGAATTTCTTTAGTAAAAGAATTCGATTCTGAAATGAATTCAGATTACATAATCAGCATGAAAGAAAAAAAACAACTCAAATACGACAAAGCCTATCTTCGAATTGCTTCTGAATGGAGCAAGTTGTCTTATTGTAAACGGAAGCAAGTAGGTGCAATTATTGTTCGTGACCGAATGATTATTTCCGATGGTTACAACGGAACGCCATCTGGATTTGAAAATTGTTGTGAAGATAATGAAGGATTAACGCATTGGTATGTGCTACATGCTGAAGCAAATGCTATTTTAAAAGTAGCGCATTCTACACAAACTTGTGAAAATGCAACATTATACATCACGCTTTCTCCTTGCAAAGAATGTAGTAAACTCATCCACCAATCGGGAATTAAACGAGTGGTTTATGTTAATGGGTATCACGACAATTCTGGAATAGATTTCTTAACAAAAGCTGGAGTTGTTGTTGATCAAATTGAAGATTTAGAATAATGAAATCAAAAGAAAAATACCTCCCAATACTTCTTTTTTCCTGCATTGCATTAGGGATAGTAATTGGCGGTATGATTAATTTTCCCAACCGAACTTTATCGGCAAAATCAGCCAATAAAATTAAACTCAACCGTTTGATTGATTTCATTAATGAAGAATATGTAGATGATGTTAATTCTGATTCCATTGTGGATCTCACAGTCAACAGCATCTTAAGCAAACTTGATCCACATTCCATTTACATTCCAACAACGGAACAAATTTCCGAAGTGGAAACAATGAAAGGAAATTTTGTCGGAATCGGTGTGAATTTTTACATGCATAACGATACTATTGCCGTTGTAAAACCATTAGAAGATGGTCCAGCAGAAAAAGCTGGAATCCTTTCTGGCGATCGAATTCTTTATGCCGATAACTCCAAACTTTTTGGAAGAAAATTACCATCAGACTCCCTTTTCAATAAACTAAAAGGGGAAGAAGGCTCCGAAGTGCTTTTAACTATTTACAGAAAAAGCAGTAATAAAAAAATTAAAATTACAATTACACGTGCTGTTGTACCAATCAAAAGTGTGGCAATTTCTTTGATGATAAACAAAAACACGGGGTACATAAAAATTGATCGTTTTGGTGAACAAACCTATGACGAATTTAGAGAAGGTTTAGTAAAATTAAAAAAACAAGGCGCCACAACTTTGGTAATAGATCTTAGAGAAAATGGCGGTGGATATCTTGAAAAAGCAGTTGAAATAGCCGACGAATTATTAAAAGATAAAGAGCTAATTGTTTTTACCAAAAACAGAAAAGGCAACATCAATAAAACATTTGCAACAGAGGATGGCATTTTTGAAACCGGAAAAGTATATGTCTTAATTGATGAAAATTCCGCTTCGGCAAGTGAAATTCTTGCTGGTGCCATTCAAGATAATGATAGAGGGACAATTGTAGGTCGTCGTTCTTTTGGAAAAGGTTTGGTGCAACGTGAAATGGATTTTGAGGATGGCTCTGCTGTTCGATTAACTACAGCGCGATATTATACCCCAAGCGGTCGTTCTATTCAAAAACCTTATACAAAAGGCGAAGGCGAAAAATACACCCACGATTTTGAAAACCGTTTTGAAAATGGAGAATTGTATGAAAAAGATAAAATAACTATCGCTGATTCCTTGAAATTTAAAACCAAAAAAGGACGAATAGTTTATGGCGGCGGCGGTATTGTTCCCGATGTTTTTATACCACTTGAAGTTAAAAAAGGGGAAGAAAGCTTGGTGTATATTTTAAACTCAGGTCTTGTTGGTCATTTTGTGTTTGAAGAATTGGATAAAAACAGAAATGCTTTTAAAAATTTGACTTTTCAACAGTTTCAAACCAAAATGCAAAACTCTGACAGTTATATAACTAGTTTTGAAAAATATTTAACAAACACAGGTTTAGAACAAAAACTAACCAACGACAAACCTTTAGTGAAAAAATACATTATTGCAGAATTCGCACAACAACTCTTTGGCGAAAGTCAGTATTATCAAATTATTTTGAAAGACGATACGATGTTGAAAGCCGTGTTGAAGTAAGTTTATTTCCTAATACTATCGTGAATTTGCACGTGAATTCCATCATTCCAAAGCGTAAGAATATCCGTAGCCACAGCTGCTCCACTTCCTGCAGCAATGGCCAATTGACTGCGCCAACCTGCTAAAGTTCCGGTTACATAAATTCCTTCTGTTACTTTGTGATCTGTATTTTTAAGTTGGATTCTGTTTTTCTCTGGAATTACTTTTTGATGTGGTATTACAAATTCGTCTAACCCTGCTATGGAGAAAGGGTTTCCAGCACCAATTCCAATCACAACTATTTTAGAATGATAACTGTTTTTATTGGTTGTAATAGTAAAGTTCCCAGCATTGCCTTCAAGTTGCATTACTTTCTCATCGGGAATTTGTTGAATATGAGTATAATTGTTTGCTAAATGCTCTTTACTTTCGTGGAGTAATTCCATTCCCAATTTCCCCGAAGTTACTCCATAGGCGTTAAAAAAAACAGCCTCTTGAAGTGAGGATGCTTTTTGATGTGTAAAGATTCCGATTTTTTTATCTAAGGCAAACGATTTGTGTTGCGCCGAACCTAAAACCAATGCGCATGACATTCCCGAAACACCACCACCAATAATCAAAACATCAAACATACATTATTGATTTTTTAATTTTTGCTCAATTTTCTTTGACATTTTAAAAATTAGAAGAATAAAAACAGCACAAAAAGAAGCTATAACTCCAACAAGTGCCACAAAGCTATCGCCTTCCATAGGGTTATTAAAGTCTAATATAGTAATGTTGAAAATAATAAGAGCAATGGCAACAATAATTAAGAGTGTAGTGAAAATTTTCATGAAATAGATTTAAAGTGTAAAAATACTAAAATTTGAGGTTATGCAAATAGTCCTTTAACATTAGTTGCAAATAATTTAACAGCAATGGCCAAAAGCACAACGCCAAAAACTTTTCTAATAATATTTAAACCATTTTTGCTTAATGCCTTTTCAATTCTAGCTGATGATTTTAATACCAAATAAACCAAAACAATATTTAAAAAGATGGCAACAATAATATTTATCGAATAAAATTCCGCTCGTAAAGAAAGTAGAGTTGTCATCGTTCCAGCACCCGCAACTAATGGAAATGCTATGGGTACAATGGAAGCCGAAGTAGCTTGTTCATCACGATACAGACGAATCCCGAGTATCATTTCTAAAGCCAAGAAAAAAAGCACAAACGATCCTGCAACTGCAAAAGAATTCACATCGATGCCAATCAGTTTTAAAATCTCTTCTCCAACAAAAAGGAAAGCAATCATTATTACTGCCGAAACAATCGAAGCTTTCCCCGATTGTACATGACCAAATTTTGCTCTTAAATCGATAATTACAGGAATGCTACCCACGATGTCAATTACTGCAAAAAGTACCATTGTTGCCGTTGCTATTTCTCTATAATCTAAATTCATGAGGTTGTTTTTTACAAATTTAATGTATTTAAGTTAAACATAAATAATTGTCCAATACCCTCTTAAATCAAACTCGAAATGAAAATCCAAAAGCGAAATAATAGTCTGACCATTTTATTCATAATAACAAATTTTTAGACAAACCTAAAAAAATATTTACTCATATCGAATTAATTTTTATATTTGCTTCAAATAAAAGCAACATGGGTAAATCTTTAGAAGAGGTAAACCAATCGGTTCCTACTCAAAATAAAACAACTGTTTTTAGAAAAATACTCGCCTTTTTTGGTCCAGCGTATTTAATTTCTGTTGGTTATATGGATCCAGGAAATTGGGCAACTGATTTGGCTGGAGGAAGTCAGTTTGGATACGCATTACTATGGGTTTTGTTGATGAGTAACATAATGGCGTTGCTTTTACAAAGTTTGAGTGCGCGATTGGGTATCGTTACGCAGCGTGATTTGGCTCAAGCGTCACGTGAAACCTATTCTAAATTTATAAATTACATTCTTTATTTTCTTGCCGAAATAGCCATAGCTGCATGTGATTTGGCTGAAGTTTTAGGAATGGCAATTGGAATCAATTTATTGTTTGGAATTCCATTAATAGAAGGCGTAATAATTACTGTTTTAGACACTTTTTTACTCCTTTTCTTAATCAATAAAGGCATTCGTAAAATGGAAGCTTTTATCATTGCTTTAGTTGCCATAATTGGATTTTCATTCATTTTTGAAATGATTTTTGCACAACCAGAAGTTGGCAGTGTGCTTAAAGGGTTACTGCCTAGTATGCCAAGCGAAGAAGCGCTTTATATTGCTATCGGAATTATTGGAGCAACGGTTATGCCTCACAATTTATACCTGCATTCGTCTTTAGTTCAAACCCGAAAATTTGATAGAAGTGATAAGGGAATTAAACAAGCTTTAAAATATAATTTTATAGACAGCACCATAGCATTGAATTTGGCTTTTTTTGTAAATGCAGCGATATTAATTTTGGCCGCAGCAACGTTTTATAAAAACGGATTGTTTGAAGTTGCCGAAATTCAAGATGCCCATCGGCTTTTAGAACCTATGTTGGGAACCCATTGGGCACCCATTTTATTTGCCGTTGCCCTGATTGCTGCTGGACAAAGTTCTACCATTACAGGAACATTAGCAGGACAAATTATAATGGAAGGCTATTTAAATTTACGTATTCAACCTTGGGTTCGACGTATCATTACACGATTAATTGCTATTGTCCCTGCTGTTATTATCATTTCCATTTTTGGCGAAAGTGTCACAGGAAAAATGCTGATTTTAAGTCAAGTAATTTTGAGTTTACAATTGGGTTTTGCCATTATTCCGCTAATCCATTTTGTGAGTGATAAGCAAAAAATGAAAGGTTTTGCCATTAGTAAAACCACTCAAGTTGCTTCATGGCTTGTAGCTTTGGTTATTGTTTCTTTAAATGCAAAGTTGGTGTTTAATAAAATTCAAGGATGGCTAGAAACTTCTGAAAACCCTGTTGTCCTTTGGTTAACGGTAGTTCCGCTAGCTTTTGGTTTTTTAATTTTATTACTATATATCGTTTTTAAACCATTTGTTACCAAAGCAAAACCAATCATTGAAAATCATTCGCCTCACAATTTGGTTTTAAAGTTTACACCTTCAGAAACCTACAATAAAAAGAATATCGCCATTGCTGTTGATTTCTCCAATGCAGATGAAATCGCAATAAATAGCGCCTTTGAACTTGGTGGCGTACATGCGAATTACACCTTAATTCACGTAGTTGAAACGGTCGGCGCATTGATGTATGGTAATAAAATAATTGACCACGAAACCACTATTGATGAACAATTATTAATGGATTACTACAAAATGCTTTCTGAAAAAGGATTTAAGGTAGACACAAAATTAGGTTTTGGCAAACCTAATAAAGTAATTCCAAGGATTATCAACGAGGGTAAATATGACATCCTTGTTATGGGAACGCATGGGCACACTGGTTTAAAAGATATTCTTTTTGGAACCACAGTGGATAAGTTGCGTCATAAAATTTCGATACCTTTATTTATTGTAAAAATCTAATTTTTTTGGAGCTTAATCCTGCTATCCGTTTCAATCCACGCCCAAAAGCGTGGGATTTTCTCTACTATCAGGGCTAAATCAGTAATCTAAAATTAAAATCGTTAATCTAAAAGCACATGACTTTTTCTGAAGAAAATTATCTTAAAACTATTTATCATTTAACAACTGCAACTGGAGAAGAAGTGAGCACTAATGCCATTGCGGAAAAAATCGAGACCAAAGCTTCCTCGGTAACCGATATGCTGAAAAAATTGGCAGAGAAAGATTTAGTGAATTATGCAAAATATCATGGCGCTTCACTCACTGAAAAAGGAAAATTATCTGCCAAAATGATTGTGAGAAAACACCGTTTATGGGAAGTTTTTTTAGTTAAAAAATTAGATTTTTCTTGGGATGAAGTTCATGATATTGCTGAACAATTGGAACACATCAAATCTGAAAAACTTATTAATAAACTGGATGATTTTTTGGGAAATCCAACCGAAGATCCTCATGGTGATCCCATCCCTAATGTTCATGGCAAAATAATAAAAATCGAAAAACAATTGCTTTCGGAAATAAGTGAAAAACAAGTAGGAATTTGTGTGGGAGTGAAAGATACGTCTCCGGAATTTCTCAAATATTTGGACAAACAAGGTATCGCTTTAGGTTCTAAAATAGAATTAGTGTCTAAAGAAACTTTCGATTGGTCATTAAAAATTAAAGTTGACGGTAAAGAGTTGACTATTTCAAATAAAATTGCCAGTAATTTATTTGTGAAGCAAGTTTAATGGCAACCACAATCATCACCACAATTTTTATCCGAATTTTTCTTTTTAAAAAAGAATTTCTTGCCTAAAAATGCCACTGCAATTACTAGAACTATGTAAACTAAAATTTCTTGAATATTCATACTACAAATATAAAGAGGTTCTACACAGAAGACCGCCTTTTATACTATTGTTTTTTAAAATTTTGCCCCAATAGAAATATAGAACGTTCTCCCTTCGCCTGGTAAAATTCCTGGTCCAGGATAACCTCCAGATCTTCGAGTTGCGTAACTTTCATTCGACAAATTATTGATACCGCTTCGAAGGTTATAGTGTTTTAAAAATTTATATTCTGATGAAAAATCAACAATTCTATACCCATCTAAAATTCCGGTTTGTCCATTAGAAGAAGGTGAAATGGTATTGTTGGCATCCGTAAAAATTCTTCCAGACATTTTGTATTGCACCGTAGCCGAAAAGTTATTGTTTCCCCATGACATTCCAAAATTATGAATATACCTTGGTGCATTTTCTACTCTATTTCCTGACAAGTTTGTGGTGATAATCTCATTAGGTACTGTTACTGAAACGGTTGTTGTTTTAAAATCTACATACTTACTATCTATAAACGACATTGAAGCAAACACATCTAAATTGCCATAAGGCTTATCAATTCCTAACATTTTAGTGATGTTTAGGTCAATAAAACTTTCAACTCCTTTGTTCACTGTTTCACCTAAATTAGTTCTGAATAAATAGGTTCCTTGTGTCGGATCATTGTTAAAAAATTGTCTCAAACCTCCAACACGATTATTGTAACTAAGGTAAAATAAGCTAACGTCAAAGTTTAAAAATCCTTTGTATACGCCACGATAACCCAAATCTGCATTGTACCCGCTTGCATCTTTTAAATTTGGATCTATTACATCATTTATGGTAGGGGGAGTTAAATCGCTGAATAAAACAGGGCGAAAGGCTTGAGAAATATTGGCATAAAAATTAGTGCTCTTCAATTTGTATTCTAATCCAAGACCGAAAAGCGGTTGGTTTCTAACAATGGTTTTCTCATCAAAAGCAACATCATTTCCAGAAACAATATCAATTCTACCTTGAGAAGTTGAGTTGATGTGCTCATAACGAAGACCTGGTGTAATACTAAATTTATCGGTTATTTTGAATTGATTTTCTGTAAAAAGAGCAATGTTTTTAGTGGTAAATTCTAATGAAGTTAGATATTTTCCCTCAACAGACATATCAAAATCACTTCCTGTTGTTCCATTCCCTTTTTGGAAACGCTCTGTTTTTGCTTGATACAATCGCATACCAAAGGCTAGATTTTGAGTCGTTTTACCCAATTTGTAACGGTAAAGATTACGATTTTCAATACCAATATTTTTGTATAAATCACTATCTACTCTTCTATTTTCATATTGATCCGTGGTTGAAATAATTGCGTCTTCAATATCTGCGGCTTTTGTAAATCCAACACTATTTCGTTCTCCAATAAGTCCAAATGCTTTTACATTTACATCAAAATTTGCGTTTACTTTAGTATCTAAATTAATAGAGAAAATATTCCATGGTACACCAAACCAGTTGCGAGTTCTTAAAGATTGTCTAGGATTTGAAGCAAATTGTTCATCGGTTAAACCGCCTGGTTGTTGCATTTCATAATCAGAGTTGGTGTACTCTGCTGAAATTTTTGTGTTTTCAGAAAAGCGATATTCAATAAAGGCATGCGTGTTTCTAGCTTCAAATCGATTATTTTCTCTCCATCCACTTGCATTTCGAGAATGGTTATAGAGATAATAAGACCATTTTTTATATTTTCCACCAATGGCACTAAAAGAACTCACCAATCCGTAACTCCCAACCGTATTTTGTGTTTCGTATGAAAAAGCTTGTTCCTTTTCTCGTTTTAAAACATAATTTAACATTCCGCCAAATTGAGGTCCAAATTGTAAAGAAGCACCTCCACGAATCATTTGTATGGTTTCAACAGCTTCTAGAGGTGGATTATAATAGGCTTCTGGATAACCAAAAACATCCGCAGAAATATCAACTCCATTTTGACGTGTGTTTAATTCCCAACTTCTATTTGGACTTAAACCTCTAACACCAACATTAATTTGCAATCCAGAACCTTCATTTTCCCAAACCGTTACTCCAGGAATCCTAGCAAAGACTTCGCGAGCATTGTTATTGGTTACGTTGGCATTTAAATTGGAAAGTTTTAACACCTCATTTTTTTTTCCTGAAAACAAAATATTATTTTTTGTTTCGGGCATTCTCTCTGGGCTTTGTTGCTTTACTTTTATGATTACTGTTTTTAACTTATTTACAGAATCGATTGGATTTATAGTTTCTATTTGAGCAAAGATTTTCGAGAACGATAAAAGGGAGATGGCAATTAGTATGTATTTCATTCTTATTTAGATTAATTCTACAGTGCAAAAATAAACTTAATTTTTATTTAGACAAATTAAAAATAATAAATAAAATGAAAAATTTTACAAAATGCTGAAAACTAAGGAACAGAGAAATAAATTAACTGTTGTTTAATTATTTTAAAATTTGGTAGGCAACCAAAGCAACTACGTATGCCAATCCACTCATAAATACCAATTGTCCAAAAGGCCATTTCCAGCTATTGGTTTCTTTTTTTGTAATGGCCAAAGTACTAGCGCATTGCATGGCAAAAGCATAAAAGAGCAACAAGGATATTCCAGAAGCAAAGTTGAAAATTTTTACTCCCGTTACGTTATTGGTTTCTGCTGCCATTTTGTTTTTTATGGTATCTTCATTATCACTGCTACCCACACTATAAATGGTAGCCAATGTTCCAACAAAAACTTCTCTTGCGGCAAAAGAACTAAGTACTGCAATCCCAATTTTCCAATCGTAACCCAAAGGAGAAATAGCAGGTTCAATCGATTTTCCCATCACACCGATATAGGAGTTCTCCAATTTATAAGAAGCAATTTTATTGTTCAAATCAGTTTGGGATAAAGCGCTATTTTGAGGATTTGAACTAATAATAGAACCTGCATTTTCAAATTGTTTACCGGGACCATACGATGCCAAAAACCATAAAATTACTGATATAGCCAAGATGATTTTTCCAGCTCCAAAAACAAAGGCTTTCGTTTTTTCAACAACATTAATTGCTACATTTTTAAACATCGGTAATTTGTAATTCGGCATTTCAACAACAAAAAAAGTTTTGCACTTTAGTTTTAAAACTTTGTTGAGAATGTAGGCTGAAAGTAATGCCATTCCGAATCCTAAAAGGTAAAGCAACATTAAGGTCAATCCTTGCATGTTTACAATTCCGAAAACGCGTTTGTCTGGAATTACAAGTGCAATAATAATAGCATAAACAGGTAATCTTGCAGAACAAGTTGTGAAAGGTGTTACTAGAATTGTGATTAATCGTTCTTTCCAATTTTCAATGTTTCGTGTTGCCATAATAGCCGGAATTGCACAAGCTGTTCCTGAAATTAAAGGCACGACGCTTTTTCCGGAGAGTCCAAATCTACGCATGATTTTATCCATTAAAAAAACAACGCGACTCATATAACCACTTTCTTCCAGAACGGAAATAAACAAAAATAGAAAAGCAATTTGTGGAATAAAAATTAAAATTCCGCCTATCCCGGGAATGATTCCTTGGGATATTAAATTGGTAAAAACGCCTGGAGGTAAACTTTCATTTGCAAATGTGCTTATAGAAGCAAATGTTGTATCAATTAAATCCATCGGAACTTTGGACCATTCAAATATGGATTGAAAAATACCAAATAAAATAAATAAGAAAATCACATATCCCCAAAACCTATGGGTTAAAATACGATCTAATTTACTTCTAAGATCTTTTGCGATTGAGGCATCTATTTTTAATCCTATTTTTAAAACATCATTTATAAATTGGTAACGTTTTATGGTTTCTTTTTGCTGTAATCTTTTTAAATCGGAATGCGATTTTGTAAAGGAGCTTTTGATTTCATTACGCTCTAAATTTAAAAAATTCACATCTTGTGTTATAACTAACCACAATTTATACAATAACTGATTTGGAAATGTTTTACGAAGTTTATCAAAATATTCAGGATCGATACTTGAAGCATTCAAACACGGTTCGATTGATAAAGATTTGTAATTTACTATCAAATCTTTTAACGAATCAATTCCTTTTCCCTTTCTGGAACTCACTAGTGCAATTTTGGTTTTTAAATGCTCTTCAAGATAAGGTATGTCAAGTGAAATACCTTTGTACTCCATTCGGTCCACCATATTGATAACCAATATAGTTGGAATCTCTAAATCTTTTATTTGGGTGAACAGTAATAGATTTCGTTTAAGGTTTTCAACATCGGTAATCAATAGGGCAACATCAGGATAAAGCTTATCATTTTTGTTGAGTAACAATTCTATAACAACATTTTCATCAATAGAACTGGCGTTTAAACTATAAGTACCGGGTAAATCCAGAATATTAGCTTTAACATTATTGGGTAGTTTACAAAATCCTATTTTTTTCTCAACAGTAATTCCAGGATAGTTGCCAACTTGTTGGTTTAAACCTGTAAGTTGATTAAAAACGGACGTTTTGCCCGTGTTTGGGTTTCCAATTAAAGCAATATTAATAGTTTGTTTGCTTTTCATTAGTCGATTTTTTCAATAATGTCAACTTCAATTTCTCGAGCTGTTTCCATTCGAATGGCGAGATGTGAACCATTTATATTTAAAAGAAGTGGGTCGCCAAAGGGTGCAATTTGAAGTAATTCAACACTATTTCCTGGCAAACAACCCATTTCCAATAGTTTCAATGGAATAGCTTCCACGTCAAATTCTTTAATGACGGCTTTTTCTCCTTTTTTAAGGCTGGCTATAGTTGATTGCAAATCTTATTTAGATTGAATTAAGATTGCAAAAGTACAGATAAAAAAAGAATATCAAATGATAAAAATCAGTTTAACATTTAATTATTGTTCGTTACAAAGCCAATTGATATCCTCAATTAATCTTTTGATTTCTACTTTTTTGGTCCCATCGTAAAAACCACGAACTCTTCGTTTTGTATCCACAAGAACAAAATTTTCGGTATGAACCATATCATAAAATTCTTCCGGTTTTCCCAATTTTACAGCCAAATATGATTTTCTGGCCATACGATAGATTTCTTTTTTATCGCCAGTTACTAAATTCCATTTGCTATCAATTACACCATTTTTTTTTGCGTATCTTTTCAAAATAGGGACCTCATCAATGTCAGGTAAAACGGAATGTGAAAGAAGTTTTACTTTGTTATTATGTAGAAATGTCTTTTGAATTTCTACCATATTAGTGGTCATTATTGGACAAATAGAACCACAGGTTGTAAAGAAAAAATCAGCAACATAAATCTTCCCTTGGTAGTCTTTTTGAGTAACTGTTTTTCCATTTTGATTGGTAAAAGAAAAGTCTGCAATAGTGTGTGAATTACTAATGAACTGCACTGTACTATCCACTAATTCTGGATTTATATCTGACGGATTATAAATTGGCAATGCTTTTTGAGGCTTCAAGGCATTATAAAACAATGATATTGTTATCGTTGAGAAAATTAAAAACACTCCTATGAATATTCTATATTTTTTAATAAGTGACATTGTTTTTTTTGTAAAATTAGGAAAACTTAAAGAAAGAATTCGGTTCAACCAATGTTAAAACCCTTTATATATTTTGAAAATTAATTATATTTGAGGAAAATTTAAGAAAAATGAAAAAAATAGTACTATTAATTATGTTTTTTAATTGTATTTTGGTTTATCCACAATATAACCGAAATGCTCCATGGATTACTAATAATGCTAAAGCAAAAGCAGGTCAGGCAACTATTGATGAATTGGTTGCTTCTTTCGACCAATATTGGTTAACTAGAGATCGCTCCCAAAAAGGAAGTGGATACAAACCCTTCATGCGTTGGGAAAATCACTGGCGTAATAAAACAAATGCACAAGGATTTTTAATTACACCACAAGAAATGTGGAATGCTTACAATGAAAAAAAATCAAGAGCAAATAATAAAAATTCAGCTAATGCACTTCTTCCGACTAGTAATTGGGAACCTATAGGACCTTTTGCAAATGCAACTTTAGGCACTACAAGAGCACGTGGAAGAGTCAATGT
>Ga0114966_10003450_pt1 | contig 13872 bp, 11 predicted proteins | sample M_130207_XF_Meta_FD_87029 | JGI IMG/M metagenome (GOLD analysis project Ga0114966, IMG submission 87029) | Freshwater microbial communities from Lake Montjoie, Canada to study carbon cycling - M_130207_XF_MetaG | ecosystem: Environmental > Aquatic > Freshwater > Lake | place: Lake Montjoie... | reverse complement strand
CCAGCGTGACCGCGCAAAATGGCACCAGCCTCACGGCTACGCAGATCACGACGATCCAATCGGCCTTTACCGGCAAGAACACCTTCTACGACCAGCGCGAGGGCATCAATGTGGATGCGGCGAATATCAGCGTCAGCACGCTCACCCCGGTGCTCAACGCCGCGGCCGGATTCAACGGCATCCTTTATATCCAGGATGTGACGCCCAAGGTCTCCGGCGATATGGAGACGAAAACCATCCGGCTCAGAAATGGCGGCGTGCTCCCCGATACCGGCCTGACCATCGCCAGCCAGAACCCCGTCTATGTCCAAGGCGATTACAACACCGGCACCACCAGCACACCCACCAACGTGCCGGCCAACGCCACCGGCAATCCGAGCAACACCGACAGCCCGACCGTCACCGGCTACACCCGCAAGCCCGCGTCCGTGATGGCCGACGCAGTGATGCTGCTTTCCAACTCCTGGAACGATGCCAATGCGTCCTCCTCGGTGAGCAGCCGCGCGGCCAGCAATACCACCTACAACATGGCCATCCTCGCCGGCGTCATGCCCGGGATGTACACGCCGCCGGTCGGCGATCCGCACTCCGGCGCAGCCCAGTATGGCTACTCCGGCGGAGCCAATAACTACCCGCGCTTCCTCGAATCCTGGTCCGGCCGCACCTGCACCTACACCGGCTCGATGGCCGAACTTTTCCAGAGCAATGTTTTCACCGGCAAATGGGACACCGGCAACATCTACGTGCCGCCAATCCGGCGCTGGAATTTTGACACGAACTTCACCACCACCCCGCCGCCCGGCAGCCTCGACGCCGTGACCGTCTCCCGCGGCAACTGGAGCAAACTCTGAGTCGGACCATGAAACATCCGGCCAGCCTCTCCCTGATCTCCCTCGGCCTCGCCGCCAGTGCCACCGCGATCGATCTCACGCCGCAGATCGTCACCCTCGTCGTCGGCGACTACGCGGTCCGCCGCGCGTGTTTTGCGGATGGGGACAAAAAATACGCCGTCACCGTGGACTCGGAAACCGAGCTGACCGGCTCCGGCGGGACGGCGCTTTTCAACTTCTCGAAATTTCCCCGCGCCGTGATGCGTCTCGCGCCGTCGCCGCTCAAACCGCAGATCGTTTTCGCAGGTGAAACCCTCGAACGCTACCGCGCCACCGCCGCCACCCTGCTCCTGCAGGGCGCAGAACAGCCGGTGCTCGAAAAGGAGGACGCCGACGTGCTGCCCGTGAACCAATGGACGAGCCGCCGCTTCACCTTTGCCTACAATTTCCTGGGTGCCCCGATGCGTGAGAGCGTGACTTTCCTGAACCTCGACGGGAAGCAGCAGATCGTCATGCAGACCCGCGCCCGGCAGGCCGATTTCGCCCTCATCTCCGCCCGCGGCGACGACATCCTCCGCCGCTGGCACGACTTCCGCCCGGAGGAAGCCACCGAGGGGAACTGAGCCCCTGCTCCACCTCAGGCCACGCCGGTGAGCGCCGGCCAGATGGTGTGAAGCGCCCGGACGTTTCTCGTGGTCGCAGCCGGCGGATGCAGCGGGGCGAGGCGCGGATGGTCGGCCTTGGCCAGCAGGCGCTGACCCCAGCGGGCGTAGCGCGGGCGGGAGCGCGCGCCACAGACGTCGCCGCCGATGACTTCGGCGTGGCTGCGCAGTTCGCGGAGCGCCCAGGCGAGGTCGGCGGCGGTGAAAAGGCCGGGCTCCCAGTTGGTTTCAGCCTCGTCGGCGGTGAGGCAGTCGAGATCGACGGTGACGTAAAGCCGGCGGCCGGCGAGGCCGGTGGCGAACTCCCGGAAGCGCTCGCGCCAGTCGGCCGCGGTGATGCCAGGAAAGCGCCGGCGGCCCGAGGCCGCGAGCCGCTCGGTCCACGGCCAGACGCGGAGGCGTCCGGCGGCGAGGGCGCGCCGGTCGATGAAGAGTTGGCCGGGCCAGTTGAGTTCGAAATTGCCGCAGCCCCAGATGGCGGCAGCCTCGACATGAGAAAACTCGAGGGCGCGGTTCAGCCACGCGCCGCAACCCCAGCGCGGCGGACGCACGTCCCCGTCGGGGTGGTTGTCGAAGGAGACAATCGTGAGCTTTTCCGCGACGCGGCGCACCCACAGCGCGCTGAGATGATGGAAATCTCCCGAGCCAAAGAGCGTGAAGTTTTTCCCGCCGCCGGGCACTTCGGCCGCGAAGGACTCCAATTCCTCCATGCTGGTGCAATACCGCAGCCGCGGCCCCCAGGCGCGGGCCTCGTGATACGCGCCGGCGATGGCGTCGCGCGGCCAGGCACCATCGAGATCGATGTGAAATTCGCCGGGCACCTAGCAGGGACGCCGCCGCCCGGGCGGGTGGTGTGGGGGAAAATGCGGAGGCACGGAAGCACGGAGAAAATTCGCTCCGGCTACGGCACGATCTCGGTGCCGATGCCGGTATTCGTGAAAATCTCGAGCAGCAGCGCGTGCGGCGTGCGCCCGTCGATGAAATGAATCTTTTTCACGCCCTGCGCGAGCGCCTGCATGGCGCTCTCCACTTTCGGGATCATACCGCCGACGACGATCTCCTCCTCGATGAGTTGCTCGATCCGCTCGGCGTTGACCGACGGAATGAGCGATTCCTTGTCGAGCGGGTCGCGCATAATGCCGGGCACGTCGGAGAGGTAGATCATCTTCGCCGCCTTGAGCCGTCCCGCGATGGTGCCGGCGGCGATGTCGGCGTTAATATTCAAGACCACGCCATCCGCGTCCCGCGCCAACGGCGAAATGACCGGGACGTGCTCGCGGGCGACGGCAGCGAGAATTTCCTCGAGCCGCACTTCGATGACTTCGCCGACAAAACCGAGATCAACGGCGGTGGCGTTGCCCTTGGTCTGCGGCGGCAGCTTGCGGCCGACGAGCACGTCTTTGCCATGCAGTCCCACCCCGCGTCCGCCGAGCGCGTTGAGCTGGGTGACGATGCCGGGATTGATGACGGTATCGAGCACCTCCTCGACGATGCCGATGGCCTGCTCGTCGGTGACGCGCAGCCCGTTGACGAACTGCGCCTTTTGCCCCGCCTCACGCATGCGCTGGGTGATCGCCTTGCCGCCGCCGTGGATGAGCACGGGGTTGATGCCCACGGCTTCGAGAAAGACGACATCGCGCAGAAAGCGCTCGATGACCTGCTCATCCTCCATGGCGCTGCCGCCGTATTTGATGACGAAAAGTTCGCCGCGGAATTTCTGGATGAAGGGCAGCGCCTCGATGAGGGATTCGGCGCGGTCGGCAGGTGGTTTGGCCATCGAGAAAAATGTAGGAAGTAAGATTTAGGATTGAGGATTTAACCGACCCACCTGCGGAAGCCACTTCCTAAATCCTAAATCCCCAATCCCCCTCACTCGCCCATGTTCAGCCGCACGTAGTCGGTGCTGAGGTCGGTGGTGAAAACGGTGTAGTCCGCTTTGCCGAGGTGGAGGTCGATGGTGATGGTGAAACGCTTTTGCGCGACGATTTCCTGAAGTTTCGCGAAGGGCGTTTTGCTCGGCATGCCGCCACGCACGGCGATGGTGCCGTCATAGAAAATGTCGATGACCTCCTCGCGCAGCTTCGCGCCGGAGTAGCCGAGGGCGTCCATGATCCGCCCCCAGTTTGGATCGCCGCCGAACCACGCGCATTTCGTCAGTGTGGAATTGGCCACGGCCTCCGCCGCACGCCGCGCATCGCTGAGCGTGGCCGCGCCGTTGACGTGGACCTCCACGAACTTCGTCACGCCCTCGCCGTCCTCCACGATCATGCGCGCGAGTTGCCTGGTCACATGATCGAGCGCGCGCTGGAAAATCTTGAACGCCGGTTTGCCGTGGCGCAGCGGTTTGTTCCCGGCGGCGCCGTTGGCCAGCATGATCACGGTGTCATTCGTGCTCATGTCGCCGTCCACGGTGATGCGGTTGAAGGACTGCTCGACGGAGACGCTAAGCGCGCATTGGAGCTGTTTTTTGTCGATCACCGCATCGGTGGTGATGAACGAAAGCATCGTCGCCATGTTTGGGTCGATCATGCCCGCGCCTTTCGCCAGCCCGCCGATCCGCACCTTCTTCCCATCGATCTCGCACTCCACGGCGATCTCTTTGGCAAACGTGTCGCTCGTCATGATGGCCTGCGCCGCGCGATTGCTCCCGTCCGCCGTGAGCGCCGCCGGCAGAGCGCCGATGCTCGCCTCGATCTTCTCGATCGGAAGCTGCACGCCGATGCGGCCCGTCGAGCAGACCATGACCTGCCGGGCCTTGATCCCCAGCGCCTTTCCCGCGGCCTCGGCCATGCGTTTGGCATTCTCGATTCCGACCAGGCCGGTGCAGGCATTCGCGTTGCCCGCATTGGCCACGATCGCGCGCACGTCGCCGCCACGGAGGTGCATCATCGAGACGCGCACCGGAGCCGCTTTCACCCGGTTCGTGGTGAAAGTCGCCGCCGCCACCGACTCGTGCGCCGAGTGAATGAGCGCGATGTCCGGGCGGTCGGCGTTGCTGGCCTTGATGCCGCAATAGACGCTGCCGGCGAGGAAGCCTTGCGCGGCGGTCACTCCGCCGGGGATTTCGAGATAGGACATGGGCTGAGTGGGTTCCGGTTTCGTCACGGGAAAGATGGGGCCGAAGGAAACGCATCCCGCCCGCGAGGACGAGCACGATTCCCGAAAAAATCGCGGCTCAGAGCAGCGCCGTCGTCTCCGGCCAGCCGCACATCACATTGAGCGACTGCACCGCCTGCCCGCTCGCCCCTTTCACGAGATTATCCTCCGCGCTGAGCAGGACGATCCGCCCGGTGCGGGGATCGGACCGCCACGCCACATCCACGAAGTTCGTGTGCGTCACGTTCTTCGTATCCGGCGTCCCCGTTTCACCCAGCAGCCGCACGAAGGCCTCGCCGCCATACGCCTCGGTCAGCGCCGCGCCAATCTCCGCGCCAGTCACGCCCTCGGCCGGAGCCGCCGTGATCGTCGTGAAAATCCCCCGGTTCACCGGGATGAGATGCGGGAGAAACGTCACCGTCACCCGCTCACCCGCCGCCGCGCTCAGCTCCTGCTCGATCTCCGCCAGATGCCGGTGCTTCGGCACGCTGTAGGCGCGCACGCTTTCATTGCACTCCACGTAGAGCAGCTCCGTCTTCGCGTTGCGCCCCGCGCCGCTCACCCCGCTCAGGCTGTTGATCACGATGCTTGCCGGTTTCAGTAGCCGTTTTTTCAGCAGCGGATGAAGCGGCACAATCACACTCGTCGGGTAGCAGCCCGGCGACGCGATGAGCTGCGCTCCGCGAATCCGCTCCCGGTAAATCTCCGGCAGCCCGTAGACGCTGCTCGCCGCCAGCTCCGGCGCAGGCAGCGGCGCACCGTAAAACTCCTCGTAGACCGCCGGATCCTTGATCCGAAAATCCGCGCTCAGATCGATCACCCGCAACCCCGCCGCCACCAGCGGCTGCGCAAACTCCGCCGCCACCCCATGCGGCAGCGCCAGAAAAACAAACCGCGCCCCCGAAGCCACAATCGCCCCCACCTCGCTCGCGATGAACGCCAGCCCCGCGAACGGCAGCCCGGCGAACCGCGGGAACACCGTCCCCACCGTCTGCCCCGCGAGCTGCCGCGAAGTCAGCGCCACCAACTCCACCCCCGGATGCCGCCCCAGCAGCCGCACCAATTCCTCCCCCGAATACCCGCTGGCCCCGACGATGGCGACTTTTTCATGATTCATAGGCGGGCATTTTAAGAGCCGGCCGATGGATGAAAACAGGAAACTCTCCCGCGTGGAAAATAGCGCTTCCCTTTCCCCCTCCCCCCGCTAGTCTCCCGCTCTCAAATTTCGGGCCGTAGCACAGCTTGGTAGTGCGCTTGAATGGGGTTCAAGAGGTCGCGAGTTCGAATCTCGCCGGCCCGATTTTGATCTACTCTCCTTGTGGAGAAGGATTTACAGATGGTTTTAAGAATCGAAAGGGCAAAGCAGGCAATGTCCATTGCCAAAATACTGCCCAAAAAATCACCGCAGCCCAGTCTCGCACCCGGCACCGCGCCCATGGAAAATTCCCCCTCGCCATCGCTACCGCCGTGGTGTCACCAGTATTCTTCCCTCCTCCCCCATTAGGTTCGCCCCGTAGGGTGACTTGGATTTTTGCGTGGGGTCCGTGAGGTTTTGACTTAACTTAACTTCCGGTGCGCGTGAGCCGTTTGGCGGCCGGGACGCTCAATCTGTCGCCGGGCGGTGCCGCAAATCCCCCTTGCCGGCGGTGCGCCGGGGCACATACGGTCCCGCACGGCTCCCCTCAAACGCCGCGCCGCACTCGTAGCTCAACTGGATAGAGCATCGGTCTTCGGAACCGAGGGTTGGGGGTTCGAGCCCCTCCGGGTGCAAGCCCCCGCTCCGCTGTCCTGGCCCCTCCCCCCGAATCAAAACCGTTTCTAGTGCTGACGCGGGGGGTATGGAAACACCTGTGGCGAGCGGGGCCATTCGCTTGGCACGCGGACCATCCCCACGCGGGTGGGGAAAACCTCAGCATCTCCATCGCCTCGGACGGATCAGCGGCACGCTGAGGGCGTTCACGTTCGGGCGGAATGTGGCGACTCCGTGCGCCACGATGCGAGCAGAAAGGCGGGCGGGCCACCGGCACCTGGGGATCGAAGGCCGGGGAACCCCGGCAACACAGCCATTTCCCGAATTTCACGGGGGGCGAAAAGCGACCTCAAACACCGGCATACGACCTTTTTGCCATGGGATGTTTAGCTATGGCTAATTAAGAAAATTGGTGGAATCCGGCGACGGGCTTTTCCGGGACCGCGCCCGTGAAGCGTCCCTGATCGCCGGGGCGAGAAACATGGCTCGACTGCAAATTTGCAGTCCGGCGCTGGCCCCCGTGAACCGCCCGCCCATCCCCGCCGGGGCGAATGGGGAGCCCGGCCTTTCCGGCGGCAGGTCACCGCTTTGCCGTGCAAGGTCTTCTGCGGCATGAATGACAAAGGCCCATGAGCACCAGCAGATTCCACGCCCGTGGCCCGGTGGCTCTGGAAGAACTCACGACCTACAAATACAAACTCCGCGGCTAGCGGCCATCCGGGCAGCGCGTGGGTAACCCGGGCAACCTGCCTGACCTGTCCAGCCCGCGCTCCTCCATTGCTGCCACCCCATCAATTGCCCTCCACCGGCACCGGGGCAGGCGCGGGCGCGGGAGCGGCCCCGGGTTTCGGCGTCACGAGCACCGCATACTGTTGGTATTCCACCTGGAGATTCGCCAGCTCTGCCACGTATTTCACGACTTCGGTGTAGGGCACCCCGCTCATGCTCAGGGAAATCGTCTGCGTTTTTACGGTCTCTTCCGGCAGCTTCAGCACGAAATTCACCGCCGCCTTCCCCTCCGTCAGCTTCGCGGCCATGCTTTTCAGGTAATCAAAGACCGCCCCGATCGTCGCGTCCTTTAACTGTACCTTCGGCACGATCACCCCGGCCAATTGCCGCTCCTGACTCATCGGCCGGGACACGCCCTTTTCGAGCACCTTGATTTTTTGCAGATAGTTAATGGCCACCAGATTCCTCGAATCGATCTGATAGGCCGTTTCAAACAAGCCTCGGGCCGTGGCGTAGTCCCCTTTGCTAAAAGCCACCACCCCATCGGCGAGCAACCGCTTCACTTCCTCCGCCACGAGCCCGGTGGTCGGCTGGCGGCCGCTGCCTTCCGGCGGGCCGGCAAAAAGGGCGGAGGATGCAAGAAGTGAGAGCGCGAGAACCGGGAGGATTTTCATGGCGAAACCATGCCTCCGAATGGAGAAGATTCCAGTCCCCATTCCTCCGACGAAAAAACCGCACACCCCGAAAAAGATTCAGCCCCCCGCAACCGAATGGCTGCGAAGGGCTGATGTTCCCCCCAGAACAATCTTCTAAATACGTATGGAGAATTCCACGGCCTGACAGGGTCCGCAACAGCTATTTTGAGATAATTTCATGGCTTGCTGAATTCGGCGAAATTCGCGCCGGAATAGGCACTCCTACTTCACCGGCGACCTGGCCGGAGCGATGATTTTCACGAGGAGCTGCCCGAGCGCGATCTTGGGTTCGAGGCCGGACGTCACGAGCTGAATATTGGCGGCGAGGCAGGCTTCGAGGGCGATGCGCAGCTCGGGGAGGGTGTAGCGCTGGGCGTGGCTGGCGGCGATGCCGAGGGAGTAGGCGTTGACGGTGCCATCCTTCTTGCGCGGCAGGTGCGCGGTGGCCTCGGCGGGCAGGCGCTCGAGGGTTTTGCCGAAAAAGAATGGCTGCGCCGGGCGCTGGAGCCGATGCCGCGTCATGAGGTCTTTGACCACGAGAAGATTCCGCACGGTCGGGATGAGCGCGACGAGGAGGATGCCGATCGCCGTTTCGCCCTGAAAGAGGAGCTGGTCGAGGAGCGAGAGCGCGCGGTTGAGGTTGCGTTCCGCCAGGGCGTTGCCCAGTTCGAAGACGATCCCGGCGCGGGACAGCGGCACGAGCAGGCGCACGTCATCGGCGTTCACTTCGCGGCGCGTCTGGCCGAGATAGAGGTCGATCTTTTCCAACTCGTTCTCGATGAGCCGGCGCTCACCGCCCGTGAAGAGGGTAAAGAGTTCCAGCGCATCGGCACTCATCCGCAACCCGCGCTCGCGGGCGCAATGCTCCACGATTTCCGCGGCGGCCTCCTCCCAGCCGCTCTTGCCCGCGTCCACTTTGTCGAAAACCTCGACCTTCCCCAGCTTCCCGAGCGTCTTGTAAAAGGTGCGCCGCTTATCCACGCCGATGGCGCTGAGTAGAAACCGCGTGCTCCCTGGCAAGCCTCCGCCAAGCGTCTCCGCGAGCTTTTCCAGCGCATCCGTCACCGCCTGTGCGCGCCCGGTCGGATCGTCGGCCAGAAAGGTCGCGCTCTTGAGCCACACGAGCTTTTCCCCGCCGAAGAACGGGAACGTCAGCAGCGCCTCGATCGCCTGGTGGATGCGCCCCGCCGCAGCGTCCGCGTTGTCCGCCACGCCATCAATGATGTCGCACGCGAAGTCCCCCCCGCCCGCCGGCGTCAGCTCATCGGCCCGCGCCCGCGCCACGCGCTTCACCTCGCTTTCATCGGAGCCGACTACCGCGCAAATCTGCGCCTGCGCCTTCGTCTTCACGGCAGCCATCTACTTGGTAAATTTTCCGAACTTCTTCTCGAAGTCCGGCCAGTCCTTGACCTTGTCGCCGTAGACTTCGAGCACCGAGTCCCGCAGCGACTTCCCCGCCAGCGCCGCGTCGATGAACTTCAAAATGCGCTCCTTCGGCATTTCATCCATCAGGAACCTCACCAGCTTCTCGGAGGTCTGATAAAGCTGCCCCACCGACGCCTCATCGGACGGATATTCCTTCAGCGCTTCGAGTGTCGCCAGCGGCATCTCCGCGAGCCGCAAGCGCGCCTGATGTCCCTTCACCGACTGCCCTTTGCGCGCCGCCACACTCGCCCCGCCCATGTATTCCGCCCAGCCCTCGTTCAGCCAAAGCGGCCAGCGCTTCTGCGGAAAAAGCCGCGCCACCACCGCGTGCGTCGTCTCATGGGCCAGCGTGTTCGAGTCGAAGCGCTTCGGTCCCTCCGTCCGCCGCACATTGAGGAAAAGCTCATCGCCATACGCGAAGCTCGCCGACCACGCCGGCGCCTTGGTCAGCCCCACGAATCTTTTCCATTCGTCCTCGTCCTCGAAAATGAACACATGCGATTTGCGCTGATACCGGTCCTTCGTCGCCCCCAGCGTCTTCGCCACGAACCACAAATCGTACTCCACCTCGCGCGCCACCTTCTGGGCCTCCGTGGCGCGCCGGTAATGCAGGATGAAATTCTCCGTCTCGGCGTGCTTCCATTTGTCCTTCTCGATCTCCAGCGCCGTCGTGCCGTCCTTGCTTACCTCCTTGTTCACGAGTTCGTCCCACTTTTTCTCCACCAGCGGCACCTCGCGCGGCCCTTGGTCCGGCGCGGCGGCTGCGCCGAAAGGCCGGGGCGTGGCGACCGGCGCGATCGTCCCCGGAGTCGCTGCCGCGGGCCGTGGCGTCGCGGCCGCTGGGAGAGCCGGGGTCGCGCGAGGGGCGAAAGGCCAGGGCTTGTTCGGATCGGTCGTCTGCGCTTGCGTCGTCGTCAGCAGCAGCGCGAGCGCGCCGGTTCCCGCAGTTTGCCGGAACCAGCTAGTTTGGGATCGGGGCGGCGTTTGCATGAATGGCGTAAGACCTAAACTCACGGTCCAACGCCTCCAAGTTCATAAATCGCCCGCCGAATCCTTTCGCCAGCGCCGTCTCGAAGCGCGCCCCTTTCGCCAGCGCCGCAAACATCGTCCCAAACCCGCGCTGGTCCGCCGCGCTGAGAAAGCGCACCAGCCGCTCGGACTCGCTGTAAAAGACCCCGACCTGCGCCACGTCGTCCGGATACGACAGCCGCGCCGTGAGTTGCCCCACCGGCACATACATCCCCTCCGGCACCGCGCGCGACGCCGGACGCGCGCCATAGCCGCGCGCGCGGTGAAACGCCGCATAACAGCGCGCCGCCGCATACTCCGCGTAACCCTCATTCAGCCACAGCGGCACGCCCGCACCAAAAAACCGCTCGACCACCAAGTGCGCCACCTCATGCCCCAGCGTGCTGCCCTTCCACTTCACCTGGGGATCGCGGCGGATGAAAAGCGACCCTCCCGCGTGGATGCCTCCGGTCCACGGATCGAGCGACCCGCGTTTCTGAAACTCCGCCCAATCCGCCGCCGCCTCGAAGACATAAATGTGACACTTCCGCTCCCACTGCGTGGTGTCCTTTTCCAGCTCCCGAGCAATCACCCGGTAGTAAAATTCCGCCTCCACCGAGACGGGCGCGGCGATGAAACTGTGAAAGAAGTGATAGACGAAATTCGCCGATTCCGCGTGCTTCCATTCCGCCTGCCGAATGCTCAGCGCCGCCTTGCCCAGCGGCGTCAGCGCCCGGTCGCTGAGCAGTTCCAGCGACGTTTCCTTGAGCGCCCCATCGCCCTCCTGCGCTCGGGTGGGGGAAAGCGGCAGCGTCAGGCTCACGGCCAAAACCATCAGCAGCAGCCCGGCCGTCTGGCGGCGGCGTCCCGGCGCGAGGAAGCACCCCATCGGGAAAATCGGCAGGAGCAAATAGACAAACATCCTCCCACCCGCTGCAGCCCCCGTGCCCAAACCCGCCCACGAGCCTCAACCCACCGCCTGCAACGCCCGCAACTTCGCCAGGGCGCGTCCACTTTCCAACTGACCGCGGGCCAGCTCCAGCCCTGCGGGGAGGGTGGCGGCGAGGCCGGTGATGACGAACCCGGCGGCAGCGTTCAGCAGCACGAGGTCGCGCCGCGGGCCGGTGTCGCTCCCGTCGAGGATGCCGGTGAGGATGGCGGCGTTTTCCCGGCGGTCGCCGCCGCGCAGCGTCTCGACCGCGCAAGGCGCGAGGCCGAGCGCGGCGGGGTCGAGGGTGAATTCGCGGACCCGCCCATCGGCCACTTCGCAGACCGCGCTCGGGCCGGCGAGTGAGAGCTCATCCATGCCGCTGCCATGCACCGCCCAGGCCCGCGCGCGACCGAGCAAGGCGAGCGCCTCGGCGTATTTCGGGAGCAGCACCGGGGAGAAAATCCCGACCAGTTGATAGGCCGGGCGCGCGGGATTGAGCAGCGGGCCGAGCAGATTGAAAATCGTCGGGATGCCCTCGGCGGCGAGCGCGCGGCGCACGGGACCGATGGCTTTGAAGGCGGGGTGATACGCCGGGGCGAACACGAAGCCGAGTCCGTGAGCCTCGACGCAGCGCCGGAGGTCGGCCGGCGGGAGTTCGAGGCGCACGCCGAGTTCCTCCAGCACGTCGGCCCCGCCGCACTGGCTGGTGATGGCGCGGTTGCCGTGCTTCACCACGCACGCGCCGCCGGCGGCGAGGACAAACATGACGGTCGTCGAGACGTTGAACAGGTGGAGTTGGTCACCGCCCGTGCCGCAGACATCCAGCATCGGCCCCGGCAACTGCGCGGGATCGAGCCCCGGATCGACCGCCCGCGCGAGCAGCGCCTGCACAAACGCCGCGATCTCCGCCGCCGTCTCACCTTTCGCTCGCAGCGCCTTGAGGAACTCGCCTTTCGCCGCATCCGGCACCGCGCCGGAAAGCAACTGCGCGACGGCGTGAGCGACCTGCGCAGCGTCCAAATCCCCGCCGTTTTCCAAATGTGCAACAAGCTCCTGCATGTACGTGCGAACCTAGCACCCGGTCGAAAACTCTGTCGATACGGCAGTGGTGACCCGCCCCAAAACCACGCTCAACTCACCCGCAGTTCTGCTCCACCCAGCGCAGATACGCGGGCAGCCCGTCGGTCACGCGCAGTGCCAGCACCTCGGGCACTTGATACGGGTGCAGCGCCCGGAGCCGCGTCTCAAACATCTGGTAGCTCCCGATCACCGTCTTGAAGACCACCAGCACTTCCGCGCCCGTCTCCACCTTTCCCTCCCAGCGATACACCGACTCCACGCCCGGGACGATATTGCCGCAAGCCGCGAGCTTTTCCTCGACCAGCGTGCGCGCCGCCGTGCGGGCCGTGTCGAGGTCCGGCCAGGTCGTGAAAACAGTGAGCACCTCCTCCGCCATTTAGCATTTAAGAATTAGCATTTAGCATTTGGGAAACCGCGCGGCACGTAGAGCAAATGCTAAATCCTAAATCCTAAATCCTAAATGACGACCGCCGCCGCCTGCTGCCGCACGATCCACCCGCCGCCCACCACTTCATCTCCCCGATAGCACACCGCCGCCTGCCCCGGCGTGACCGCGCGCTGCGGCGTGTGCAGGCGCACGCGAGCCTCGCCGTTTGCGCCAGGGAAAACGGTCGCGGTCGCGCCGGGATGCGCGTAGCGGATTTTCACGGTGACCTCGAACGGCTCATCCGCCGCGCCGTGCCACAGACAGTGGTCGATCGTGAATTCGTCCGTCACCAAATCCTCCGCCTCGCCGACGATCACGCGGCTCGTGGCGGGGTCGATGTCGATGACATACATCGGGCGCGGCGAACCGCCCGGCAGCCCTTTGCGCTGGCCGATGGTGAACATTTCGATGCCCTCGTGCTCGGCCACGCGATTGCCCGCTTTGTCGTAAATGCCGCCGGGGTGAAACTCACTCGCGCCGAGGTGCGATCTCAGGAACGCCTTGTAGTCGTTCCCCGGCACGAAACAGATCTCCTGGCTGTCCACTTTGTCCGCCGTCTTCAGGCCGAGCTGCCGCGCGATGGCGCGGATTTCCGTCTTCTCCATCCCGCCGAGCGGCGTGAGCGCGCGCGCGAGCTGCGCCTGCCGGAGGCTGAACAGAAAATACGACTGATCTTTCCGCGGATCGCGCCCTTTGCGGAGCACCGCCCGGTCACTGTGATGCTCGATGATCGCGTAGTGCCCCGTGGCGATGTAGTCCGCGCCGAGCGCCTTCGCCTTGCCCCACAGGTTGCCAAATTTCACCTTCTCGTTGCACATCACGCACGGGTTCGGCGTGCGCCCGTTTTTGTACTCGTCGGTGAAATAGTCGATGACCAGCCGCTCGAAGTTTTCCCCCTCGTCGATGACGTAATGCGGCACGCCCAGCGCGTGCGCCACGCCCCGCGCATCGGCGATCGCCTGCGGCCCGCAGCACTTATCCTCCGCCCGCGAGATGCAGTCCTGCGGCCACACCTTCATCGTCACGCCGATGACCTCGTAGCCCTGCTCCTTCAGCAGCCACGCCGCCACGCTGGAATCCACGCCCCCACTCATGCCCACGACCACGCGCCCGCGTCGGGCGGGAGCGGAGTTGGCGGTGGAAAGTGGCGTATCGGTGTTCACAGCGGCGCGCACCTTCCACCGGTCCCCCGCCCCGCTCAACCGAATTCCCACGCGCCCCTGGTGCCTAGGCGTGATT
>Ga0114966_10003449_pt1 | contig 13873 bp, 9 predicted proteins | sample M_130207_XF_Meta_FD_87029 | JGI IMG/M metagenome (GOLD analysis project Ga0114966, IMG submission 87029) | Freshwater microbial communities from Lake Montjoie, Canada to study carbon cycling - M_130207_XF_MetaG | ecosystem: Environmental > Aquatic > Freshwater > Lake | place: Lake Montjoie... | reverse complement strand
CTGCGATCATTCCAAGAAATTTCAGGCAAGTCAATTCGTTTTTACCAGGCAAGTTCAAGCGAAATGTTTGGCAAGGTGCAGGAGATACCACAGAAAGAAACGACGCCGTTTTATCCACGCTCCCCATACGGTTGCGCCAAAGTATTTTCTCATTGGATCACAGTGAATTATCGTGAAAGTTACAACATGCACGCGAGTTGTGGCATTCTGTTTAATCACGAAAGTCCCCGTCGCGGTGAAACATTTGTTACTCGCAAGATCACGCGCGCGGTTGGCCGCATAAAGCTTGGTATGCAGAAGAAGTTGTACTTGGGAAACATTGACTCACAACGCGATTGGGGTTTTGCCGGTGATTATGTGGAGGCCATGTGGGTTATGTTGCAGCAACCCAAAGCGGATGACTATGTCATTGCAACAGGCAAAATGATTTCGGTACGAAAGTTTTGTGAACTAGCATTTGGTCATGTCGGCCTGAACGCAAAAGATTTTATTGAAATAGATCCGCGCTATTTTAGACCAGCCGAAGTTGAACAGTTACAAGGCGACGCTTCCAAGGCCAAGAAAGTTTTGAATTGGGCGCCAAGGGTTGGCGTAGAAGAACTTGCGCGAATGATGGTGGAATCCGATCTTGAACAAGCTCGCCGTGAAAAGACCTTGCGCGATGCGGGTCATGCGTTGCCTGCGAATTCGGGACATGATCAGTGAGAGTCGTAGTGTTGCAAAGAGAGAACGAGGGAATGCTGATAGAAATTTATCGCGCAAAATTTGATTAAAATTGACTTCTTGTTGTTAGACTCTAAGCATGTGTGGAATTTTTGGCGTCTTCAACAGATCCGGTATCAACCGCGAAGATAGATGGCTTCTTCGTAGAATGGCCGACAACCAAGTACATCGTGGTCCGGATGGGGAAGGTTTTTATGTGTCAAAGTCCGTTGCTATTGGCATGAGACGACTTGCAATTATAGATCCAGGTGGGGGCTGGCAACCTATTTACAACGAAGATCGAACTATTGCACTAGTAGCCAATGGGGAAATATACAACTTTTTAGAACTTCGACGCGATTTAATAGGGCGTGGACATAAATTTGAAACCGGAAGTGATTGTGAAACAATTATTCATCTTTATGAAGAATACGGCAATGATTGCGTAAGTCACTTGCGTGGTATGTTTGCTTTTGCAATTGTTGATGAAAGAAATAATAAATTAATTCTTGCTCGTGATCGCATGGGCGAAAAACCACTGATTTTAAGTGAATCAAATGAACATCTTGTATTTTGTAGCGAACTATCTGGATTAGTCGGTTCGGGTGCTATTCCATTTGAAATGGATCCAAATGCAATTAAAATGTTTTATTATTGGGGATATATTCCTGAACCCTTGTCTGCGGTGAAAAATACAAGAAAACTTGCTGCCGGTTCTATATTAGAAATTAATCTAGAAACAGGTGTTCGCCAAGAAAAAACTTATTGGCGCTTAGAAGATGCGCCCCCAATTGAGGGTGATGCGATTGAGATTATTCGAAATGAAATTCAGAACATTGGTCAAATTACGATGCGCTCTGATGTGCCTATTGGGGTTGGATTATCTGCTGGAATTGATTCGTCAGCAATTGCAGCACTTGCAAAAAAATATGCCACAAAACCAGTCACGACCTTCTCTATCGGATATGAAGGTACTGCTTGGCAAGACGAAAGCTATATGGCTGAAGACTTTGCGCGTGAATTAGGCATTCCATTTCATCGAGAGGTTTTAGATGTCCAACGCGTAGTCAGGGAGTTTCCCGAAATGTGTTTAAGGCGAGACGACCCTGTTGTTGATCTAGCTGGTTCAAGTATTTATGCCCTAATGCGTCTTTCGCGTGATCATAATGTACCAGTACTACTATCTGGTTTGGGTGGGGATGAATTATTCTGGGGGTATTCTTGGCATCGCAATGCGATATATAAAAACCAACGCAAACGCTCTTTGCTTTCTGGAAATGCAAATATTTTAAATTATCTCATGTTACGTCCACCCCCAATCAGCGTGACAGGATTTATAAATTGGCTTAGTGATGGTGCGGGATTTCTAAGTGGAATTGGAGAGTGGAAAAAAGACTTAAAAACCAATCCAAATCGTTTAATTTTTTGGGATGAGATTCGTGATTTTCGTATTGCTGAAAATGGCTTAGACTCTATTAGCGGCCACAAACTCAGAGATAGTACACTTTCAGGGGCTGAACCATTCACATCTCCTAGTTATTGGTATGACCTAGAAACCTCTATGACTGAGCGGATTTGTAGCACATATCTTAGATCAAATGGCTTGAACCAAACCGATAGATTAGGTATGGCCTGCAGTGTGGAGGGACGTGTTCCATTTGTGGACTATCGAATTGCGGAGATTGCAGTTGGACTTAGAAAAACAAAAAGTGATTTAGATTTAGGTCACAAAGGCAGGTTGAAATCTGCCCTCAGTGATATTGTCCCGCAAAATATATTTAGTCGACCAAAGCGCGGATTCTCTCAGCCATGGCGTATTTGGATCCGAGAGTTAATGTGCACCCTTGGTTCAGAAATGTCATCTGGAATACTAGTCGCTGAAAATATTATAAACAGGGATGCGGCTGTTTCTATGGCAAAGGGGTTTGACTTCTTACAACGTCCGTACCCATTCGCGCTTGCAACGTTGGTTCTAGAACAATGGGCGAGAGGAATGCTAGCTCTATCACCTAATGGAAACGAAGTTCAGAATAAAGAGCCGAACCTCACAAGTTCTCGGCAGTTAAAATTGTAAAGTCTAACTCCGTATTAAAAAATGGGTAGAATAGGGTCGCCAGAAATCTCTTCTGAAAAATTAGAAGATTCCCCAGAATCAGTATCAGAATAAAAATTTAAATTTTTTTCAATACGGAACACCAACAACATTAGACCAATCATTAAAAATTCGCCGGCGAGGTTTCCTTGTTTATTAGATAGTAAAAAATGATATACCAACACCGCTAAAAATGAACTAAAATTAGCGCGCTGTGTTTGATTGTCGCGAATAGTGATAAAAATTTTTCGACACGAATTCCACGTCAATAGACACAGTGTTAAAAAAAGTGTAAAGCCAATTAATCCTAACTCGCCCAGCATATCTGCCACGAGACAGTGGGTGTATGGTTCTCCGAAGGGGTTCAGTGCACTGAAGGAGTAAAAACCGAGGCCTTGAACCCAAAATAGCGGAGATTTTAACCATGTTTCAAGCAAAAAAATGATATTGCTATACCGAGCATCCACCCCTTCGTTTGTCGCACCTTCGGCCCATCGCTTTTCAGTATCCATGGATCCTGTACTGACAACCAAGTTGGCGACGTAATAAATAATGATTAATGTCACAATCAATCCGATTGCTGTAAGAATATAATTTTTAATGCCTGCTAATGGTCTACTGATTGGATAGCACAAAGCAATTGTAACTACAGCAAACATAAGTTGCCCACGACTACCAGATTTTACAACAAGAATCGTTCCTACTATAACACCAATAATTCGGAACAACTTAAAGTATAATAAATCAAATCCCGTTCCAACAAAGGCGGCTAAAACAATACAGGTTCCTCCCAATTCACCCAGGGCGAGTGGGTTCGAACGTCCACCTGGCGCATTTGGTAGATCAAGGCCAATGCGTCCATACTTCATTGTAAATTCCGGGCTTATCAATATTAACCCCGTGATGATCGTTCCTAGTACAAGACAAATACGCGCTGTCTGGCTCCACTCGTTTAAATTTGTGATTAAGAATGGCAGAAAAATAAAAAACATTATGAAATAAGGAATCGCCGAAACAAACACCTGAGATCCTTTGCTACCTCCGGGTGACCAAAAACAGGTCAATAAAGCCCAACTGTATAAAGCGATAACAATAATTGTTGTGCCGTTTATAAATCCGCGAACTCTTTGCCGATTTTTAAAGATTGCGTATCCCGTTGCCATGGCAAGTATGAACGCCACTAGATAATTAATACTTTCATTTCCTAAGGCGGTTTCTCGAAAGAAACCCAATGAAGATTGGACTAATTGTTTTAATGGAAAAAATAAAATAAGTAGCGTTGGAGCAAAAATGGTCAACAGAATCGCTAATACAGACCACAAAGCAAATCCAAAAAGAATCATTACACTCATAAATGCTCTCTATAGAAATAAATATTATATCCATGAGGATAAAGTAATTTTTTAGCTGACTGTAAAGTTAGCAATCTGTATAACCCTCTTGTCATTGGACTTTCTTTTGGCTTTGTGATTGCACTTTTTCCCACACACGGACGGTCTCTCTTGCCATCTCAAGAATTGCATCTGCGATCATTTTACGTAAAATTGGCTCGGCGCTAGCGGTTTCCAATTGTTCGGGAGCAACTTTTAAATCTTGCGACCAATGTTTAATCATGGTTTCAATTCCCCCACCTTCTGTAAAGTCTTTTGCTTTATTAGCACTTGTCACAAGTTGTATAAAAAATGAACCTGCCGTCCAAATAGTGACTCCTGCAGCACCAGAAATTAATACTGGCTCAATGGTGTCCTCGACCATAACATCCTTTGGCATAACACTCCACACCCTAGACCCACCACCAGGCATGTACAAGGGACTAACAAATGGAATAACCGGACAATTTCGTGCCTTGGAGCGCGCGTAATCAACACACATTTTAGTTCGGGCAGCATGCCATGCACGGGTTGAAATCCTTTGATTTGGAAGTGGCATAATACCACCTTTACCATCACCTACAGTATCGTAACAACAAGGAGATAACCAATCGCACTCATCCATGATTGGCCCGTATTGGGCTAGTTGCCGAGCAATTTCTTTCTCTTTAAGTTCTTCTGGTGCCGTTGCCCAATTATAATCTCCTAAGTAATAAAGCAAGCCTGGCAATCCATAGTAAGTCCATTTGACTTTTGGAAACATTATTTTTATTTTCTTGATCGCATTTACCATTGATTCGACGGCTTTTTTACACTCTGGTGAATCAGGGCCTTTACTTATCCAGTCGTCGAATGGTGATTCAAAATCAAGAACGCCCCAACCCTCTGGAATATCTCCGCCTATCTTTATAATTTCTGCGGCTACCTTTATCGGATCAATCACTCCTGTTTTTTGTGCTTCTGGATCGCAATTGTTTTGATAGATTAAAATGTAACGAGGTGCTGCCCCAAGCTTCACAAGGCCTTCTAGGCCTTGGATGTTGATCGCATCGTCATACAACAAGACTGGGCGTGTAGTTGCTTGAACACTGTTAACTTCTTCAGTTTGCCGAGAAAAGCAAACATGGACAAAGGAATATAGACAAAATCCCGCTAAGGCTAATTTTAAAAATTTTTGAACTCTCACCATGGCTTTAAATCTCCTTAAAAATTTCGGCCTGACACCGCACAAATTGCCTTCAGCATTCCATTAACCATTCCATCTAGATTACGTCCGCCGGGGCTCAATACTGTTTCTAGTGCTCCATTACTAAGCTGCTTGCGTAAGGCATGATCTGTTAAAACAGATCTGCATACTGCGGCTAGTTTCATAACGTCCCCGTGTTCATAGACCAAGCCATTTATTCCTGGTTCAAGCGATTCTACTTCTGGCATTTGAATCGACATCAGATTAGATGTTATGACTGGAAGGCCGTACCCAAAGGCATGAAAAATCGACAACCCAAGCGCTCCTGGATGTATTAGAAGTGATGCCGAGACTGCCCAGGGTGCAATCCGATCTTCTTCATGTATTGAGCCCATAAATCGAACGGACTGTTGTAAGCCTAATTGAATTACCTTACTTTCTAGAGCGGCACGACAACTTCCGTCGCCTATAAATATCAATTTTAAGTTCGGAATTTTCTTAAGTAATACTTGCAACGCCTCGATGGCTAGTTCGGGCATTTTTTCTGGCTCCAACCGACTTAAGTATAACATCATTGGGCATTTATCAACCCCCGCTGCCCGTAGCGTTTCCGACATCCCCGCAGAATTAAGAAACCTATTTCGTGATTTTTGGATTAGTTTCTGATCGAGGGCGTTTGGTGCTATGTAAAGTTTCTCTGAATCAAATCCCAAACTTAAAAATTTATTACGACCTGTAGGCCCATAAAACAAGCATGCCTCGGCGCGGCTGGCGTTTCGAATCCGAAGCCAATCTCCAAGTCGTGCCTGATGCGTTCCAAATCCATGCCCCCAAAGTACAATTGGGCTACGTTTTTTTTTCAACAAAGCTAGTTGAAGATGAGGAGAACGCACGTTCCACGGTAATAAAACAGCATCAAATCCCGCTTGTATTGAGTCTAAAATTTTTGGTTGCCAAACTAATCCACCATATTCTCGGTATTCGGCATGCTTAAGATTAAGCTTATTACTAGAAGTAATTCCAGAAAGACTTCCAATACTACCACTAAGATCTGCCCAAATTTCAAGATCTAATTCGTCACGGGCTGCTAGGGCCTCAAATACTGAGACCCTATATAGATTAATTAGTGGTTGAACTATACAAATGCGAGTCTTCATAAATATTTTTTATGTAATGATTTTTTGAGTCCATCAAATCTGAGGGTCTAGTAAAGATACCTCCTATGAGGTTACTGATTCCATCATATAGTCTTGATCCGAAATATCAGATCCGCTTTTAGCTGAGATGCCTTGGTCTAATGACCTAGTTCCTTTTACTTACCGACTCAAGCTCGGGTTGGAACGCGTCCAATAGCAAAGATCTGACGTCGGTTCTTAAGAACCGCCATCATCCAGATGGCGAGGCGGTCGAGTTTAATCTTGCGAAACGGAAAAAGCCGCGGATGCCAAGAAGATGTCACTACTTTGCAGTGTTCGACATTGAAACCGCTCTCGATAAGAACATTCGCGAAGTTTCGAACGGAAAACGTATGAAGATGGAAGTCGAGGTCATTTGTATTCCACTTGCGCTGCCGGCGCTCATGAATGTCGTCAAAAGGTAATTTTACGACGAGAAGAGCGCCGGGCTTCATGGCGAGGCGTAGGCGTTCAAGGGTCGAGCATACATCACGCACATGTTCAAGCACATGATTACTCGTAACGACATCGTAAGTCGGAACAATCGGGATCTCATCGATACTAGCGAAAATCGTCAGTCCCTGTTTGAGCGCAATCTCACGAGCAACGGCGTTGACTTCAAGACCAGCAGCCGTTGCGCATGCTCTCTTAATATGCATCAGCATGCCTCCGTTACCGCAGCCAAAGTCGAGTACCGAATCAGTCGGCTTCAGATATGATTTAAAGTATTCGAAATTGAGGCTATAACCAACCTCATTCGGGTTGAGTTGCTTTGAATCCGCGTAGACACGCCCAGACTCGCCTTCGTAATGAGTGCTGACTTTAGTCATGATCGTCTTGCCCCCAATTAGGTCCACTAGGACCTCATACCTCTGACTTAATACAGCAAACTCTTTAGGTGTCAGTATCCCTAAATACTGTTCATACAGTTTTAGTCACTTTTCTTGTTTGTCAAGGTGTATTTCCCTTATCTTCAAGCCATTCGAAGACGTGCTAATTCGCGAATTGAGGGACTCGCTGAACGCGTTAGTGGTCGACTTTACTGGTGGACTAAGGTTAAGACATCCCATTTCAAGGTGGGCCCCAGCATTCAAATTGCGAGAAATTAAATCCGAACCATTGCCAATCTAGATCATAAAGGCCGTGTGATGAGGTCTTGAAAAATCGATTGAGCACTTCAATCATATTACTAGGGTGGCACGAACCCTACACCTCTGTCGCCATCGCTTCAAAAGTGTGTTCATCGAAAAATTTCAGTACCTTAATTCTTTGTCCATCACGCAATTGATCTGCTATAAAATCCATCTTTCGTCTTTAGTCGCGGCGATTTGCCTCGACAATTTCGCTACTTATGCAATTAACCTTCTTCTAGGCATTGTTTTGCAGCACAAATAAAACCCAGACAAGCGCTCGGGCGCTAGAGCCGTTCTGATACATGCTAACCTTCGCGCTACAACAGAAGGCGCGTGTATTCGCTTACCAAACTTCTTCGCAGCAACGGCATCTCTTGCACGCGCACGACAAGTCCGTCTTCTGGACCGTGTATCGATTCATCACGCATCGCCGTTCGATTATATTATTATTTGAAATATCCTCGCCGTTGCGAAATCTCATATCTTGCGTACACATACCCGTCGGGCTCTCTTCACTGTGCAGCCTTCTAACCCAAAACATTTTCTTCCAGAAATAAAAAAACTGAAGCAAAACACCTAGCGGTCGACAAATCTCTGCGCACGCCTCACTGGTCGATCCCTGCGCTAATGCGCAAGTAATTTACTGCTCTTAAGAACACTTCTAATTAATCCTAACTTCCAATGGATTTATAGGTTTCAATGTTCAAAAAAACACAAATCCGGGTGGACTCTCATTTGGGCTGGCGGTAAAAACTTAAGTACTGCTCAAAAATTAATTTGATTGATTAGCAACTTTTGCTAGAAATAAAAACGTGTCTCGAGCACATTGATCCCAGGAGAATGTCTGGGCAATCTCAAATCCTGATTTAGCAAAGGCAGTCCTTCTTTCCTTGGAAATTAAAAGATCCCGAACGCTTTTGGCAATGTCGTCGGAATTCTCTGGATCGAAATAGACTCCAGAATTCTTAAGAATTTCAGGCATCGGACCACGGTTTGAGCACGCTATAGGTAATCCAGACGCCATCATTTCTAGTAAAATATTTGGCATATTTTCGCAACTGGAGGCAAATACGCCCGCATCAAATATTTGATAATACTCCAAAATTTGTACTCTCGACCTTGCCTCGAGATAAACAAGAAACTCTCCGCGAGGGTCAAGCCGTTTCATCACCTTGCGTAGCCGAGAAAGACCTCGATCAGGGGGACCAATCATTGTTAATGTGACAGGGAATCCCTCAAGGCGTAATTGACTAATCGCCTCTGCGACAATCCATTGATGTTTATAAAGATGAAGATTTGAAACATAAATCAGTCGAGCTGGATCTTTAAATGTAAAATCTAAAAATTCTCGTTGAAGCCTCGGTTCTCGTAGAAAATCAATTCCAATTCCATGCGGAATTATTACACGACGGCCCATTATTTTGAGCCCACGTTTGTCTAAAATATTGCTGGCGTATGAATTTAAACAAATAAGACCATCCGAAGACTTGAACGACTTGGTCTGCGCAATTCGAAGAATTACTTGTTTTAAAGTAAAAAATGATAGCCCATAGCGTTTAAGTTCTTTCCAGTCGAATGGCAGCAGCGATCGAAACATCGTCACTGTAGGTCTGAATCTCTGCCCAACACTACCGCCTGGTGCGAACAAGATGTTACAATTTGCATCTTTGCACAGTTTTGGCAGACTAAATCGTTGCCAAATTGTTCTCTGAATAAGACCACCCTCAGTCATTGGTACATGAATTTTATTAAGCCAGATTGCGTCTGGTAGCAATTCAAGTGTTGCCATAGAACCCCACACATACACAGCAGTGAATAGATCGATTTTTGGATCGGCGGCTCTAAGTAACTCAATCAAGTGTGTGCGACCGCCACCTAGACGTAAGTTGCTTGCATCAATACCAATGATCATGGCCGCAAATAACCCCTGGATACCAAATGCCCTACATGCAAAATCTCAATGTCGACAAGTCCTGCAGCGGTGCACCATCGCCTAATAGTACCTGGTGTCTGGGGGTTGTCATATGCAGGACAAAGCATGTCAAAGGTGTCTAAAAGTGCCCATTCAAGTAACTGCTGAGATGAAAGAGGATAAAATTTTGTGTAATCGGCAACGGGCACAATTCGTTGCAAAACTCGTCCGGCGATTGGAATGCTTCCTAAGACTTGACTTGTCTTTAAGAGTGTGGGAATCCATCTCTCAAGAATTTTAAATACTTGCTCTGTCGTCATTCGCTTGGTAACGGGCCTAAGTAAATATTTAGAGTGGAGCATGGTTTGGAAACGACGCCAATAATAATCAACGCAAATCCCTCCAGTCGGACATAGCATTAAAGTTAATTCCATAAATGCTTTTTCAACATTCGGCGTATGTTGCAGGACGCCCAGCGAATATACAAATGAAAATGATTTAGGCAGAAATGGCAGAGCATAAATGTCTCCCTGAACCACATGTAGGTTTGGGTGATCCCTTAAGTTTGCATAACATGCATCCACCGCACTTGAATAATCAAGAGCCACTACCTTGGCGCCAGCGTTTAAAGCAACTTCAGCAAATCGCCCGGCCCCACAACCTCCATCCAGAACCCACTTGTCCTTTATGTCTTCTGGTTTCCATCCTGTCGCATTCCAAAATCGGTCAGCAGAAATCGGGTGGCCAGAATAACTATCTAGCTGGGTCTGGCGAAAATGGTTCCACTGAATTCCAAAATTATTTGCATAGTTTGCTTCTGGAACAAATCGAGGTATACCGTTACGGATCGGGTAGTTGTATTTGCCATCTTTTGTCACCAGCAATTCATTCGCTTGTAAATTGAGCGCCTGACCAGATTGTGGGCATCGTAGAATATTTAAAAATTCATTGTTCATATCAGGGAAATTCTATACCTAAATAAGTACCGCATACTCTCGTCGCCACAATTCGAAAAGTACTAAAGCAAACAGGCGCTCGCTGTTTGATCGACCGAGTTCTTGCCCCTTGAGCAGTTTCCGCACGAATCCTTGGTCAAAGATACTCGAAGAATCGTGAAGGACCGAATGGAATAGATCTCGAAATGCACCGCCTTCTAGCCACTGATCCAGCGGTATTGAAAAACCCTGTTTTCGTTGACGATCAAATTCGGGTGGCAGTACCCGACAAGCCAGCTGTTTAAGAAGAATTTTTTTTTCTACGTGTGTCGTCTTTAGGTATGAAGGCACTTTTCCAAAGGCAAACTCGATTAAATGATAATCAAGTAGGGGTGCTCGCACCTCAAGTGAATTTAGCATGCTAGCGCGATCCACTTTTACCAAAATATCTTCGGGAAGATAATTGGAAAAATCCATACGGGTGGCGCGCTGAAGCAAATCTGTCTGCTGAGGAATTCGGCTGCTCGCTACTGATTCTGCACGCGAACGCCAACTCGAATGTGCTGCCAACAATCGCTGGCGCTCTGGTGCATCAAAGTAAGATGCGATAATGGGTAATTTATTACGCAGATCTATGTCAAGACTCTTTAAATAATTTCCCCCCTTAAAGCCAGTTGGCAAAATATACTTAGCTGCAATACCCACGCACTTTCTTAGTGGAAAGGGTATTGCGCCCAACCTTTTTTGCATCCATAGCAATCTGCTGTAATGACTATAGCCACCAAACAATTCATCACCACCATCACCTCCTAGAGCCACCGTACAGTGCTGACGGACCAATTGGCTCACTAAAAAAGTTGGAATCATAGATGAATCCACCACCGGTTCATCAAATTGGCGCGCAAGGCAAGGTAATAAATCCGCAGACGCGGGCTGGCCCTCTAGTTCAATATGTTCGGTTTGAAAGTGCCGCGCAATCAATCGAGCATGTTCAGTTTCGTCATGCTTGGCATGTCCAGGAAATCGAATAGTAAATGTCTTTACTTTGCTAGACGAGCGCACGGCCATGGCTGTTACCAAACTGGAATCCACCCCTCCACTTAGTAGAACACCGACAGGCACATCTGCTACCAATTGTCGGCGTACTGAATCTTCAAGTAGATCTTCAAGCTCATCAAGAAGGGCGGTTTCGTCTACCAGACAACTTGACACATCAAACTCTGGCGGTTGCCAGTAGTTCCACAGTTTGCACGTGCCGGTGTTCAGATGAAATAAAAGAGCATGAGCTGGCGGTAGTTTTTGAAAGCCTTGCAGTATGCAGCGATTGCCTGGTATATAGCCAAATGCTAAATAGCAATCAAGTGCTTCTGGGTCAATACGGCGGGGTAGGGTGGAGTCGGCAAATAGGGCCTTTAGTTCCGATGCAAACCTCAACTGGCCATTAGCGTGGTGATAGAAAAGTGGCTTTTCACCCGCACGATCACGCGCTAAAAATAGCGTTTGCTCCTTAGCGTCATACAGTGAAAAAGCAAACATGCCATTTAGGTGGGAAAGACAGTCTGTGCCCCATTCGCTGTAGGCTGCCAAAATAACTTCAGTGTCAGAATGAGAGCGAAACGCATGACCCTTGCTTATGAGTTGCGATCGCAACTCCTGAAAATTGTAAATCTCGCCATTAAAAACTATACTAAGCGTGCCTAATGCGTTATGCATTGGTTGATGTCCGCCGGGAGAGAGGTCGATAATAGAAAGTCTGCGATGCGCCAAGCCTACTCGGCCATCCAATGACCACCATTCACCAGCATCATCGGGACCGCGATGAATGATGGCATCCCGACCAAATGTCAGCCATGCCCGGCTAGCAATTTGAAGGTTCGAAGATGTACCAACAATTCCACACATTGATTAAATACTATCCAAACCGTGCACGAAGCGTAAACAAGTGTCACGATTAGAAATTTTTGCATGGCTCCGACAGTTTGCCACCCACCCAACTCCCAGCAGGCTACTGACACTAGTCGCAGAGTTTGTTTCGTTGGCAAAGCCGTGCTAGGCGAACCTGATCCGTACTACACAAACTCCTGGCGAAATGGGGAGCATTATCTGTAGCACACACTTGAACTTTTGGTGACAATGTTAGAAATTATTGTCATCACAAGCGAGCTAGAATTCCGCTTTGAACCAACTAGTGATGTGCCTGAAAGCGAGACAGACACCCATAATGTAAAAACCTTCTCGGCATGGTGTAAACGTTCCCCTTATTGGTGGTCTACGGGCAACAATTTAGTTTAATGTGTTCCCGCGCCCCATTTACTTACACTCATAATAATCCCATCGGACCCTTTGGGCGCACCGAACTATTTGCAGCTCTCATAAGGACTAGATACTATAAATTGAGTTCCAATGAATATGGAAATGCACAACCGATTAGTCGGATGTACACACACTATCGCCGTTAACATTGCGCAAACATGGCGGATGCCTCCTCAAACCCTGTCGCTTTGAGTCAGTCTCAAAATTTAGGTCGCGTTGCAATACGTGGATCAATGTTGAACTCGGCCCAGTGGTTGATCAACAAGGCTTTCACCGCCGGCGCAATGTTTGTCATTGCATATTTTTTAACACCTGCGGAATATGGCGTAGGTGTTGGGTCTTTAGCAATCTTTCAATTTCTTTATATTTTTCTACCATTCACGGTTGGCGATGTATTGATCTCGCACCCAAAACGATTTGAGTTGCTTGCACCCAGTGCCGCGGGTCTTGCACTGATTATTGGATGCTGTACTGCGGTCGTAACACTATTAAGCATTCCTGTTGTGATTTATTTTTACAGTGACTACCCAACCGGTTGGCTCATTGGTCTTTTGGCCGTTCAAGCAATTCGCCCAATCATTGAAGCCAAATTTGTAGTTCCCCTTTCCGCAATGCGCCTGAGCCTGGCATATCCAAAGATGGCTTTTATAGATGGTGTTGTTCAAATGGGTTCAACTTTGCTCTCGGTGGTCATGGCTATTTTGGGTGGTCGTTCTGCATCACTTGTTATTCCTCAAATTATAAATGTTGCAGCAAAGGCAACTTGGTATTCACGCCTAGCTACGGTCCCACATTCTGCGCGCTTTCACCGCAAGATTGCAATGTTCCTCTTTCGATCATTTGTGAAAGCCGCCAGTGCTCAATACATACACAATGTCATTGTGATGTTAGAAATTTTGGTACTGGGCTTTGTATCGGGCAAATACGAAGTCGGCTTGTTTGGCTTGGCATTTAGTATTGCTGGCCAGGCCAACACAGTGATCGCGTACCAACTAGGCGTTGTACTGCAGCCAATTTTTGGACGCTTGCAAGATGATCCAGAGCGACAAGTTGCT
>Ga0114966_10003447_pt1 | contig 13879 bp, 10 predicted proteins | sample M_130207_XF_Meta_FD_87029 | JGI IMG/M metagenome (GOLD analysis project Ga0114966, IMG submission 87029) | Freshwater microbial communities from Lake Montjoie, Canada to study carbon cycling - M_130207_XF_MetaG | ecosystem: Environmental > Aquatic > Freshwater > Lake | place: Lake Montjoie... | reverse complement strand
CCAGTGGGCTGATCGGTAAGCTAAGGCCTGTGCGGGATTGCCGTTGTGGTGGCTGACAATTTGGCAGTCGGTGGCAAAGGACGATTGAACCTCTGACCAGACTCCTTGGCGGTTGGCGTAGGATTGGGCGTTGAATTGTCCGGGGTTTCGTGCGGGTGGGAGATTGGAAGCACTGCCCGTGAGGATCACTCGGTCACCGTAGGCGGGAACAGGGCCTGCCCAAGCCACGTCGATCAACCCTGATGAGGCGGAGGAGTGGTCGTCGAGTCGAATGGATTCGAGGCGAAGGCGAAATCGAGCGGTGATATGGCGCGACCAGAATGTGGGCACTTCGGGTTCATTCCACACGATTCCTTGCGCTTGGATCACTCTGGGGCGGTCGACTAAGGCTTGGGCAAGTGCGCGACCTGGCACCTCTTGGATGGTTAGGCTATGGAGGAAAAAAAAGACTCCCGTGCAGAAAATCGAACAAGCGGCGGTGGATGGGCGAAAGAGTAATCCAAGGAGTCCGCAAACGAGAATCGCGCCAGACCAAAGCGGATTAACGTGCCAGTAATCCGCCCCAAAAATGCCGAGCACCGCCCCCAAGGCCAGACCGACCAAGGGTTGCCGCGGACGGGGATTCCACATGCTCATAGCTGGGGAGTTTGGCGATTTTTCTCGGATCGATCAAGGGAGTAGCTGAGGGGCGAAATCATCCAAGTCTAAGGAGAGAAATGGGGGGAGTTTGGGGTTAAGGAATTTTGTTCCCTTGGACGTACTCGGGGTAGCGACTTTGCAGGAGGTTGGTTAACTTTTTCACTTTTTCTTCACTCCCAGCCACTTGGGCGAGTTTGGTTGCTTGGATCGCTTTAGAGAGAGCTCGGGGAGTGATTTCTGGGTGATCGATTCCTGCTAGAAAAACCGTTTCGTAAAGTTTCGCGGCTTCTGCGGGGTTGCCACGAGCCAACTGAATGTCACCCGCCCGGACTTTAGCTTCTCCGTTAATATCGCCTTCGGGTTGGAGGGCAACGGCTTCATCGACAGACTTTTGAGCGGAGTCAAAGTCTCGGAGGGCAATTTGTGCTTTGGCTAAAGTGAGCAAGGCGGTGGCGCGTTGGGCGGATCCCTTGACTTTTTCGGCGTAAGTCCGGAAGGAGACTGTGGCCTCGCGGAACTTTTGAATTTCAAATTGGCTATCCCCGAGCAAGCGGAAATCTTCTGGCATGACCTCGTCTCGCTTGGTGAGCATGAGGAGATATTTTTCGGCGGAATCGTAAGCCTTTCCAGAATGGAGTTCGGTACCAAGCCAGCGAAGAATTTCTGGTGGAACGGCGTATTTTCCTACTTTGGCATTGAATTCGATCTCTTTAGCGGTGGCGACCTTATCCTCTAAATAGTAATGGGATTGAAGTAAGCGAATGCTCGTCTTTTCGCCGTATTGATCTGGCTCAAGCTTACGGGCCTCTTCCAGGTACTCTACGGCTTCCTTATAATTCTTTGCTCTGAAGGCGACATCACCGATCCAGTAATCAGCCTCGGCACGGGCTTTGGTCTTTGGATAGTCTTTGAGCAGAAGTTTGAAAACTTCGGCCATTTTGGCGTCGTCGCTTTGGGTCCCAAGAATGAGTGCCTTTCGCTGGAGGGCGAGTTCGCGCTCCTTCGATTGGGGAAACTTTTGGATAATGTCACTGTAGTCGGCCAAGGCGGCGCCATAATTTTTCTGCGATTCCCAGCAGATTCCGCGTTGAATCATGGCCCCGGAAACCAGTTTGTGGGTTGGGTAGCCATCGATAAAGGCGGTGAAAGCTTTGGTCGCTTGGGAAGTCGCTCCCAAGGCTTTTTGACACCACCCGAGTTTAAAGAGAGCCTCCGCTTTCATGGTTCCGCTGAGTTGGCGGGAGAGTTCGAGGGCGGAGTAAATGGGGGCGGCGGTGGCGTAGTCTTGTTTTTTGAAAAAGAGCTCCGCCTTCATCAGCAAGATTTGATCGTGTTTTTCGCCTTCGGGATTGGCGGTTAAATACTGGTCGATGGCCGTGAGTGCTTGGGCATCACCGCTGCTGTAGAGCATCTTAAGGCGCTCATACTGGGCATCTTTGGCGTAGGCTGTGTCTGGAAATTCCTTGGCTACTTGATCGAAGATTTTGAGAGCTTCGTCGGTCTTATTTAATTGGCGGAAAGAGTTCCCCACGATAATCAGAAACTCTGCTCGGAGGTTGACGGGGGTTGGGGAACCTGGGCGATTATAGGCGTCGACAACCTGCTGATATTTTCCCGCATCAAAAGCGATCCGCAAAATCCCGAGTTGGGCAATTTCTTTCCAGTGAGCGGAACCGGGTAGGGTAATGGCTTTTTTAAAAGCGGCGTCTGCCAAGGGGGTTTGTGGGGGAGTGACTTCGAGGGACCAGAGGCCACTTCGCACTGTGGACTCGAGTTTGATATCGGGGTTTTCTGTTTTAGCGGCGAGGATTTGGATTTGCCGAAGGGCTTCGGGATTGCGACCGCTGTCTTTGAGAAGGAGGGCAACCGAGAGTCGACTGGCGTCTTGAAAAGGGTTGTTCTCGGATGGGGTTAAGAGCTCTTCGTAAGCGACGCGGGCCTCGAGTTTTTGCCCGAGGGCTTCCATGCAACGTCCGCTAAAGAACTTTGCGGAGTTGGCGGCGAGAGGGTCTTTGAGGCGAACGGCGGCCTTTCGATAGAGGCTTAAGGCGTCGCGATATTGGCGGTCCGCAAAGTAGAGTTGTGCGAGTTGGTAAGCTGCGGGACCGATAAAGTCGCCATTTTGAAACTGAGCAAGGAGCGTTTCGTAGGTATTTTTGGCGGCGTTGGTTGTTCCGCTGAGTCGATAGCATTCTCCTAAACGGAAGAGGGCTTCGGGGCGTTCGCTGGCGTTGGGATAAAGGGAAAGGAATTTTTCGTATTCAGGAGCGGCCTGTTCAAATTTCTGTTGTGCGTAGTAGGCGTTGGCGACATCCACTTGCAGCTGGGCTGGCGAGCGGAGCGTGCCACTGGGGGTGATTCGAATGGTGTTGGGGTCACTGATCTCGGCTGGTTTCACGGTTCCCGGTGGGTTGGGTGACTTGGGTGTCGTCGTGACTGGTTCAGAACGCGGGATGGGTTTCTCCACGGCTTCGGCGCGCGGAATCGGCTTATTCACTGGCTCAGCGCGCGGAATTGGCTGACTGGAATCATCAAGAAACGGCTTTAAAAGCGACGCTGGGGGGGCATCGACTCCACGTGAGTGACTGAGTAAACAACTGAGCAAACTGACACTGGCAAAAATTTCTCGCTTCATTTCGATTTGCGGGTAGCGAAGGCCACATTCCAAATGTTCGCCTCGCGGCAGGTATCGAGCACCGCGGAGATGTGGCGGTATTCGGCGTGTTCGTCACCTCGGACAATGATGGAGTAGTCGGGATAGATGTCGGAGAGATCTTTTAGTCGGCTGACTAATTCGGCTTGGGGGACCGGCTTACTGTTCCAGATCACCTCGCCATCCGCCCGGACATTGAGAACGGTTTGGTTAACGGTTGATGGTGATTCTTTGGCATTTTCGGCGAGAGGAATGCGGACTTTGAGGTCGAGTTCTTTTTTTGCGAAACTCCAAGTGACAATAAAGAAGCAGAGGAGAACGAGGAGGATGTCGACCATCGGGGCGATTTGGAAGCCAAGGACTTGGGGGGCGGCGCGTTTACGAAGATTCATGGTGCGCGATTAAAATGACTCGTCTTTGGCGGTTTTCGAAGACTCGCGTTTTTTGTCATAGTTGATCGCGACGAGGGCGAGAATTTGGGCGGTAGCGACTTCGAGGTCGGAGATTAATGTTTGCACGCGGTTTCGAAAGAGGGCGTAGAAAAACATCGAGACAATCCCGAGGATTAAGCCTCCAGCGGTGGCGACGAGTGCGGCGGAGACTCCGCCAGCCAAGCCGGCGTCACGGGCATCTCCAGTGGCGAGGTCACTAAAAGAACTGATGATTCCGAAAACCGTACCGAGGAGACCAATCATGGGGGCGAGCATGCCGATATCTGCCAAGTACACCGTTCGGTGTTGGAGTGCGGCTGCGTGAGCGCCTGCGGCGGTCTCGGCGATTTCGCGGATGACATCGTAGTTGGCGGTGGGATTTTTTGTGGCGAAATCCAAGGTGAGGCGAATCACTTGTGCGACCGTTTCGGTATGGCGATTGGAGATGGCGAGGAGGCCAAGGTAGTCGCGTTTTTTGAGGAGAACTTCCGCAGTGTTTAAGTATTGAGGGGAAACGATTGACCCGCGTCGCAGGCTAAAAAAGTAAACGATCACCATCATGACCATGACAACGGAGAGGAGGGCCAAGACGATGATCGCCCAGCCTCCGTTTTCGATTTGCTTGAGGAGGGTGATTGATGGGGGTGTGGTGGTTGACGGCGTGGTGGTGGTGGTTCGTCCGCGAGCAACGGAGTCTTTCGTTCCAGAGCCTTCGATTGAGGTCACCGCGGGTGCTTTTGGTGGGGCAGATTGAGCGAGGAGGACCTGCGGATTTTGTTCTGGAGCAGGGGATTGTTGGCCGTAGATGGAAGACACTTCAAAGACGGACAGGAAAAGTAGGGCGTAAAATTTCATGAAAAGCGTTTGGGTATAGTAGCGGTCTCGGTCAGCCTTGCAACCCTCCTATGTGAACGCGAATCGGTGAGAGGGCGACGGATTTGTCTGGCAAATTTTCTCCGCGTGACAGACTCGGTGAGGCGTGGCAAAGGTGTTGATTCTATGAAAAAATTACTCCGATCCTTTTGGTTCACTGGCATTACTTTGGCGGTGGTTATTGCATCCACGGGATTCTCCGCCGATGGAAATCCAGATAAGGAAGTCGCTGTGCTGAAGACTTCTGCGGGCGAAATGGTCGTGGAATTTTGGCCAGACAAGGCACCTAATACAGTGGCTAATTTCATCAAGCTGGCGAAGAGCGGATTCTATGATGGGACGGCATTTCACCGCATCATCAAAGGATTTATGATTCAAGGAGGCGATCCACTTTCGAAGGATCCCAGCCAAGAGGCGCGCTGGGGGACGGGAAGTGCGGATGCAAAAATCAAAGCGGAGTTTAACGATAGCAAGCACGAGTTGGGGGTGATTTCGATGGCTCGCTCGTCGAGTCCTGATTCCGCAAGTTGCCAGTTCTTCATCTGCCTCGGGCCGACTCCTCAACTCGATCAGAAGTATACGGCATTTGGTCGTTTGATTAAGGGTGTGGACGTTTTGCAGAAGCTTGGCCAGACGGAGGTTAAAGCCAGTGGAGGCGGTGAGCCAAGTAAGCCACTGAGCCGAGTCAGCTTGGAAACGGTTAAGATTGTTCCCGCGGCTTCCATTAAATAAGCGTTCCGAGGGAATAGTGGGGGAAGAGACTTCCGGCAACTTTAGCGACGAAGTCATCCTCCCGCAACGATTTGCGCCCCGGATTTTTTCACGGCAGTCTCTTTTCTAGTTATTTTATGCAAAACCAAGTCCGTCTCGGTCTCGTGCAAATGCGTTGCTCTGCGGAGCCGAAGATCAACTTAGCCAAAGCAATGGCGAAGACGATTGAGGCGGCCGAGCTTGGGGCGCAGATTGTTTGCCTGCAGGAGCTTTTTACTTCGGAATACTTTTGCCAAGTTGAAGATCATAAATACTTTGACCTTGCCGAAGAGATTCCCGGGCCGAGCACCCACGCCCTTGGAGTTCTGGCTAAGGAGCGGGGGATTGTCATCATTGCCTCTTTATTTGAAAGGCGGGGTCCTGGTCTTTACCACAACACGGTGGCAATTATCGATGCCGATGGGAGCTATCTTGGGAAGTATCGGAAGATGCACATTCCCGATGACCCGCTCTTTTATGAGAAGTTTTACTTCACCCCTGGAGACTTAGGTTTTCGAGCTTGGCAGACAAAATTTGCGAAGATCGGGGTGTGTATTTGTTGGGATCAATGGTTTCCCGAGTCCGCCCGATTGACCGCGATGGCGGGGGCGGAGATTCTTTTCTTTCCTACGGCGATCGGGTGGCATCCCAGCGAAAAAGCGGCCTATGGTCGTCGCCAGCACGACGCTTGGGAAACCATTCAACGATCGCACGCGATCGCCAATGGTTGTTATGTTGCGGTGCCCAATCGGGTGGGGCACGAGGCACCTGATGGGGGAGAGGGGATCGAGTTTTGGGGGCAAAGTTTTGTGGTGGATCCCTCGGGGCAGATCGTTGCGAAAGCGTCGGCGAATGAGGAGGAAATTTTGATTGTTGATGCCGATCTTACCGCCCTGAATACCCAGAGGACGCATTGGCCATTTTTCCGAGATCGTCGGATTGATGCCTACGGGGAGATGCAGAAACGTTATATCGACTGACCAATGGTACCGCCTATGCACATCATGCCGTCCAGCGGGCAGTCGCCTGCGCAACTTGGCTATCGAATGCCCGCGGAGTGGGAGCCCCACGAAGCGACGTGGATGTCTTGGCCTCGTCGGGAGGGGATTAGTTTTCCTGATGCGTACGATCGGATTGTGCCAGCGTTAGTAGCGATGGTTGAAGCACTTGGCCGATCGGAGTTGGTTCGGATTAATGTCTGCGATGCGGAGCATGAGAATCTGGTGCGCGGACACCTTCTGGACGCGGGAATTACCATCGACCACGTGAGTTTTTTTCGGATTCCGATTAACGAGCCGTGGTGTCGTGATCATGGGCCGATTTATCTGACTCGGGGAGAAGCACCGCGGGTGGTGATTGTGGATTGGGATTACAATGCGTGGGGATGGAAATATCCACCATTCGACTTTGACGATGATGTGCCGAAGCGAATTGCGGAGGCTCAGGGGCTCCCGATTTACTTCCCGAAAATGGTCTTGGAAGGTGGATCGATTGAGGTCAACGGATCGGGTACATTGCTGACCACGCGGTCTTGTTTGCTCAATCCGAATCGCAACCCTGATTTGAGTCAGAAGCAGATTGAGCAACGTCTGAAAGATTTTTTTGGGGTGACAAATATTTTGTGGTTGGGTGATGGAATTGAGGGAGACGATACGGACGGGCATATTGATGATTTGACCCGGTTTATCAGTCGCACAGCGGTGGTGACGGCGGTGGAGGAGGACACGAACGACAGTAATTATACGGCGTTGCAAGTGAACCTTGAGGCATTGAGGGGGATGCAGGTTGAGGATGGATCGCCACTGCAGGTGCACACCCTTCCGATGCCGCGGAAGATCATTCGTGAAGGGCAGCGGTTGCCGGCTAGTTACGCGAACTTTTATATTGGCAATCGGGTGGTGTTGCTGCCGATTTTTGCTGATCCCCATGATAAGTGGGCGCGGGCGATTTTGGAGAAAGCGTTTCCCGACCGAGAAGTCGTCCCGATCGACTGTCGGGAACTCATTTGGGGGCTGGGAGCTTTTCACTGTTTGACCCAGCAACAACCTTTGGTTGAGTGAAGCGAATTTTCCAGACGTCGGTGATGCTCCTCTGGTGGGCAGGGGGAGGAGTGAGTGCTTGGGCTATTCCACTCGATCCATTGGTTTCGATGGAGAATGTGTGGTCATTGAAAGCGGATGATTTTATGACCTTGGGTTCGGGGCTTGGGTATCGGTGGACCTCGGGATCGAGGGATTCGGCTCGGGTGGCTTTATCTGATCGGGAGATTTTTGGGAGGCCGGTAGTTGAAAGTGTGGTGCGTTTTGATGGCAATACGGTGAAGCAAATTTCTTTAATCCTTTATGCGCGAGGGGATTCAGGGGAATTAACTGAGGAGAAATTTGATGCCCTGGTTCGCGAGTCGGTAGCGGCGATTTCTAAGGCGAGCGGGGTCTCTTTTCTGAATCGTGGAAAAGACCCGACGAATTTAGTGAGGGCGGAGAGATTGATTTGGGTGAATAGTCAGAGTCAGTATGTGTTGGAGTTTAGTAAAACCAAGGCGGACAAAGCTCGGGGAATGGCGTTTCGGGCGGAATTTATTCGGCTGACCGTGACGGCACCGGCGGAGAAGTTGGGGCTTTTGGAGGGGGCGAGTCGACCCCAACCGAAGAAGTTTTTTGGTCAGAGCCATTTGAAGAAAAACGGGGATTCTGGAGATGTTTGGATTGCGGATATTCCGATGGTCGACCAAGGGGCGAAGGGCTACTGCGTAGTGGCTGCGGCTGAGCGAGTGATGCGTTACTATGGTAAATCTGTGGACGCCAATGAGTTGGCGCAGTTGGCGAATAGTTCTGCGAGTGGAGGGACGAATCCGGTGGCGTTATACGGGGCGTTGAAGAATTTGGTTTCGCGGTTAAGGCTTCGCCTTCGGGATACTCAGGCGGAGGAAACGCCTGCCGAGGCATTGAAATTGATCGCGGAGTACAATCGAATTGCGAAGAAAAACAAGGTCCGGGAAATTTCGAATCCGGGGCCAGTCATTGATATTGCTGGCATTTACGGCTCGATGGATGTGTCTATTTTGAAGGAGGTTAGGAGTAAAAATCGGTCTGATTACGAGCGGTTTCGGAGGCGGATTGAGGCAGAGATCAATCAAGGGGTTCCGCTACTGTGGACGGTAATGTTGGGGCTGATTCCCGAGCCGAACATTCCGCAAAATGCTGGGGGGCATATGCGTTTGATCATCGGTTACAATGCCTCCAGCGAAGAGGTTTTATTTTCAGATAGTTGGGGGGCGGGGCATGAGTTGAAGCGAATGTCGATGGCGGACGCTTGGGTGATGACGATGGGGACGAAGTGTATCGAACCGATTTGAGTGAGTGCGGAGCGGGGGAAGAGCTCGTTCAGAAATTTTTCTTGGCGAAGTTTCGAAAATTTCTTGCGAGGATTTTCTTCCTTGTTATGATCTCACCCTCTTCAGGAGAAAGCTCGGATGGTGAAATGGCAGACACGTACGTTTGAGGGGCGTATGCCGCAAGGCGTGGGGGTTCAAGTCCCCCTCCGAGCAGTTTATTTGGGGGGTAAGTGATAATCGACTGATTCGATGGGAAATCGGTGAGGATTTGCTGGTGGAACTGATGGAACTGATGGAACTGATGGAGTTGGGGGATTAGAGGGGAGCGGGGGTGGAGAATTTAAGAATGTCTAGGCAATGAAGGAGGCCACCGGAGACTAGTTCGTAGAGAGCGCCCTTTTGAAAAAAGATTTCGTATTGGCGGAGTTCGTAGGCACAAATGGCGATGATGAGGATCGTGAGGACTACTTTCTGACGGGGTCCGAAGTGTGCGGTGAGTCGGGCTAATTGAGTGTAAGCAAGCAGACGAAGAGGCATATCCCAGATGGTGGTGTAGCGAAGATTCATCCCATATTTGATATTACACATCATGGCATAAGTAACTATGATGAAAGCAATTAGATAGAGAGTAGATCGGTTATTGCGGATTGGGGAGAGGATGGCAGCCACCGCAAGGAGGAAGATGACCGGGCTGACGAGGAGGTAGTCGACGCAGTAGCGAAACCACGGACCGTCGCCCGTGCGGATGGCGTAATCGAGGTGTTGGGCTTTGGTGACGAGGAGTTGGTAAATGTGGAAGAAGTTTTCGGTTCCGCCGGCGAGCGTGATGAGGGTAACGAGGCCGACGAGGGGGCCTGCGATCATACAGAGGACGAGTTTTGGGGTGACGGTGCCCCATTGACCCCAGCGATTGAGGGCGAGAATGGCTCCGAGACCGGCGAAGACGAAGAAGGAGTTTTCTTTGGTCATGACCATGGCGGCGAGGCAAATGGTGAGGGCGAGGAGGCGACCTGGGTGATGGGGCACGCGGAGATTTTCCCAGAGGAGCCAAAGATTCATGAGCGCCCAGAAAGCGAAGAATCCATCGATCATCCGGTGTTGGGCGAGATGGATTTGTACGGGGGCGAAGCAAAGGAGGGCGAGGGTTCCGAGCATGGCAGCGTCGCCACGGAGGCGTCTGGCGAAGAGGGCGGAAGGGATGAGGAAGAGGATGGAGAAGAGGCAGGAGATGGATTGGAGGGCGGAGAGAGCGGCGGCATTGGCGACGGGCCCTGGTTGGTCGAGGCCTGAGGGGCCGAAGAGTTGCGACCACAGGCTTGCGGCGGCGATGTAGAGGAATCGGGTGGGAGGGAGTTCGGCGATCCCGCCTGCGGTCTGTGAGTGGATGAAGAAGTCGCAGATTGCGGGATAGGCGGTCAGGCCTTTGGCGTTGAGGAGGACGACATAGCGCTGGTAGAGGTGTTCATCAAATCCGACGCCGGTGAAGCCTGGGGAAGCAAAGATGCGAAGAGAGGCACCGATGGCGAAGATGAGAAGGGCGGAGACCCAAAGCCATCGAGAGTTGCGGGTTGGGGTGGTGAGAATGGTATCGGAGATGGGCTCGTTCATGAGAGATGTGAGGAGAACGATAAGCAGACTTCACGCCTGAGACGAAATGGGGATAGCGAGGGGCGTTTCTTTCTGGAAGTCGGCTGCGTTGCCGGGTGGAGGGGAATGGGGGAGGTGAGATTAGGTGGAGCGAAGCCAGCGAGCGATTTGGCGGGCGTAATAAGTGAAAATGAGGTCGGCGCCGGCGCGTTTGAAGGCGAGCATTTGTTCGAGGACCGCAGATTTTTCGTCGATCCAACCGGCTTGGGAGGCGGCCTTGAGCATGGCGTATTCGCCGCTGACATGGTAAGCGGCGGTGGGGAGGCCGAACTGTTCTTTGATGCGCCAGACGAGATCGAGATAGGGGAGGCCAGGTTTGACCATGATGATATCGGCACCTTCCTCGATATCGAGGGCGACCTCTCGGAGCGCTTCTCGGGCGTTGGCGGGGTCCATTTGGTAGGAGCGACGGTCGCCACAAGTTGGGGTACTTTCGGCGGCCTCGCGGAAGGGGCCATAGAATGCGGAGGCAAATTTTGCGGCGTAAGAGAGAATGGGAACTTCGGTGAATTGGGCGGAGTCAAGGGCGTGGCGGATCGCCCCGATGCGGCCGTCCATCATGTCGCTGGGAGCGACGATATCGGCCCCGGCGGCGGCGTGAGAGAGGGCGGTTTTGGCGAGTAACGCGACCGTGGCGTCGTTATCGACATGGGCTTGGTCGTTCTGGAAAGAGGTGATGCCACAGTGTCCATGGCTCATAAATTCGCAGAGGCAGACATCGGTGATGACGAGGAGATTGGGGAGGGATTTTTTGAGGGAGCGAACCGTTCTTTGGACGATGCCGTCTTCGGCATAGGCTTGGGAAGCGATGGAGTCTTTGATGGCGGGGATTCCGAAGAGGAGGACGGCGTGGATGCCGTCGGCGTGAGCGTTGGCGGCTTCTTGGAGGATGGCATCTTCGGTGAGTTGGGAGACGCCCGGCATACTGGAGACGGGAGTGGGGGCAGTGATTTTTTCGGAGACGAAGAGGGGGAGGATGAGATCGTTGGTGGAGAGAGCGACTTCGCGGACGAGAGAGCGGAGAGCTGGGGAGGAGCGAAGTCGGCGTGGGCGTTTGATTAAATGCATGGGGAGGGAGGGTTAGCCTTTGGGAAGGCCTGGGGGTCGATCGGAGAGTTTGAGTGGGGGTGGAAGGGTGGCGGGATCTTGGGGGGCCTCTTCGCGTTTTCCGCCGACTAATTGGAGCGAGCCGTCGGGGAGTTTTCGAAGGAAGGGGCGGGTTTTGACGACACCGTAGAAAGATTGGCCGAGGAACTCGCCATTGACCCCAATTTTTGAGAGGGCGAAGCGACGTTGGGCTATGAGTTGGAGGATGAAGAGATTATTTTGGCTATCGAACTGGATTTCTGGCGGGGCGCCATCGATCAAGCGACCGAGGGCGTTGGTGCAGAAGACGGTGCCGTTGTCTTGGTCTTCGACGCGGATGTAGAGGATATTTTGCTCCCCGCGTTGGTGGGCGAAGAGGCTAAAGATGTGGGTTTGACCGGCCCCGGTTTTTCCTTCGGGGACGCCGGCGGTTTTTCGGCCGATGAGGCGGCCTTCGGTGATTTCGATGTGGGTGGGTTTGGAGAGGAAGTAGCGATCGGAGTCGGCGAAGTAGATATTGGCGCGGATGCGAAAGATTCCGAATTCGCCGAGGGAGTAGAGGTCGTTGAGATTGACGGTGCGTTTGAGGGTAGCGCCGGAGCGAATGGAGAGGGGATCGAGGTGGTAATCGGGGTTCCGTGGAGGGATGACTTGGTTATTATCGCCGCTGATTTGGAAGCTGAACCAGGGATCGAGGCGGGTATCTGCGAGAGTGATATCTCGGCCCGTTTGGTTGGTGACGGTGACGGTGGCGAGGACGGGTTCGTGGCGGATGTAGAAGCGGTGTTTGATGCTAATCTCGACGGTGATTTGGGCGTTGGTGGTGGCGGGGAGCCAGAGGAGAGCAATGAGGAGAAAAAGCCAGTGGGAGTGTTTCATGGTTTGGCTGGTTTTTGGTGGGTGACGGTCCGGAAACCGTAGGCTTCATTTTTGACATTGGGATCGAGAATTTTCCGACTATCCAAGCGGAGATCGGCGGAGATGAAGCTCCCGCCTTTGGTGATGGGTTGTTTTTTTTCTTTGTCCCAAGTTGCGGTCCACTCGCCGACATTGCCGGCCATTCCGATGACGCCGTAGGGGCTTTTGTCGGATTTGATTTTATCGACTGGGTTCCAGAAATTAAAGCCGTCGATTTTTCCGATGATGGCTGGGTTTGAGGGATTGTAATCGGCATTGGAGTTGGCTTTTTTGAGGTCTGGTTCGTCGCCCCAAGGGTAGATGAGGCCGGTGGAGCCTCGGCTGGCTTTTTCCCATTCCTGTTCGGTGGGGAGTTCGCGACCTTTCCATTTGGCGTAGGCGGCGGCGTCCCACCAATCGACTTGCATGACGGGGCAGTTGAGGTCTAGGGGAACGCCGTGGGCAGGTTTGCCGTTGAGGGCGAGTGGGTAATAGACATCCCAATCTAGAGGTTTGTGTTTTTGCTGAGACTTGATTCTGGGTTGGCGAGGGTCGTCGTATTTTTCGAGTTCGGTGGGGTGATCTTCGAGGTATTGAACGAACTGGGCATACTGGGCGAAAGTGACTTCATATTGATCGATCCAGAAGTCGGGGAGATGGATAATTTCGGCGTTGGGACCGAAGGGGAATTCTCCAGCGGGGATGAGGATTTGGGTGGAGAGTTTGCGGGAATTGGAGGTAAAGAATTTTCGATAGCCGATATAAGTGACGCCGATGGCCGCGAGAAAGAGGGCGGCGAAAACGACGATATTGATGGTGAGAGATCGTTTTTGGTCTTGGCGGAGGCGGGCGACGGCGGCGACGGCGGCGCGATCTTGGGCAGTGATTCTGGCGGCCTCGAGGGGGATGATTTTGGGTTCGAGGTTTTTGATTGCGTGAGAGACTTGGGCCCAAGCGGTAAAAGACTGGGGATTTTTGATGATCATCCGTTTGATGAGGTCTTGCATGCTCGGGGAGAGTTTGGGGAGAGGGCGGAGGACACCGAGGAGAATTCGACCGAGAACTTGGATTTCTGCTTCGATGGTAAGGGTTTCCGACGCTGAGTGTTCGGCGAGATTGGCGAGGCGGGCATGGCCTTCTTTGTTGAGGTAAAGATGCCCTGGTTGGAGTGGGGAGTGGGGGATTTTGTGATCGGCTAAGTAGGCGAGGCCTTCGGTGGCGGTACGGAGGACATGGAGGGCGGAGGGTTCATCGAGTTTGGAGTTCGCGGCTTGGAGTTGGGCCATGGTTTGGCCATCGACAAATTCGTGAGCGTAAAAGATTTTCCCGGAGGCTTCGCCGGCTTCGTAAACTGCTAAGGTGGAGGGATGTTGGACGTGTGCTTTGGCGCGGGCGTCGGCGATGAATCGAGTTCGTGAGATGGAGTCGTCGGCTTGGGTGGACTCGAGGACTTTGAGGGCGACGATGCGATTGATGGAGGTTTGGACGGCTTGATAAACGCTCCCCCAGCGACCGTCTCCGAGTTTGGCTTGGATTTGGTAAGTTCCGAGGGTTTGTCCGCTGAGGTTT
>Ga0114966_10003446_pt1 | contig 13882 bp, 11 predicted proteins | sample M_130207_XF_Meta_FD_87029 | JGI IMG/M metagenome (GOLD analysis project Ga0114966, IMG submission 87029) | Freshwater microbial communities from Lake Montjoie, Canada to study carbon cycling - M_130207_XF_MetaG | ecosystem: Environmental > Aquatic > Freshwater > Lake | place: Lake Montjoie... | reverse complement strand
CTCAGATCAAGACGACGATCAGCCCGCGGAAACACGTGCCGACGATCGCTGACTTGGGTGGCTCCCTCGCGACCTTCGACGTAAACTCATGGCACGCAAACGGCAGTGCCATTCGGACCTGTCTCCTTTAGATTGACCCGTGAATAGATTGACCCGTGAAGCAGGAACCTTTGGCGTTGATCAATCTCCGCTTGGTGCCAACATTTCGACGATTGGTGCCAACATTTCGGCGCTTGGTGTCAAAGTTTGGTGCTTGGTGAAACGAAGTGATCGTCTGTTGATAAAAAGTCGCTGATTCGTCTGGAGGTATTAACGATTGGTGACAAAGTTTCGCCGATTGGTGGCAACAGGTCAGCGATTGGTGGAAAGTTCGCGACGAATGTTTTGCCAACAACCGCTCAATAACTCAAAACAATTCGCGACAATGAGCAAACATTCACAATCCAACTCAGATTGACGCCTCAACCCCCGAAGCGGAGCACTCCAGAAGCGACCATTCGATGGAGAGGATCGTCGTTGATCGGCGAGAGGCCGGGGCCTAACCAGCGGGAAACCCCGGTGATTGAGAACTGGGCACCGGGTGCCATTGGTGGCGGCCGTGAGCCGCTAGCGTCTTCAAAGAACACTGGCGTCTTCGCCCGCAGCGACTCCGAACTCGCGTGCGTTTCGCTCGATGAGCCTTCTGAGTAGGGTGTTGCCGAGGCTTTGCGAGACGCACCTTCACACGAAGCCTTCGGGATTGGTGCGTCTCGAAGACTCGACGCACCCTACGGAACTGGCGGCGGTTTTGAGCCGCCAGTGGCTTCAAAGAACACTGGTGAGCGAAGCCCATCGTCAGTGGCACCGGCGCGGATACGATGAGGAACGTACATCAATCAATGTCCAAATTGGGGTGCCACGGTCACGGAGTCCTCGACGTGGCCGTGTGACGATGGAGAACACGTCCCACACTTCGCACGGCCACGTCGAGGACTCCGTGACCGTGGCACCCGCACCCGGCAGCTTTGAGTCGCCAGCGCCTTCAAAGAACACTGGCGAGCGAAGCCCCACTCCGACCGCGAACGTCTACGAAGTGTTCTACGCCCACCAAACGCTGGGCCGGTTCGACGTGAGCCAAACCCCGCGCGGAAGCCCCGAAGTCTTAAACATCCACCGCGTTCTCCGCGAATGACCGTCGGTTGCTCACTCGTGGCAACCGGTTCCCCCCGGTCGCGCGGCGTGGGCGAGGCCACGCCGCAGACATTGGAACCCGTTCTCGTTCCCTTCAACCTGTTACCTATGTCCCCGAACGACTGCTACCCTTGTCCCCGGTCTAAAGAGAAGCAAGCTGGGCCACCCTCCGGTCCCTCCACGAACGCGAGCGAGTTTCGACTCGAAGGTGTCATGGCTAGAATCTCGCCCGGTTCCATTGTTCGGATTCTCAACCTTTTGTCTTCATTACCAAGGATTGCGACATGACTGTTCGATCGACTGTGTGGGTTCTGACCGCGTTGTTTGTCGGTTCATCGGTGAGTTGGGCGGCGGATGCGGCCAAGCCGAAGCCGCTCAAGGCATTGCTCATTACCGGTGGCTGCTGCCACGACTATGGGCGGCAAAAAGAGGTTCTCAAACAGGGGATCGAGCAGCGGGCGAACGTCGAGATCAAGTTGGTTCACACCGACGACAAGACGACGAAGGCGCGGTTCGAGATGTACGAGAGCGCTGACTGGGCCAAGGGCTACGACATCGTCATTCACGACGAATGCACGTCCGACGTGACCGAGCGTCCCTATGTGGACAACATTCTGAACGCTCACAAGAACGGTGTCGCGGCGGTGAACCTGCACTGCGCGATGCACTGTTACCGCGTCGGGACGGACGAATGGTTCCAGTTTGTCGGGATTCATTCGACCGGGCACGGGCCACAGAAGCCGATCGATGTCACGTTTGTCGAACGCAATCACGGTGTGACCAAGGGGCTGGAGAATTGGACGACGGTCAACGAAGAGCTTTACAACAACGTCAAGCTGTTCGAGACCTCGAAGCCGCTCGCACGCGGTCGCCAGGACACGGGCAAGAAGGTCGATGATTTCGTGGTCGCGTGGACGAACGAGTACGGCAAGTCGCGCGTCTTCAGCACGACGCTCGGTCACAACACCGACACCGTCGCCGACGCCCGCTACCTCGACCTCGTCTCACGCGGTCTGCTCTGGTCGGTCGGCAAGCTAACCGACGATGGCAAACCGATGGCTGGTTACGAAGGGACCGGCGTCAAGCCGATCGTCCTCGAACCGCTCAAGCCACAGGCCGATCCGAAAGCGTCAGCCAAGTAGTTGTAGGCCAGTGTTGGACGTGATGCGGCTCGCTCATCAGGCGAGCCGCAAGCGTTGTTGGATTGCGGATTGAAGCCTGACGGGCAAGCGAAGGACGCTCAGCAACGGAACCTTCGCTTGCCCGTCAGGCTTCGAGGGTCGCGCTGATTCCAGCCGCGCGCCCAACAGGTCTCGATGCCGGGAGTTCTCTTGATGGGGGCGAGCATCCGCACGGCGATCGTGATGTCGAGGCTTCCGCGTCTCGTGCCGCCGGACGCGCCGTGGTTGCTCGGGGTGCGAGCGGGGCTGCGCCGAGTCCGTGATCGCGGCCAGCTCCTGCTCATCGGCACGGGAACCGCCGGGTGCGAATTCGTACGGCGCGGTGCCGAACTTCTCGATCTGAATCACGAACGTGTGAGTCCTTCGAGCGGCTCGACCGAACCAGAACAATGCTCGTCGCTCGACCCGACGATTGCGATTCCTGAGCGAGACCGAACGCTGGCGGCAGCGGCGGATGAGCTACTGGTGCTGGGACTGCGCAGCAATGGCCACTGGCATCGACTGCTGCGAGACCGACTGCGAACCGGTGCGGGCGGCGTGACACTGGTGGACCTTCCCAACTTGGAAGGAGCGACGGTGCGCGACGAGTTGGCGTCGCTGGGAGCGGCTGTCTGGAAGCCCACGTCAGTGGAGACGGGGCCGTTGTCGAGCGTTCCTGTCCGCGTGGCGACACTCTCAGAGGACATCCTCGAACTCGTGCCTTTCCTTGCCGCCGACGGTTGGGTCTCGCTGTCGCACACGACACGCGGTTGCCCCGGCCCGTGGCCGGAACAGTCGCCCGAGGACTACCTCGACAGTTTGTTGTTGTCGCGAAGTGACGCCGATCACTCGCCGGTCGGAACGCTGGAGCGGATTCTTCAACAGCAGCGTTTGATCGCGTCGGCGCGAACCGCTCGCGAGGGTGTGCGCGTGGTTAGCTTCACTGCCTCGCCACTCTCACTCCTGCCGGAATTGAGGCGGTTCCGTCCGCATCGAAGTCGTTGGGACTTCGAGCCGTTCGGGTTATGCCTTCGCCGAAGTTGGCTTGAGGAGCGAGGTGCGCGACCCGTCATCTACGGCGATGAAGTGACCTGGCGCGATCTCAATACGAGCGATCGTCCCTTCTTTCAACTGGCTCAATCGCAGCCGAGAGCGCCTGCCGAAGCAGCCGCCGAGGAACAGATGCCCGCACACATCGACTGGACGATTGAACGCGAATGGCGTCACATCGGCGACCTCGATCTGAGCCAACTGCCTCGCGAATGCGGACTGATCTTCGTTCCCAATTACGCCACAGCAAGACGCATTGCTACGGTCTCGTCGTGGCCGATCACGCTGTGGCCAGACCCGGCGGTTGAGGTGGGTGAGGAGTCGAGAGTCGGGTCAGGCCAGTAGCTCTCGCACGACGTTAGCCCGCGTGACTTCGGCGTCGGTCAAACTCGCGTCGCGGCCTTCGTGGGGATGCGTCAGTCGGTGGTGATCGATACCGAGTGCGGCCATGAGCGTGGCGTGGAGGTCGTGTACGGTGACGACCTCCTTGACCGCCGCGTAGCCGAAGTCGTCCGTCGCGCCGTGAACGTGTCCCGCTTTGAAGCCTCCCCCGGCGAGCCACAACGAAAAGCCGCGACGATTGTGATCGCGACCGTCGGCGCCCTGTGAGATCGGTTGCCGACCAAACTCGCCCGTCCACAAGACGATCGTTTCGTCGAGTAGCCCGCGTTGCTTGAGGTCTCGCACGAGAGCGGCACTCGGGCGATCCGTTCTCGCACACAGTCCCTTCAAACTTTCCGCGTTCTTGCTGTGCGTGTCCCACGGCTGACCGCTCAGGAAGAGTTGCACGAATCGGACTCCACGCTCGATCAGCCGTCGGGCGATCAAGCAGCGCGTGCCGTACTCCTGCGTCGCCGGGGTGTCGAGACCGTACATCTGGCGAGTGGCCTGAGTCTCACCCGACAAATCGAGCGCTTCGGGAACGGAGGCTTGCATTCGCGCCGCCGTTTCAAAATTGGCGATGCGCGCGGCGAGTTCGGTGTTCTCGGGATGCCGCTCAAGGTGGCGACGGTTCAATTCGTCGAGCAGCTTGAGTTGATTGCGTCGCGCGATCGGTCCCACCCCACTCGGCGGTTGCAGATTGAACACCGGCGACGGCCCCGATCGAAACGCGGTCCCTTGATAAACAGCAGGCAGAAATCCCGAGGACCAGTTCCGCTCGCCATCCACAGGAAGCCCGCCCGGATCGCCGAGTACGACATACGCGGGGAGATTCGAGTTCTCGGTCCCTAATCCGTACACAACCCACGATCCCCACGCTGGCATTCCGGCCAAGAACTTGCCCGAGTGAATCAGCCGCAGTGCCGACTCGTGATCGACCGACTCGGTATTCATCGAACGGACGAGACAGATGTCGTCGGCGATCTTGGCCGTTTCTGGAAGTTGATCGCACAACTCCATCCCGCACTCGCCATGCTTGGCGAATGAGAACGGGCTACCGAGGACGTTCCCCTTTTGCTTGTCGAAGTGAACTTCGAGGTCTCCGCCGGGATACGGCTTGCCGTGCCATTTGGTCAGTTCGGGCTTGGGGTCGAACAAGTCCATCTGACTCGGACCACCATGCTGAAACAGGCAGATGACCGACTTCGCGCGACCCGTTTGCGTGACCGCTGGCCAGCCCGCCGGAGATGTTTCAGCTTGGACTCGCTCGGCCACCAGATGCGACAGCGCGAGGGAACCGATCCCTCCGGCATAGCGGCTCAGGAAGGCCCGTCGCGAGAACGGCGACCAATCGGGGATGAGCTGTGGCATGATCGTGTTCCTCAATGAATGCCAGTCCCTGTTGGAGTCCCGCAGTGGTGGTGAATCCAACTCGCAACCTCTTGCTGCAACGATGGGATACGCCGAGCTCAATGGCCAGTCGGTAATTGACAGTCATCAGTTTTCGCCTGTATAACCCGACGCCGATTCATCGTAAATGCCGATGAAGACTTGTGGCCACACTGCTAGACCGGCTCCCGCCGACACCCGTTTCCGCCCAAAGAGGTTCAGCACCTGTCTGGGCTCCCGCCAAAACACTTTCGCTCCGGAGGTCGTTTCGATGTTTTCGATTCAAGGTCAGTACGGCAAGGACACCTGCGATGGCTTCAGCCGCCGCGATCTGCTCCGCGTGGGAGGGGCGTCCCTCATCGGGTTGTCTCTGCCCGAGATGCTGCGGATGGAGCAGGCCAACGCCGCAGAAGACGCGCGCTATGGCGGAGTTGGATTCGGAAAAGCCAAGCATGTGATCCTCGTCTACTTACAAGGTGGCCCCAGCCATCTCGACCTGTGGGATCCGAAGGCGGATGTCCCTGACAACGTGCGGAGCGTCTTTAAGCCGATCGACACCAAGTTGCCCGGCGTGCAGTTCACCGAATTGATGCCGAAGCTGGGCCAGCAGCTCGACAAAACGACGCTCTTACGAGCCGTCAGCTACACACCGAACGGCCTGTTCAACCACACGGCCGCGATCTACCAAATGATGACCGGCTATACGGCCGACAAGGTCAGTCCCTCAGGTCAGCTTGAGCCGCCCAGCCCGAAGGACTTCCCAAACTGGGGCTGCCACATTGTGAAGGCCAAGCCAACGACGGTCCCCATGCTGCCGCACGTCACCATGCCGCGACCTCTGCAAGAGAGCAACGTGATCGGCAAGGGAGGCAACGCCGGTTTCATGGGACGAGCCTTTGACCCGTACACGCTGTTCCCGGTCGGCGACGACATGGACATGGCCAAGATGGACCGGTTGAAGGTGGATGACCTCCAGCTCCGTCCCGAGATTCCTCAGGAGCGATTGGCACGCCGCGCGAGTCTGCGTGACACGGTCAATGCGGGTCTGAACGATCTCGAAAAGTCGGTCAGCAAGTACGCCCTCGACGAGTACTACGGCAAGGCTCTGTCGCTCGTGCTGTCGGGCAAGGCGCGTGATGCCTTCAATCTCTCCGCCGAATCGCCCGAAACGCGCGAGATGTACGGCAACAACACGTTTGGCCAAAGTTGTCTGTTGGCTCGGCGACTCATCGAAGCGGGGACGCGCGTCGTGCAGGTCAACTGGCCGAAGGTCGCCAACTCCGACAATCACTCGTTCGACGTTCACACCGGTCTCTCGACCCGTATGAAAAACCAGTCGGCACCGATGCTCGACGCCGGTCTCTCGGGCTTGATCGCTGATCTCGACCAACGGGGCTTGTTGAAGGACACTCTGGTTCTGGCAATCGGCGAGTTCGGACGCAGCCCCAAACGGGGAGTCAGCACGTCGGGCAACGGCAACTCGGACGATGGCCGCGACCACTGGCCTTACTGCTACACGGGCCTAATCGCGGGAGCAGGCGTCAAGCGGGGACTCGTCTGGGGCAAGTCGGATCAGACCGCATCGGCTCCCGTCGAGAACCCCGTTCATCCGATCGAGTTGCTCGCCACGATCTACCACAGCGTCGGCATGAATCCCCGCCGCATGGTCTTCAACCATCTCAATCAGCCGCGTGAGATGGTCAACGCCGATGCCGTGACAGGAATCCTTTCGTAAGTAATTTCTGTTCGGAGAGATCGTGCGCGATCCTCGAAACGAGAATTGGCCCGGCGGCTTCAAGCTGCCGGGCTATTTTTTTTGGATCGGTCGAAGTGGGGGATTTCGATCTTCGTCGCGGTCGCGATTTACGTTCGTACCAGTGGTCCGCCAACTTTATTTTGAGGAGTTAACCTCGTTTAACCGGGTGGGCAACGCAATCGAATAACTTAAAATTGGCGAACCACTAGGGAATGGGCAATCCCTGTTGATCCACGTTCTGGAGAACGCGATTGCGGCGGGGCGAGTCCCGAAGCCATTCTTGCTCGCCGTCGTTTTTTTGAAGCCGCACCTGCCCTTCGTCGCGCCAAAAAAAGTACTGGGATCTTTATGATCCCAACCCAATCCCCGTTCCCACCGTCGACCATCTCCCGACCGGCGCGCCCGAGTTCGCCGGTCAGACCAACGGCGAATTGCACAACTACCCTGGTGTGCCGAAGGGCGATCCGCTTCCCGCCGAGTTCGCGAAGACGCCGCGTCACGGCTACTACGCTTGGATCAGCTACACCGTCGCGCAAGTCGGTCGCTTGCTCGATGCGCTCGAAAAGGAAGGCTTGAGCGACAACACGGCCATCGTGCTGTAGGGCGATCACGGCTGGCAGCTCGGTAATCACGGACTGTGGCACAAGCACACGAAGTATGAACTTGCCACCCGCGCGCCGTTGCTGATCAGTGTCCCCCGACAAAAGACCGCAGGTCAGAAGTGCGACGCGACCGTCGAGTTCGTCGATTTCTATCCAACGCTCGCCGATGTCTGTGGCCTGCCGGTCTCGACGGCAGCAGCCTGAAGCGGTTTCTGGACAACCCCGCCGCTCCGGCCAGCAAGGTCGCGATCAGCCAATATCCGCGCGGAGCGGGCAAGGCCGGTGGCAACGTCATGGGCTACAGCATCCGCGACGACCGCTGGCGTCTGACGCTCTGGCGCGAGCGGAACGATCCGGCCGAGACTGTGAACCTCGCCACGAATCCTGAGCACCAGTCGGTCATCGCATCGCTGTCGAAGCACCTGCCTCCGCAACCCTCCTCAGCAGGTTTGTGTTCTTGTGGTGTCACACTCTCTCGATGAAGAGTTGGCGAATTCGGGATGGAGTCCTTGCGACTGGCTCTGGTGAACGCATATCTCATGCGTTTCCCACTCGTGTCCCGGAGAAGCCCCATGAAAACTGTTGCTGCGAGAATGATTGTTGTCTGTTTGATGCTTTGTTTGGTCGTGAAACCGTGTGTGGCGTGGCACGAACCGGGGCATCACATTGTCGCGTTGCTGGCCTATGACTTACTCAGCCAGCACGAGCGGCAGCAACTGCAAGCGATCCTGCGGAAACATCCTCGCCGCCAAGAGGACTTCGCTGCACCAGCCAGCAAGTCGAGCAACTCGGAAAACGCCAAACCGCTTACTTTGGAAGAGAATGAGCGGTGGGTGATGGGTCGGGCGGGATACTGGCCCGATGTGGCTCGCGCGCAGCCGAACTACAACCGACCATCTTGGCACTATCAACTCGGAGCCACCCTGACGATCGGTGATCCGCCGAACGTCCCCCAGAATCCGGGACCGGCTCCAGCCACTGCGACGCTGGAAACATTGGAACTTCACATTGCCCAAGCGGTCGAGGTCTGTCGCGCGGTGCTGCGAGACAAGTCCCGCTCGACCTCCGACCGCGCGATCGCCATTTGCTGGCTGGTCCACCTCGTCGGTGATGCTCATCAACCGTGTCATGCGGGAAGCCTCTACGTTGCCGGTGCATTTTCCGAGGGAGACCGTGGCGCGAACTCGATCCCGACGAAGCAGTCGAAGAACCTTCATGCCCTGTGGGATGGATTGCTCGGTTCTCAATATGACTCGGGTGACATCCGCCGACGTTGTGGAGTGATTCGAGCGGAGAGTTCTCGATGGACCGCTGCCGAAGCTGCCGCCAAGAAAGAGAACGGCTTGAATCCACTCACATGGCTGTCAGAAAGCGCCGAGGTCGGCCGCAGCCACGTCTACACACCGGAAGTGCTGGAGCCAGTTCAAGCGGTCGCACGTGGTCTGACCACTACCGTCGCCGTCACGGAATTGTCTGACGGCTACCTGACCTCCGCCGGTGATGTCGCTCGAAAGCAAGCCGCTCTGGCGGGCCACCGACTCGCGCTGATCCTGAGCCAAGATTTGCGATGACGATGGGGGGCAACCGAAACGTGCCGAACAGCCGATCGAAAAGACGTAGGACGGGCAGTCTTGATGTTGCCGGGCGCATCACTCTTGCCCGTGGGCGCTCAATCCGGAAGACGGGCAAGAGTGCCCGTCCTACAACGTGATTCGACCGGCGATTCTGAGGACGACAGCAACGTCACCCCAGCAGCCCGCGAATCACCCTGCCACTGTTTGTGATTTTGACAGGCCGACCTTCGGGCGTGTGGAATTCGTTGTCGGGATTGATCCCGAGGCAGTGGCAGATCGTGGCCGCGAGGTCTGCCGGGCCGGTGGTGTCTCCGACCGGTTTCTCACCGTGCGCGTTGGTCTCACCGAGAACAAGCCCACCGCGCACGCCGCCGCCGCTCAACAAGATACAGTTCGACGGCCCCCAGTGATCGCGACCGGCATCCTTGTTGACGCGAGGCGTTCTTCCGAACTCACCCATGACGACGACCAGTGTTTTTTGATTGAGGCTGCGATCGTGCAGGTCTCGCAGCAGCGCTGAGAGGCCGCTGTCCAAGTGCGGCAGCAGGTCATTCTTCAGCGTGTTGAAGTTGTCGTAGTGCGTGTCCCAGTTCGTGTGGTCGATGGTCACGCAGCGCACGCCCGCCTCGACCAGCCGGCGCGACATGAGCAGCGACTGGCCGAGCGAATGGCGGCCGTACTCGTCGCGCAGCTTGTCCGGTTCGAGGCCGATGTCGAACGCCGCCTTCGTCTGTGGCGAGGCCATCAACGAAAAAGCCTTCTCGCGAAACGTGCGAGTCGTGTTGGCGGCGGCGTTGGCCTTCGCCTCCTCCGACCGGGCGAAGCGGTCCACCGTCTGAAGCAGATCTCGGCGCGAGCCGAGTCGTCCCGCATCGACGGTCAGGGGCGGCAGCAGATCGGGGACGGAGAAGTCGGGCGCGTTCGGATCGGCTTCGACGACGAACGGGGCCGCCGTCGGACCGAGATACGCTGGGCCGCACGAACTGTGCATTCTCGGCAGGCAAACGTAAGGCGGCACCGAGCCGCGCGGGCCGAGCGACTTGGCCACGATCGAACCGAGCGACGGAAACTGGTTGTTCGGTTTGAGACTCGGATTGAAACCGGCGCGCGGAGCGTATCCGGTCAGCATCCAATGATCGGCGGGACCGTGATTGGAATCGGTGTGCGTGAACGACCGGAGCAGCGCGAACTTGTCGGCCACCCGTGACAGATGCGGCAGGTGATTGCAGACCTCGATGCCGGGGACGTTGGTCGCGATCGGATCGAACTCGCCCCGGAACTCGCTCGGCGCGTGCGGCTTCATGTCGAGCGTGTCGATGGTGCTCAGGCCCCCCTTCAGGAAGAGGACGATCAGCGACACGTCGTCGCGCCGATTGTCGATCCCCTTCTCTGTCGCCGCCGCCTGCCGTCGCAGGAGACTCTCCAACGTCAGCCCAAACGCCCCCGCGCCGACTCGCAGCGCGTCCCGGCGGTTGATTCCATCGCAGTAGTCACGCATTTCCATCTCTCCGTTCAGAGGGAAGTCGGTTCGTTTGTCGTTAATTCGAGAGAGGCATTCTGTCGCGCGGCGGCCTCGGTGATGTTTCCGCGCCAGACCCACGTCGGATTTCTGAGGGCCATACCGAGCTTGTAGAGCCGAGCAACTTCCCGCAGCCGCTCGTCGATGGCTTCCGGCGACATGTCCGGGTTCTTCGGATTGTGCGCGTCAGTGATCGGCTTCATCGGTCAGCCCCAGTTGTTCGAGATCCAGCAGATCCTTTCGACGGCCGGCAAGTTGCTTGAGCAATTTGAGACCCGGCCTCGACACCACCGAGACTCGCTTCCCCGAGTATTCAACGACAGCGCGGTCGTTCCACGCCAGTTGCACCTCCTCGGCTGCAAGCATCAGGTCCAGCGTGAGCAACGATTTCCCGACGATCTTGGAAACGCGGACGATCTCCCATTTCGAGTCTTCACCATTTCCCATCGGCAATCGACCACCCTCTAGCGTGAACTGACGGGCTGCTGCTGCCTGCAACGCCCGTTGCTCGTCGGAGGGATGGATGAGCAAGTCGATGTCTTCCGTAAAACGCGGGAATCCGTGAATGGCCACGGCAATGCCACCACACACGGCATAAGGGACGGCGGCAGCGTCAAAGGCTTCGATCAAGGAGAAGAACTCGTCATAGAGGTCCATCGTCAACGTCACTCAATTGCTGAAGCATAATATGCGAGAGGAAGGACGGACGGGCAGGAGTGCCCATCCTACAGTTCCTTGTTTTCAATGGTTGAACGCAAACTCCAGGCTGTTCATCAGTGACCAAGCCAAGTCTTCAGCAGCCTTGCGGCGTTGGGAAGGCCCGGCGGTCAACAGGTGTTTCAGGCAGGCTTCGGCTTCGTCCGGCTTGGGGAGTCGGGCGAGGAACGTCAGGTATAGTTCTTCGACCAGTTGCCGGTCGTCCTTCGGGAATTGAGCGGTCAGTCGGGCGAGGCGGCCAGCGTCGTGAGACAGCTTCGCTTCGAGGTTCTCCGAATTCAATGTGTGCAGGATTTGGGCAACGTTGGGGGTCGAGACCCGCTCACACTCGCAAACGGTCGTGCGCGTCGGGCGGCCGGTTGTGGTGAGGAAGTAGTTCGTCGCCTGGCTGTCCCACAGTTGGACGGCTCGCACACCGGCTGGCACGCCGTCGAACTTCTCGGGGATGCCGGTCGTGTCGCAGATGGCGTCGAGCAGCACTTCGGCATCGAGCCTCCGCAGCAAAGTGCGCGAGTAGTTCTGCTCGTCGTTCCTGTTCGAAGCGTTGATCTCGGTCGATGCCTGATACGTGCGCGAGGCGACGATGAAGCGGATCAGCCGGTGGAAGTCGAATCGGCCCTGGACCAGTTCTCGCGCGAGGGCGTCCAGCAGTTCGGGGTTCGTCGGCGGGTTGGTCGAGCGGACATCATCGACCGGCTCGACGAGGCCGCGTCCCGTCAGGTGAGCCCACGTGCGGTTCGCGACATTCCGCGCGAAGTACGGGTTGCTTGGCGAGGTCATCCAGTCGGCCAGCACCCTGCGGCGGTCTCCTTCGGGATTCTTGTCGGGCATCGGCGTGGCGAGCGGATGCGCGAAGATGGCTTTGCCGGTGCGAGGATGATTCGTCGCGTCATTCTTGGAGGCGAGCAGCATCTCACCGCGCGAGGTCGTCTTGAACGTGACTGGCGTGAAAAACGCCTGCATCCCGTAGTAGTCGTCCTGGCTCCAGCGGTCGAACGGATGATGATGGCACTTCGCGCAGTCGATCCTCACGCCGAGCAGTGCCTGCGACAGCATCGCCGCCGCGTCACCGGGGTCCTTCGCCACCTTGTAGAAGTGACCGGCCGGATGCTCGGCGAGCAATCCGTCGGCCTGGACCAGTTCCCTCGCAAATTGATCGAGCGGCTTGTTCGAGGCGAAGCTGTCGCGGACCCATTTGTAATACGAGTAGGCTCCCTTGTGACCGAGTGCCAGTCGATCGACACGCAGCCAGTCGGACCATTTGAGTGCCCAGTAGTCGGCGAACTCGGGCCGCTTCAGCAGCGAATCGACCCACCGCGATCGCTTGTCGGGCTGCGAGTCACTCGCAAACGCACGGGCCTCATCCGCCGTGGGGAGTTTGCCGATCAGATCGAGCGTCACTCGACGTAAATAGGTCGCGTCGTCACAGAGCGGCGACCCGGCGATGTTCAGCTTCTTGAGTTTGGCATCGACCAGCCGGTCGATGTCATTCTTGTCCCCTCGCCCCGGCCCGGTCACCGCCGCTTCGGTGGTCGGGAGAGGGTTAGGGTGAGGGTTCTTCTCTTCTTTCAACGCTTCCGTGCGCGGAACAAGTGCCGTGAACACCGCCGTCGTTTCGGAATACGCCGCCATAATCGCGACATCTCCCGCCACGTCCTGTGTCGTGACGAGCCCCGACTCATCGACCGTGGCGATCGCCTCGCGGTTCGTCTGGAACCGGGCATGCCGCGTCACATCGACTTCGTGTCCGTCCGAATAGATCGCCATCACCTTGAGTGGCTGCGTCGAACGAGCGGCCAAAACTTTCTCGGTCGGTTCGATGCGGAGCGATGTCACGCGCGGAGCGTCCTCGCGCCCGGCGGGCATTCCGAGGGCGATCCAGTCGCGCAGCAGACGGTACTCGTCGGAACCACGCGGGATACGCACGCCTCCGCCGTGGGGTGAGCCCCCCGACATCTTCAGCAGCAGCAAACTTTGGTCGGGGATCGCGGGGACCACGCGCCGGCCGCGCGACTCCTGCGTGAGGGCGATGTAGTCGGCCGCCGGATCGAAACCGAAAACCGACAGTTTGAACCCGTTCTGCCCCTCCGCCTTGCCGTGGCAGCCGGAGGCATTGCAACCGAAGCGACTGAGAATCGGCACGATGTCGTTAGCGAAGTGCATCCCGCGCGGAGCATCACCAGCTTCAACAGCATTCGCCATCGCGATCGCCGAAAACATCAGTAGACACGGCCATGTGACCACGGGTCGGAACATTGTGTGTGGGTTTCGCGCGGCAGGGCATTCGGCGGGAGAGATCCATCGGGCGAGTCGGATGCTATTTATGTTTCGACCCACTCGCAAGCTGGGCTTGATCGGAACAACGGCGAACACAAGCTAACAGCCCGTTAAAAAACGTCAGGTAAACGTCCCGCTAGTCCGTCTTGACCGCGAGAAAACGAGCAACCCGGGAGGCTGACTCGACGCTTTTCAACAGGCTGCTAATCGCGGCAAGAGTTCACTTTTGGCCAAGGCAGTACAGAAACTCTTTGCGGCCTTGGCCGGAACCGGTGGCCGTGCGGATG
>Ga0114966_10003445_pt1 | contig 13883 bp, 14 predicted proteins | sample M_130207_XF_Meta_FD_87029 | JGI IMG/M metagenome (GOLD analysis project Ga0114966, IMG submission 87029) | Freshwater microbial communities from Lake Montjoie, Canada to study carbon cycling - M_130207_XF_MetaG | ecosystem: Environmental > Aquatic > Freshwater > Lake | place: Lake Montjoie... | reverse complement strand
TTACCCCCGTATAACCCGTGTAACCAGTGCTACCTACGGCACCCGTGCTTCCTGTATCACCTGTGTAACCTGTTACCCCCGTATAACCCGTGTAACCAGTGCTACCTGTGTCGCCTGTATAACCTGTTACACCCGTATAACCCGTGTAACCAGTGCTACCTACGGCACCCGTGCTTCCTGTATCACCTGTGTAACCTGTTACCCCCGTATAACCCGTGTAACCAGTGCTACCTGTATCACCTGTATAACCTGTTACCCCCGTATAACCAGTATATCCTGTTACCCCTGTATACCCGGTGTAACCAGTGCTACCTGTATCACCTGTATAACCTGTTACCCCTGTATACCCAGTGTAACCAGTGCTACCTGTATCACCTGTATAACCTGTTTCGCCGGTATATCCAGTGTATCCAGTGTATCCGGTATCACCTGTATAACCTGTGTAACCTGTTTCGCCGGTGTATCCTGTATAACCCGTATAACCCGTGCTACCTGTGTCACCTGTATAACCTGTACTACCTACGGCACCTGTATAACCCGTATAACCCGTGCTACCTGTGTCACCTGTATAACCCGTGCTTCCTGTATCACCGGTGTAACCTGTACTACCTGTATAACCCGTATAACCCGTATCACCGGTGTAACCTGTGACACCCGTATAACCTGTGCTACCTGTGTCGCCTGTATAACCCGTGCTACCTGCATAACCGGTAACACCTGTAGGTCCGATGGGTCCTACAGGTCCAGTGGCGCCATTTTGTACATCAATAGTAGTATGGAGATGACTCAAGGCACCATTTCGGAACTCAAAGCTAGCCAAACGCGCTTCACTACCCGAATTGACAAACAATTGTACCTGAATTCGTTTTGTAGTATCCTCCAGAATAGTGGTAGTAACATACACAGGTAAATCATAGAGTGCTTGATCATCCGTAAGATTATAAATTAAAACCGGTTCGGATGCGCCATTAGAAATTAAAACTGGGTTACTTGATCCATCCGCATCAACTTCATAGATTTTGTAATAAAAAAAAGGAGCATTGGTGACATTATCGGTCGCCGGATATATGTTTAAATCCCATAAACCTGCCGGTAACAATGGACTAATCAATGCACCTACTTCCGTTGTAAATCTAGCTACCAAGACATTTTGTGTTACGCCGTCAGTCATATAGTTAATTGAAGTTTGTGCAGTTGAATTTGGTGCAAGTAAGAGCGACCCTGCAATTGGATTACCGAGTGTTACATCACCATTGCTTGCATCTAAATAAAAAACCAAACCACCTGACACACCATTTTGCCCAGCTGCGCCCGTAGCTCCTACTGCGCCCGTAGCTCCTACGGCACCTGTTACACCTGTAGCACCTATGGCGCCTGTATAACCCGTAGAACCTGTAGCACCTACGGCGCCTGTATAACCGGTAGCACCTGTGTCGCCTAAGGCACCTGTATAACCTGTATAACCCGTATCGCCTACGGCGCCTGTATAACCTGTATAACCTGTATAGCCTGTATACCCAGTAGCACCCGTCTCGCCTACGGCACCTGTATAACCTGTATAACCTGTATAGCCTGTATAACCCGTCTCGCCTACGGCACCTGTATATCCGGTGCTACCTGTCTCGCCTTTTAAACCTGTTGCTCCAGTGCTTCCAATTGCACCTGTATTACCTGTACTTCCGATGGAACCTGTAACCCCAGTGGCACCCGTCTCGCCTACAGCGCCTGTACTACCCGTCGTACCCGTCTCACCCTTTAAACCCGTTGCTCCAGTAACGCCCGTGGCTCCCGTACTACCTATGGCACCTGTACTACCCACATAACCGGTAACACCAGTGTCACCTTTTAAGCCCGTCGCGCCTGTATTTCCGATTGCGCCCGTACTACCTACAGCACCTGTACTACCCGTTGCTCCAGTGACACCCGTTGCTCCCGTGGCTCCAGTAATTTGTCCAACGTCGTTAAAGGGTGGATAAAACGGTGATAATAAGGAAAAGGATGGATCTATAACAGTACCGTGTGTTGTAACAATATTATTTACGGTTGTATCATTTAAATAACTCGCTTGTGAAAAAACATTCAATAAAAACTGTGGATGGGATGATGTATTATAAGGCAAAGTTAAAACCGGAATAGTTGCCAGAGAGAGATCATAAACACACGAGTTTGTTATGCGGACATTTGTCATATAACCATCTAGAAATCCGCTCGGAGCGCCAGTATTAGAATGCCACGCAGCAATCGTATCAACCTTATCGGAAAAATTAAATGGAACGCCATAAAAATCAAGATCATTTGCGCTTGTTGCACATTTAATTCCATTTATCCACATGGTGAAATTATTAGATACACCGATGGTCGGTTGTCGCGATAATACAATATTATACCATTGTCCTGTCACAAATTTATTTCCATTGCTAGGAACAATAAAATAGACGGCGCCGGATAAAGAAGCACGCAGTTGAATACTATCTTGATTAACACTTGGAAACCCGGTTGAAACAAATAATTCTAAGGGGTTATAATTGGGAGTAACGGGAAGTACACTGAAGCTTGTGCCAATTAATCCGTCCTCACTAGAAACTGTATTGAAGTATACCCAAAATTCAATTGTAAAATTATTAGTACCTATACTGTTTCCGGGTACAAAACTTAAGTAATCACTATTGGTTTTAAAAAATTCAATACTTCCGCCAATAATTCCTTTATACACTTGAAGATGTCCGGTATCTTGTTGTATCAATCCATCGCCCACTGCCAATGTGGATGTATCATAACTCGCCAGAGCCGCGGTATTTGCAACACTCCCGACAATAATGGTTCCGTGTAACCCGTCCGCTCCCGTTGCGCCGTCCGCACCCGTTACGCCTCTTGCACCGGTCGCACCTGTATTTCCGAGAGCACCTGTTGGACCTGTTGGACCTACGGCGCCTGTGGTACCAGTCGCACCTGAACCCGCGGGACCTGTAGCACCAGTTGTACCTGTATTTCCGACAGTACCGGTTGAACCGGTTGCACCTGTGGCGCCTGAACCCGCGGGACCTGTAGAACCTACGGCACCTGTTACACCTGTGGCACCTGTGGCACCTGTACCCGCAGGACCTGTAGCACCAGTTGTACCTACGGCGCCTGTGTCGCCTTTTAAACCGGTGGCACCTGTCCCCGCAGGACCTGTAGCACCAGTTGTACCTACGGCACCTGTATCACCTTTTAAGCCTGTGGCACCTGAACCCGCGGGACCTGTAGCACCAGTTGTACCTACGGCACCAGTTGTACCTACGGCACCAGTGTCGCCTTTTAACCCGGTGGCACCTGTGTTTCCGAGAGTACCTGTATCGCCTTTTAACCCGGTGGCACCAGTATTTCCAAGTGCGCCTGTATAACCTGTAGGTCCTGTGTTTCCGAGTGCACCTGTATCACCTTTTAAACCGGTATTTCCAAGTGCGCCTGTATAACCTGTTGCACCCGTGTTTCCGAGTGCACCTGTATCACCTTTTAAACCGGTGGCACCTGTATTTCCAGTTGTTCCTATGGGACCTGTATAACCTGTTGCACCTGTATCACCTTTTAATCCGGTGTCGCCTTTTAAACCGGTGGCGCCTTTTAAGCCGGTGGCGCCTGTCGCACCTGTTGTTCCAAGAGCACCAGTTGGACCCGTGTCACCTTTTAAACCCGTGTCACCTTTTAAACCGGTGGCACCTGTATAACCTGTTGCACCTGTATTTCCGACTATACCCGTGTCACCTTTTAAACCGGTGGCGCCTTTTAAACCCGTCGGACCCGTTGTTCCTATGGGTCCCGTGGCACCTGTATTTCCAATCATACCGGTTGGACCAGCAATACCTGTGGCACCTTTTAAGCCTGTGGCACCAGTCGTTCCTATGGGACCAGTGGCACCTCTTTCGCCGCCATAGGGACCCGTTGGTCCTGTGCTGCCTATATCGCCGGTGGCACCTTTTTCACCACCCGATGGACCTGTTGGACCGGTTCCGCCGCCGGATGGACCAGTTGCGCCTCCGCCTCCACCACCGCCGCCTGTATTACAACATCCTGAAGGAATCGTATTTGAATTCCATTTAGGCATTATAATAAATTAGTATATAAAAAATTACCATTATTCTACTTTATTATTAGATGTATGCAACTTTTGCGACTTGCTGGTATACATTACAGTCTAAATTTCATGTAGATACCTATTTGCGTTGGATGAAACATCTCATCAGTGAAGTCACGAATTATAACCTCGTTATTTTTACGGATGAAGCCGGTGAACTTATGCTACGCGACCATTTTGCTCCCTATTATTTTCAAAATCCGCACATTAAAATAGTGCAAAAACCGATAGAAGCTTGGTATAATTATCGGTATGAGTCGGATTGGATCAAAAATCACACCAAAAATACTTTACTCAATAGCAAAACCGAATGGAAATTAAACATGCTATGGGCAGAAAAAATTAGTTTTGTTAACGATGCACGGATCAACTGCTATTTTCCGCCCACCGAGTTTTACGGCTGGTGTGATATTGGCTATTTTCGCGAAGGTCCATGTCCGACCTTTTGCACGACGCCCAAAATACTTGCCCTAAATAAAAATAAAATTTATTATGCCTGCGTAGATGTAAACCAATTTAATGTGCTCAGAGAGATTGTAGACCGCAAGAATAGCCAAGGATTGCCCTTGGAGCCTATTTCACCTTCGCAAAATTCTATTGCCGGGGGTTTTTTTATTGCACATCACTCCAAAATTGAGGGCTGGCAGCAACGGTTTGACACGAAACTGCGACTCTATTTTCAAGAAGATTATTTAGTGAAAGACGACCAAATCATTCTGGTGGATTGCATTTGGTCAGAGCCGCAGCGCTTTGAAATCATTAAGGAAGAGCCCTCTACCAGAGATAGTTTGAATCCTTGGTTTCAGTTTCGGCGCTTCTTGGGCTAGTTTAAAAGGCGTTACTTAATAATAAATATATTTAAAGTTAAATATCTTAGGTAAAGAAATAAGATGTTTTCAAAATTAGCAAGGGAACCCATGGGGGCTTGCCCCACAAAAGATGGAGGTATGGTGGGGGCTTTCCCCAAAGAGGGGGGTCTAGGGGCTTGCCCCACAAAAGAGGGGGGTCTGGGGGCTTGCCCCCATATTAGCATTCTAATGCCTATTTACAATGGTGCCGAGTTTTTACCCGAGTCCGTCGCCTCGGTACTTCAACAAACTTACCGCGACTGGGAACTGTTGATTGCCATTAACGGTTATGAGCCCGAGAGTCAAGTCTATACTATGGTGCGCGATTATATCAAAGCCATTGGCGATACGCGCATTCGCGTCTTGGATTATCATGATTGCAAGGGTAAATCTGCCACCTTGAATAAAATGATTACAAGCTGCCATGCCGAAGCTGCTTACGTGGCGTTATTAGACGTGGACGATATCTGGCTGCCAGACAAATTATTAGCTCAGCAACCTTATTGGGAGCAAGGTTATGATGTCATTGGTACAAAGTGCGTTTATTTCGGCGATATGAATAATGTTGTGCCTGATATACCCGTTGGTGATATCAGTGTATTTAATTTTTTACAGGTAAATCCTGTGATTAATAGCAGTGCGATTATTAAAAAGTATTTAGCCCACTGGGAAACCGGCAATTTTGTAGAAGATTACGATTTGTGGCTGCAATTATGGCAAGCCAATCGGCGGTTCTTTAATTGCCCGAAAGTTTTAGTGAAACACCGAATACATCAAGCGTCGGCTTTTAACGCCAAAGGTAATGATAATTACGTGGCGGCATTGCGGTTAAAGTATGCATAAACTAAAAGTATGCATAAACTAAAAGTATGCATAAACTAAAAGTATGCATAATAAAAAATAATAATTAGTATTATTATTTTTTTTATTAGACCTAATTCCTTGTACCTAATTCTTTGCTCATTTTATAATTTGCATTCCATATCGATTTGGCACTACTACTGCTTTCTGAAAAAGATAAGGTTTATCCAAATCTACCATCATTTTGCCGTAATTGGTCGTCCGCTGTTCAATGTCGCTGTAATCTTCACGTTGGATGACCGTAAGGGGTGTTATCATGAACCAGTCATCTTTTTGCTGCAAAGTTGTCCAATATTTATCTACCGCGTAGTTGAAATGCTTGGTCGGTTCTTTCATTAATTTAGCCACACCTTCTTTCATATTACTTAGCAAGGTGTCAAAATAACTGCTATTAACCATATAAGCGGTCGTTGTTTGACAGCGGGTCACACGAATACAAGTATCATCTATACGTTCATAGGGTGGTACATTATTACCGGCAAATAAAACCACATCCCATTTATAGCGTTTGCTAAGAAATGCATTCAATTGTGTTTTGAAAACTTCCGGTTCCATAAATAATGTATCATCTTCGCAAATGACCACATGCGAATAACCACGTTCCTTTGCCAATTCCAAACATTTAATATGACTCAAACTACAGCCGATGCGTCCATTACCATTGGGCATTTTAACCGCATTAAATCTCTCTACCTGAGGAAAACCTACCGCTTTAAGCTGTCCTTCAATATGGACTTTCCGATCCGTACGGGCTTCTAAATTAATATAAAAAACATTCTGCACTGCGCCGAATGAACAAAGTTCCATTATTTTATAGAGGTGAATTTATTTATATACTTATTCCATTGATACTTATTTCAAATAAAATTGAAACGCCATTTCACCTTTAAACTTTCCGTATAAGAGAGAATAAACATGGATATGATGCAACGTTTAACCGAGAAAATAGACCGCTATGCCGATGAGCCCTGGGGCACGACAGAAGACATTCATAAGAACTTATGGCAAGAGGTGGGCGATTTGCTGAATTTTAAAGAGAACCGCCGGGAAAATATGCTACGGGATTGGAAATACAAATCAGAATTTGAAACCGCCGTGCAAAGACACGAAAATGGAATGCAAATCTTTCGGCTATTAACCTGGGAACACAGTTTTGTCTTGACACTTTTGTACGCGTATTATCATTAAAAAGCCGCCTTAAAATCAAACACATCCCCGTCTTGGGTTTTCGTCGCCAAGGCATATTCCCCGACTTTTTTTTCAAAGAAATTCGTCTTTCCTTCAATAGAAATCAATTCCATAAAATCAAACGGGTTCAGGGTCCCGTAAATCGCGGGGTAGCCGAGTTGCAAGGCGAGCCGATCCGCGACAAATTCAATGTATTTCGCCATTTGCGGAGCATTCATACCAATCAGGCGGCAAGGCAGGGCTTCGCAAATAAATTCCTGCTCAATCGCGACCGCTTGTTGGATTAATTCGCGTACCACACTCGGCTCCAAACGGCTCGCCAATTTACTATACAAGAGGATGGCGAATTCCGTATGCAATGCTTCATCACGCGAAATCAATTCATTACTAAAGGTTAGACCCGGCATTAAACCGCGTTTCTTTAGCCAAAAGATTGCACAAAAAGCCCCCGAGAAAAAAATTCCTTCTACGCAAGCAAACGCCAAGAGCCGCATCGCGAAAGAGGAATCTTTACTATAGATCCATTGCCGGGTCCAATCGGCTTTCTTTTTAATACATGGATAATGCTGGAGTGCTTTAAAGAGGTGGGTTTTCTCCTCGGTGTCTTTAATATAGGTGTCAATGAGAAGCGAATACATTTCGGAATGGATATTTTCCATGGCAATTTGAAATCCGTAAAACGCACGGGCTTCCGGCAGCTGCACATCGTTCATAAAACGTGCCGCCAGATTTTCTAGTACAATGCCATCCGAACCGGCGAAAAAAGCAATGACCACTTTAATAAAATTCCGTTCGTCCGAAGAGAGACTCGCCCATGAGAGCAAATCTTTGGATAAATCGACTTCTTCGGCACGCCAGAAACATTCCACTTGTTTTTTATACATTTGCCAAATGGATTGGTCTTTGATGGGGAACATGACAAAACGGTCTTCAGACTCGGTGGTCAGTGGGCAACGCGGCTCGTCAGTAGTTTGGTTGAGTGTTGTGTTTTTAAAAGCATTGGTTTCTAAATGAGTCATTCCTAAATAATAATGGGTTATATTTTTTAATATTTATTTGTTGTATATATTAGGATGGCTGAACTAAACGTAGGCGCAACTACACACCGACACCGGATGAGCATTGCTGAGAAGGATAAAATGTTGTTGCATTTGCAAGAGCAAGCCGACTATAAGAAAACCCAACTGAAAGAAGACTACCGCCGATTAAAGGCAGATGTGAAAGAAAATCCTTACTTGCAAGTTGCACTGGATTATTACGACAATTATTTCGCCCTGCAACAACAACAACTTGCCGCCTTGGAAAAATTATTGAAAACGGTAGATACACCCAGTGATCAGAAGCTGTTTAAAAAAGAGCTGGCGGCTTTAGAAAAAAACTTGCCGTAATATATAATGGGTTTTCTGCAAAGTTTGAAACAAATGATGCGCGGTTCCTCATGTGGGTGTAAAACGCGTAAACGCTCGCGCATCAGCAAAGGCAAAAGTATCAGCAAAAGACAGCAGCGCGGCGGCTATCAATCACCCAATTCTAAAAGCTCTAAAAAAGTGCCAAATTTGGGTAGTAAATCCATGAAAAGGAATTCGTCAGCTAAGAAAATAAATGCAGTTTAAACACTGGATAATGGCGTAAGCCTTCCGGCCATTGCCCGGTGCGTTGTTTTATTTGTAGTGCTCTCATGGTGCTTCTTTTTTTTATTACTTCTTTACGGGCTTTAAAGACTTTTTTCCAACAGCGCTGCACAATACGCAGCCAAAAGGTTTTTAAATAGGCGACCTCTTCTCCTCCGGGGGTTAATATGTCGGCACAAATAATTTCTAAGCGAATCTGCTTTTTATTATAATTTAAGGCGGATCCATTGCAGCGCCAAAATCGTTGCAAGCGGCGCTCGTCGGCTTTATAACTATTTGCTTGGAAAACATTCGGTTCAATCTCCATGTAAATTAGGAAATGCTGGTCTATAGCCGGGCTACTATTTTCGTCCAACCCATGGTAACGTGGATCAAACAATTCGCAGAGGGCTAACTGGTAGGCGGTGCCTGCTCTGCCTGTGCGCATCGGTTTTATATTATGATTTTTGCTAAGAACTCTGCTTCAATTTTTTCTGTTATAAATATATATAACTATGAAAAAACATTCTTCTAAAAAAAAGGATTTGCATATGTTACTTAAAAACCGAAATGTCTTGTATATTGTTTTGTTTCTCGCCGTAGCGAATTTGTTTAGTTATTTAATGTTGAAACAATTGGATGCCGTTGCCTTCTTTATTATCATCGGGTTTCTGACAACCTACTTTAGTAAAAACATGATTATTGTTATGCTGACTGCCATGGTGAGCACTTTTATTTTGGTGCAAATCAACCTGCTCGGGCGTGTGCAGGAAGGGTTGGAAGGAATCAGCGAAGGCGGCGAAGAGAAAGAAAAGAGTGCCGACGCTACAGCGGAAGAACCACCCACGGAACCAGCTGTCGCTGCACCGCCTGTCACATCGCCACCCAGCAGTGCAAATAACATGAGTACTCCCAGTCAAAATACTGCAGGTATAAATACTTCTAATATTGTTTTGGGGAGAGAGGAACAAGCAGCCCTTACGGCGATTGGTGAAGGCACCGGCGCCGCAGGCACAAGCGGCATGGGTGCCCCGGGTCAAAACAACAAGGAGCGGTTTACCCAAAAATTAAGTCCTGCGCGTTACAATGCCAACGACGACGATACTACACCGCGCCACAAACCGAAAATTGATTATGCCTCTACCCTAGAAAGCGCCTATGACAATTTAGATAAACTCTTGAGTTCCGATGCCATCAAAAATATGACCGCGGATACAGGGCGTTTAGCTGACAAACAAAAACAGCTCATGGGTAACATTGAAAAATTAACCCCGATTATGGATAAAGCGAGCTCCGTGTTAAGTAACTTGGACATTGGCGGTATTTCGGGCTTAATGGGCGGTATTCAAGATAAATTAAAAGGCTTTGGGAAGAGTGCGGTTGTTCCCACGGACGGCTAAGGTATACTAAAGGCATACTAAGGTATAAAAATATTTATATAATATAAATGCGAAAACGTCAATGCCCTCCGGGCGTATTTTGCATAGAAAATGTCACCATTATGTTTATTTGTGGTATTTTCCTTTTGATAGGGGTATTTTGCTACATGCGCATGCGCATGCGAAGCGGAAGCGGCTCTGGCTCTGGCAAGAATATATATATCAACACCGCAGCGCCTATGATGCCCAAGGGACGTGGTGACGATGTTTTCTTTGATATTTACCAGCCGCCGTTGCGCGATGACCGCTATTTAACCGGTGGTGGCGCCCTAGATATTCGTGGGACAGTGCCGATTTTTGGACGCGGAGTGCGCATGCCGATTAACGTTTCTACCCAAGGCACCGATGATTCCGAATTTCGGCAAGTCGGCATTCTTACTTCAACCGGCGGCAAAGATGAACGAATCTTGCCACTCATGGGACGTCCCCTCTTTACCCGTAGAGATAAATGGAATTTTTATACATTAAATGACAAAAACAATATGATTAAATTGCCGGTGCGCGTCCGCGGGCAAAGTGGTACCAGCGAATACGGCTGTGATAATGTGTATAATGGTGACACGGTCTATGTAGAAGGTTATAATGAGACTTTTAAGGTAACGGCTTACGATAATAATGTGATGCGTTATTTACCGAGTCTTTAAAACAACAACAACCTTTAAAAAAGGTTGCGCCAAAACTTTAAAACAACAACCACCTTTAAAAAGGTTGCGCCAAAACTTTACAACAACCACCTTTAAAAAGGTTGCGCCAAAACTTTAAAACAACAACCTTTAAAAAAGGAAAATATATATAAAGACTATATACTATTATATATAGATAAACATGTCTTCACCCACCTATACCAAAGCACAATTACTGCAAATGAATAGTTCTACCCTAGGTGTAAATTGGATTTCAAAAATAAATACTATTAAAGAAGGTAGCCTTGCAAAAATATACCCGACATGGGAAGCGGGTTTTGCTGGACGCATTTATATTGCTTTACCGGCTACATTAATTGTCAACGCTAATAATAAAAACTTGTATAATATAATGTAAAACCCTATAATAGAGACATTTATATTTTGTTAGCATTATAAAACATGTAAAAAGCGAGACCTAGCATAAATGTCGCGGATGTATATTTTAAGTTTTTCTCGCTAACCCGTTTATTAAATTTTGCACCGATATAAGAACCAAACATGTACGAAAATGCTATAATAATGCCTACTAAATAATCTATTTTCTTTTCTTTGGCGTATTGGATCAGAGCAAATATAGAAAGCAGTGGATCAAAACTAAATAATACGGTGGCAATTGCTAGGCGATAATTGTTAAATATACCCACCAATATTAGCATCGGAAGAATAATAATTGAACCCGTCATGCCTAAGAATCCGCCAAAAAAACCTGAAAACAAGCCAACTAATAACGAATACAATAGACGTTGAGGGCTATGAACAAACATATATAAAATATATATATTCTATTTTATCGTATATAAAAAATTGAATCCTTTTATAAATTGTGTTAGAGTAATAACACAATTTATTAAATTAGAATGTCTAATACAAAGTATGAGCCTACAAAGTATGAGCCCACAAAGTATGAGCCCACCCATTATGATATTTGGGTTATCCCCACTTTTGCAAAGGAGGATGGAACCTATTGCCCATTTGAAGGGCTAAGCGACGACGAACAAGGAGCACGCCGCGGCACCAATTTTGAATTTAGATTTATTGTAAATACACTACGGCAATATTTCGGCGATGATTTAGACTTTGCAGAGATGGCAAATCAAATTAAAATCGCGACACTTTCCAATGCGCAAATGCAACTCTTACGCGAAATCAACGAGGATACTTGCGACTTCCCGGTCAAATATGGTCGCTCCCACTTGAAATTTGAAGTCAACAGCTATAATTATGATGCGCCTTCTTGTGAGAATTCTATGTTGTGCAATTGCCTAGAGTGCTATTTAGTCAAAAATTAACACGCTGCATTAAAGTTTAATATTAAAGAATTCTTTAATACAATAATAATAATGGGAAAGTCTGAAACAGCCTCAGCAGCCATCGGTATAAAGATTTTACTCTCTGACCTTGTAGAACAAATAAATGAAACCAACTTTAATTTAATAAAAAAAATGTTATATGATGGTTGTATTGAAGATAGTAATGGTTATTATAATGAAGCCTATAAAATTATTCTGGGACATGATGAAGATGATATTGAATTACCCCAAACATATAAGGAGTTCAAAGAGTTTGTAACCGAACAGTTCAAACTTTATGGTTCCTATTATAAATCAAAATTTAGTAGTAAAGTAGAACCTGATTTAAAACATGGTACTTTATTTGAACGCTACTTGTTAGTTTCTGTAAAAGATCTTTTAGAGACGGAAAGATGGGGATATGAGAGATATGGCGTAAATAGTGCGTCAAGACCACTTGATTTTGATTTATCCGTGGATTTAAAAGAATATGAAGATATCAAACATTTTAGTATTATTTTTTTTGTTAAACAACATTCAGGTTAGTAAAAATAAAACGACGGATGCTTGCTACGCGGATACTTGCCCAACTTTTGCCCCACTTTTGCCCCATTTTTGCCCAACTTTTGCCCCACTTTTGCCCAACTTTTTCTAAAAGTTGTTTAAAAGTTGTTTAAAAGTTGGTCTTATCAATCAGCACCATCTTACTGATTTTTTTAATTATTTTATCTTCGCCTTCGCGCATAGTTTTATTCTTATTACCACCCATTGCTTCAATAAACAATTGTTGGTATTTGTCATTCAAACGGTGATCGCTATCCAAGACACCCGGATGGGCATTGACCCAAGGGCGCAACAGGTCGGTATTCTTCTTGGTAATATGCTTTAAAGCCAAGCGGATTTTATCGTTACTCGGGCTGTCTTTTTCCCAGACATCCTTGTCTTTCACGTGCATAATCTCTCTTTTCGCATCGCTACAATGGATCGGGCGTTTATACACATCCATCTGATTCAATTTATCCATGACGATATTAGAAATACCCTCCACATAACCCACTTCGCCAATGTGCTCTAAATCCGAGAGCTGCAAATGAAAAGTGTTGACAAAATCCATAATGTTCATCGCGTCCTTGCACTGCTCATTCAGAAAGAAATTCAGATTAAAAGTTTTGTTATGACTATTGTTCGTGTTTATCGTGGTATTTACGTCTCCGTGCTTGCCAGTACCCTGCTTGTACATTTCCAGCATTTGCTTCTGCATTTCATTGGTCTGCCTTTGCAATTCCGAATTGCTTTTAACAACTTCTAACACGAGATTGGTGAGAATTTTAAATTCTTCTTCTTTTTTGTCTTCCGTAGATAAGTGCTTTTCGGTCTCTTCTTCTATTATTTCTTCGGTGCATGTTTTTTTATGTTTCCATAAACCAGCATAGTATTTATATTCTTTGGTGCAATTATTGCATCTGAATGTAGTGCCGGCTTTCGGCGTTTCGGTTATTTCCTTCGTTTCTCTTATATGTTTGGGTCTGTTAATATGACGTATCCAGTCACTCTGTTTGCTGCATTCAAAATCACAATTTTCGCAAACAAATTTTTTGGCGTTTTTGGGCGTTTTATTTATATCCATTTATACTATATTGAGAAAATAAAAAAAACGCCTAAAGGCTCGGCGATAAAACTTGAAAAAAATTAGCATCACAACTTTTTTCAAGCAAAAATGAAAACGAGAGCATTATGCTCTAAAAGTGAAAAATGCACTTTTTTCGATTTTCTAAACGCCGGTTTTCAAAAATGGACATTTTAAAAATGTCCAAAATCGATTTGCTCGTTTTCAAAAATCGAAAATTT
>Ga0114966_10003440_pt1 | contig 13895 bp, 12 predicted proteins | sample M_130207_XF_Meta_FD_87029 | JGI IMG/M metagenome (GOLD analysis project Ga0114966, IMG submission 87029) | Freshwater microbial communities from Lake Montjoie, Canada to study carbon cycling - M_130207_XF_MetaG | ecosystem: Environmental > Aquatic > Freshwater > Lake | place: Lake Montjoie... | reverse complement strand
TTGGATATGGTCCATATGATGGAGCAATACAAATATAAGATGAACCATTATATTGTACAACATCATTGATGCTAAAACTATGGTTTATATCCCAATCTCCATACCAATGAATAGAAGTACCGGAAGATCCTGAAAGACCGGAAGTACCTGAAGATCCTGAATTGCCACTTGTACCAGAAGTTCCACTAGATCCTGAATTGCCACTTGTACCTGATGTACCTGAAGTTCCTGATGATCCACTTGTACCGGAAGTACCTGAAGATCCTGAATTGCCACTTGTACCAGAAGTTCCACTAGATCCTGAATTACCACTTGTGCCTGATGTACCTGAAGTTCCTGATGATCCACTTGTACCGGAAGTACCGGAAGATCCACTTAATCCGCTTGTACCACTAGTTCCACTTGATCCTGAATTACCACTTGTGCCTGATGTACCGGAAGATCCTGAATTACCACTTGTGCCTGATGATCCATCTGTTCCACTAGTTCCTGATGATCCACTTGTACCGGAAGTACCGGAAGATCCTGAATTACCACTTGTACCTGATGTACCTGAAGTTCCTGATGATCCACTTGCACCGGAAGTACCGGAAGATCCTGAATTACCACTTGTACCCGAAGATCCACTTGTGCCGGATGAACCTGCTGAGCCAGAAGATCCACTAGCATTAGCCAATGTTGTGCCAATATATCTAAAACCTCTAATATAAAAATCTAAACCTGCTGGATATGTACCTGCGTTAGCATTAATTAATGTAACTAAATCATTAGAAATAAATAACATACCCATGTCATAGTTGAAAACCCAACCTACTTCACCACCAGATTGACCAACTGTGGTAGTTATTTCAACACCACTACTAGCAGGATTGCCACTATATAACTTAACTGAATATCCAGTACTAGCATCACCATTTGCTTTTGGTACTTTTTGTGGTTGAATCCAAAGATCTAATACCGTAGAAGATCTGTCATTATAAGTTTCATAAGCAACCCATGTGCTATTATCACCAGATGTAACTTGAGTCAATCTAAATGAGCTAAAAGTACCTGGAGACCTATCTTGTATAATAGATGGAATTGATACGGCAGCGGCTTGTGCGGCAGCTAAATTAGCGGCTGGATATAACTTAACTTGGTCAAATTGAGTTAGAACTCTATTAGCATTAATAGATGGATTAAAAGGAAATTTTGATTCATACCATTGATTACCAGAAGCGGCATCAATAACGCCACCAGCTTGTACCTTAAAGGTGAGTTTCAGTGCTTCTGCTGTAGTAAATCCCATTTTATATTAAATTATTTTCTTTTTATTTTACTTATTTTATTATATATTAATTCTGGGAATCATCCACGTCACCATTTTCACTATTTTCATCATTTTCAATGATTTCTTCATCAATTGGATCAATTATAATTTGATCCCATTCTTGATCTCTCATAGCATCTGAAAATTGCATTAAAATACTTCCGATATCAGAAATACGCAACTTAAATACCTCAACTTTATAATCAGATGTTCTAATTGAAAGATGAGCTAAACCTGAATTTTTTTCCAATTTTAATGAAACTGAATGTTTAAATGTATTATCCATTTTATTTTTTTATTATTTTTTTATGTAACTACGGCAGAATCTGTTGTATTATCGTAAAAGGTAAGAGTAACATTAATATAATCTAATTTTATTCCAGAATCTACTATTTGAAGTTCCATCCAGAATCCGGTATTTGCTGGATATCCCCCAAATGAACCATTTATTATATTATTATTAGCACCAACACCTGTTCTTATAGCAGTAGCTGAACTATCAGTAGCTCCATTATCATCAAAAACACCTGAGTTATATAAAGAACCATGTAAAGCTAAAGGATTAGCAGTAGGTCCATAATTACCAGTAGGACTTGATATTCTTCTAATATAAACTTTCAATTGAGAAGCTAATAAAGCACTACTAGCATCGGGATAACCGGCCGGAAAAGTTCCACTAAATGTCATAATAAAAGAAGGAATATTTAAAGCAGAAGCAGTATAAAATCTTCTATGATATGTAGCCACTTGCGTATGTGATGAATAATTTGGATTAGCACCATTCTTATCCGGTTTATAGCTAGTTAAATTTGGTTGTAAAGTAGAAAGACCAGCAGATAAAAAGTATTTATCTGGTCTAACTAAATAACCACCAACAACACAAGCATCACAGAAAGGACCTGTACCTGTTTGATTTGATATAGTAGTACCCAGAGTATCCGTAGAAACCCAAGCTGAAAATGTAGATGATCCTCTAACTAATCTTTCTGTTTCACCATTAAAACTTTCTCCTAATCTTGTAGAACTGTCAGAAACTTGGTCAATTAAAATTGAAGAACTTGATGATGTATTAACTGATCCACTTCCCCAAGGGTCAAAAGGCTGTGATGTTGCAGCCGCTGCAGCTCCTCTATATCTATAAATTGCTGAACTGGTTATAGCCCAACTAGTATATGAAAAAGTAATACCAGTATTATCATAATTATTTAACCAACCTGCAAAAGTACCAACTGATGGACTCCAAGCTGTTAAAGTTGTAGTTGCTAAGTTATAATTAGTGGCAGTAATTTGAAAGTTTTTACTGACTCTACTATCTACACCACTAGGCCAACCTTGAGTATTTTTATTTAAGTTATTAATACCAGTTGTTGTTATTTCAAATTGTGAACTGGTTATATAATATTCAACACCACTTATGTGTTTAGTTAAAATATTAGAAGAATTTGTAGATTCTATAATAGTAGTTGTACCTGAAATAGAAGGTGTATTTGGATTAGTATCATAAAATACTCCCGATGAAGTATAAGTATATGTAGTACCACCATCAGTAACAGTATCAGTTATAAATCTTATCACAACATGATATCTACCTCCATCTAAACTATAAGCCGCAAATATTGTAGCCATATTAACAGAAACACTAACAGATGCTTTATATTTTGATGTGTAAATAGCTGGAAATCCACTATCATCAGCAGCATACGAAGATATAGTAACTGTTATACCAGCACTATTAGTATTAGCACCATTTTGGTATAATGTAGGTGTTGTATATGTTGAGAATGTAGCTGTACCATTAGCTCTATAAACATCAACAATTATTCTAGCATTTCCCGAAGAGGTTCCACTAAAACCAGTAACCAAACCACTCGTTTGGAAAGTAGGAGTTGAGGTTGTTGTTGCTGCTTGATTAGTACCAGCCCAAGCAGTATTAGGAGAACTTCCTGTTTCAAATGGACTTCCCTCACTTGTTGGTGTACTTATTCTAACAGTAGCCGTTGTTAATGTTCTAGTAGCCGTACCTGTAGTATTACCATCTGTAGTATTAAAGTGAGAAGCGTAGACAGCTGCAGGTGGAGCTGGAATCCAAACTGTAACAGTAGGAGAAGGCCCAGTAGTCAAAACACCAGATGCTGTTCCGGTTGGAGAAAAACTTACTGGTGTCGTAACAACACCACCTCTAAATATAATATTTTCAACGTTACTAAAGGTAGTACCGGTTCCATAATCAGCGACTGATAGATTAGCTGATGATCCAGGAGCAACCCAAGCAAAATTACCATCACTAGTATTTGAAAGGACATATCCAGCAGTAGCACCACCACTATAACCAGTATTTAAAACAGACGCGGTTAAACTATTAATATTTATACTAGCTGATGCTGAAAGCCCACCTGAAATACTTTGTGTAGAAAATGAAATTGTATCTGTATTATGAAACTCAACAGATGCCGAATTACCCGATGTACCACTTGTACCGGAAGTACCACTTGTACCGGAAGTACCAGAAGATCCTGAAGTACCACTTGTACCGGAAGTTCCCGAAGTACCACTTGTACCGGAAGTACCAGAAGACCCAGCGACAGAGGGAAGCCATACAAAATTACCATCAGCAGTGTTTGATAAAAAATAACCAGCAGTAGCACCTCCACTATAACCGGTGTTTAACACCGAAGCTGTTAAACTACCATCTAAAATATAAGCTGAATAAGTTAAACCACTTTGAGTAAATCCAATTGTAGAACTTGTACCAAAAGAAACAGTCCCACCACCAGAATTAAAAGTATAATTGTTTAATCTTTGACCAACATATTGCCAAGCAACTACACGAGGTCCACCAGTTGATGTACTCTGTATATATGATTGTTTAGATACGTTAGAGGTAGCTTCAAAATTGACTTTATTAAAGGTAAATCCTAATCCATTTCCACTATCAGTAGGTGTATAACCACTGTCAAATCTAATAAGTCCTGAAAAATAATCAACATCATAATAAGCACTACCATAAGATATAGCAGTGGTTCCATTATTTCTATACATTAATAGTTGATATCCAAAAGAAGGAGCTCCTGAATTATCAGTCACATCTGAAGGATTTATTAACGATTTAACCCAGTCACTAGATGGAACAAAACCATCAGCAGCAGGAGTTGGAGTACCGGTATCAATAAACCAAGTCTGATAATTTGTATTTGTCAGAGGATATAAATAAACAGGACTCGAAAATATACCAATAGAGTCAGGAATAGAAGAAGCACTACCAACTTGTCTAACTATAACACCATCTCCATATTGAGATGCAGATGCTGTAGTAGGAGCATAGGATATTGAATCCATCCAAACTTCATTGGATCTGACATTGTGTGCACTCTTATACTTTTCGTTACCAACAAGATTAGAGGCTTCTGTTAGTACCTTACCAAGTGAGTGATAAAAGGCAGCATTTATTTTTGAATTCTGTTGACTATTTGGCATACTCTATATATTTTATCTAATAAGTGATAATTTTAATTATTATCAGCTTAATTCATTATTATCGGATATTGACTTTAATCTTGTAGCAATTTTTTCAAATTGTTCTTTTGTAACATTAAGATTATAGTAAACATCACCTAATTGTATAGATAAAACATACATATCTTGACCCGTTCTTGGATCCACGAAAACTTTATTAATTTTTATATCAAACATTTTTTTAATTTTTTTTTTTTTAAGCAAGAGCTATATTTGTAATTCTTAAATTTTTACCAGTATCTGTATTTTTATAACCTATAAACAACCAAACTTTTTTAACAACCGGACTTAAAGTACCTTTTGACCATTGTATATTTTTAGATGATTCAGTGGCATTATTTAGATTATATGAAATAGGAGCTTGTCTAGTAGCATATGTAACTGGATCTCCAGATACAAATAAAAACTTATTTGGTGTCACATTAGAACTTGTATCATCAATACCAACTATTATAACTAAATCTTCAGTACCAGATGTACTATTAACACCATCATAATGTAAGTAAGATTCACTAAAATTACTATTGAGTGTAAAAATACCACTACCTCTAGCAGAAGATGATGAATCACCATAAGAAGTTACATGCCATCTATAATCTGTGAAAGTAACAGTTGTTGTTGATGCTGTATTAATATCAGTATAAACAGTAAATGTTTTATTTGAACCACTTAAAGAAGAGTAATTAACAGAAGATGATGTGTTAATAACCGGACTAAACAAATTAAAATTGGTCTGTGGATAAATAACTCTTCCGAAAATATATTGCAACTCATCTGTATTTGTGGAACTTAACGATAAAGTAGAATCGAAAGCTGAAGTACCGATAGACATTACACCACTCACTGATAATCTTCCATTCTCACTATCAATAGGATTATTTAAAAGAGTAACCGATCCAACTGAATATGTATCAATTAAAACTGTTTTAGAAGCCGAATTATCAGTATCTGCCAAACCATAATCATATAAGTTAGCAGTAACATAAGATCCAGCAGACGAACTTATAGTATTATTAGTTGAAAACCCAGGAACATAAAGACCACTAGTAGATATTGAACCATCTTTTGAAAAAGTAAGTCCTGATTTATCCCAATTTAAAGTCCATCCAGTTATTGCACTACCAACTCCTGCTTGACTTCCATCAGCAAATCCAGGCAAAACACTAATTCCTAAACTAACAGGAGTAAAGTCAACTTGTTTAGTTGTTGGAATAGTCATATCATTTAATAGATTAATACCAGAAGCTGTCATTGCAAAAACACTACCCGTATTATAAAAAGCAACACCTGAATAGTATTTCAAAGTAGGTGTTTTCTCATCATATAGAACATATCCTGATATGTTAGCACTTGAAGAAACACCATCATTATCATAAAATATGGGAGTTGATTGAGTAAAAGCATAAACACCAGTTCCTGAATTACCAACACCGTCACCACTATTGTTATGTATAACACCCCAAGTAAATCTTCCACCATTTGGAAATAATGTACTAACAGCGATTGTTCCACTAACATTTGCTTTATATCTATCACCATCAGCACTAAAACTATTAACTGTTATTGTTATACCATTTGATGTAGTAGACCCAGCAGCATTTAAAACGTAATTAGAAATTGATGATAAACTTGAACCATTATGATTCAAAAGATTAAATGTTAATGTTGTATTTAAGTCATAACAAGCAAATTCTGTTTCAGTAAATGCAGTATGTGTAGTTAAATTAGTAACACTTCTAGTTGTTGTTATTGAAGGTGACCAATCTCCTGTTCCAAAGTTTCCAGAAGAAACAGATGAAGTATATCCATTAGTAGATGGAGTGGTAACATATCTACTATAAGCACCAGTAGGTAAACTTGGACTAAAATAAGCAACATAATTAGGAGCTGGTATCCAAACCGTAACAGTAGGAGCAGCACCTGTAACCTGAACAGCACTAGCCGTACCAGCAGGAACACTAATAACACCACCTCTAAATATAATATTATTTACACTACTATAAGTAATACCAGTTCCAAAATCAACAACCGATATATCTCCACCTCCACCTCCGCCGCTACTAGGTTGCCAAGTAGCAACACCAGAATTATCAGATGTTAAAACATATCCAGCAGAAGCTCCACTAGGTATTACAATATCAGAATTTATTGAAAATGTAGATCCAGTTATATCAACAGCCGAACCATCATCTGTAATAGACGAGGTCGCAGTTAACATATAAGAACTTGCCCATCTAGGAACATAATTAACCTCACCTAATCCATTGATTTCGGCAAAATTAACATTTGACCAAGTACCAACATTGAAAGACCCAGTTGGTCCAATTGTAACTGAACCATTTGTAACAATAAGGTGACCCATATTGTCTATACTACCATCAATATTCAAATCACCATAAACCCAGTATTGAGTATTTGGTTTAACAATAATATTATCTGCTGGTGTTATATTATATTTTATACTACCATCATAACTACTAGTACCACCACCCGATGAAGGATCCAATAATTCAAATTGTGTTCCGTTATAAGTTACTAAATATTGATATCCTGTTTTTATTTGACCAGAATAAATATCAGTTAGTGCATAACCATCGGTCTTCTTAATAAGAACATTACCTAATCCATTTACATTTAAAGATACACTAGCGCCTACATTAGTATTAGTAAATTTAACAATATATAAACCATCTGTATCATATTGATTAAGTGTTGGAGTACTAGTAGCTGAATAACTACCACCACCTGTTTGAGTAGCAACTAAACGCCTAACTTGACTTTCTTTTTCTTTTTGCCACCCACCACCAGAAGTATAAATACCTTCATATCTATAAATAACATTATCTTCATCATCAACTCTTAAAGAAGTTCCATCAGTTGGATAAGTAAGTTCCCAAATTGAGATTGATGAATTCCATTGAGCAACAAATCCAGGTGTTTCCGGTAACCAATTTGTACCAGTAATAGAATCTGTTTGGTTTCTACCAACTAAATATCTATCTCCATTAGAAGGAGAAACAGGTTCAGAAAAAGAAACAGTTAAAACAGAGTCCAACCATTCTCCACTACCTACACCACCAGATCCACTAAACTCTTTCCAGTTTGAATTATCTGTTATTGTAGTTGATGAATATCCATAAGTTAATTGATATGTTTTATCATCATTAATAACATAACACAACATACCCCATTCTCTTCTAGCTTCAAAAATAGAATTTCTATCAGAACTTGCGGAAGCAGAATGTAACCCACCTTTTATCTCATTAGCAAAAGCTGATGCGATTAAGTCTAATGAGTCATTAGGTCTAATTGCTGCGGTTATAAGTGTACCTGTATTTTGTGCCATATCTTTATATTATTTTTAACTTATTACAAAACTTGTTATTGGTGAATTTTGTGCTGTATTTGATATCCAAACATCATATGTATTCACATAACTATTCATATTAGTAAAAGATATTGATGTTCCGATTTTAGTCCAAGCTGTATTTGGTAAACCATTGATAGTAAATGTTGGAGTACCATATGATGAAGGCCAAGCAAATACTAAATATTGACCAGCTCCGTTTATACCATTATAACTACCTGCTTTAGTTCCAGATAAAGATTTACCAACTGAAATACCAGCACCATCAGCCCAAGCGGGTTTAGTACCTACAATTGTCATACTAGGTAAAGCAAAAGTTGAAGTCTTACCCCAGTAAACAGCATTAGACCAATAAACATATGTATATGCGGTTACCGTACTTGGAGTAGGTGTATTATTATCAACAACTTCTACACTAAATGTTGTATCTGTATTTGTAACCGCAGTTGTTGCAAATGTTCCAGTTTGAGTATTTCCAGTAACAACAACATTTTGAATAGTTCCACCATTTTTCTTTAAAGTTATAAAAGTAAGTGTTTTTGTATTTTTAGTTGCCGTCCAAGTTAAAGTAATAACATTTGAGGAACCGAATTCTCTAGTATTACCACCCGATAACGCAGCATATGGATAAACATAAGGATATAATAATTTATCCCACATTTCTTGCATAGTAGCAGCACTAAATGTAGACCCAGCTGGTATACCAACTAAGTTAGAAGCGACTGATGGATTTAAATTCGTATAATATGAAGAAGCTGAAGCTGATTGACTAGCAACAGTTTGCACATCGGAGATTTTCTCCCATAAACTATAAACTGAATCTCTGACATCCTTAGCTTGAATCAAATTAGCCGTATTATCCGGCATTTTATTTAAAAGCTCTTCTATCGTAGAGTACTCATTAGCAGAAGCACTACCACCATAACCAGGAGGTGTTCCAAATGTTCCTATTATCATTTAAATCTATCTATTTTTATTATATATTAAATCGGAGGAATCTTTATTTGTAGTTTGTTAAAAAATATAGTATATTTGTAAAAATATTTTAATGAGAGAAGAACTATTAAAACTAATTAGTGAAAAATCACCTGGTTCAAAACCACTATACTTAGTGGTTAGGGGCTCACACGCTTATGGTACAAATATTGAAACTTCTGATACTGATTATGCCGGTGTTTTTATTCAATCTGAAGAAGATATTCTAGGAAATAAATATGTTGAACAAATTAATGATGATAAAAACGATATTATAATCTATGAAATTCGTAGATTCCTGGAACTATTAGGAAGTAATAATCCTACTGTACTTGAATTACTCAACACTCCAGATGATTGTGTTATTTATAAAGATCCTATTTTTGATTTAGTTCTAAATGATCGTGAAAAGTTTATTAGTAAAGTTTGTGCTAAATCTTTAGGTGGTTATGCTAAACAACAAATATCTAAAGCAAAAGGTCAAAATAAAAAACAAAACTGGGAAAAAGACAAAGTAACTCGTAAAGAAGTACTTGATTTTGTTTATGTTATTGAAGGTGAAAAATCTACTCCTTGGAAAGTTTGGAATGAAAAAAACAAATATGAAGAAAAGTTTATTGGTGTTGTAAATGTTCCGAATGCTAGAGATATTTATGCGGTTTATTTTGACAAAGATGCTTTTTGTATGTTTTCTGAAAGTATATCAGAATCTACTCAAAAGACTTTAATTGAAGTTCGAAAAGAATCTGGACATTCAATGGGATTTGGTTACAAAGGTTTAGTTAAAACCGGAGAAGGCGTTAACTCAGCTGAATCAAATCAACTAAGATTATCTTCTATTCCAAAAGGTGAAGAACCGATTTGTGTTGTTACTTATAATAAAGATGGATACACTCAACATTGTAATGATTATAAATCTTATCAAACCTGGTTAGAACAAAGAAATGAAGCTCGTTGGGTTGATGTTCAATCTCATGGTCAAAAGATTGATGGTAAAAATATGATGCACTGTATGAGACTTATTCAAATGTCTCGTGAAATTGGTGAAGGTAAAGGTATTATTGTTCGTAGACCAAATGCTAAGGAATTAATTTCTATTAGAAAAGGAGAAGTTGATTTACAGACCTTAATTGATAAAGTTGAGAAAGAAATTGTAGAAATTGATAAACTTTTTGAAGAATCTAACCTACCAGATATAGTGGATAATAAACTTATTCACAATTTAATAGTAAAAATAAGAAAACAAATATATAAATAATGGAGATTTTAGAAATAATATTTATATTCGGTGGTGGATTTTTCTTTGGATATATTTTTAAGTCATGGTCTGATAAATTAACAGACAAAGTTAATAATCTTAAAGAGGTTGAGGATAAAAATACTCAGTATGAAAAAGTATATCAAAATATAATAAACAAAAAATCTAGATTCAAAACAAGAGTTAACAATACGGTTTATATTGGAACTAAACTTCCCGATTATGGAAGAGTTGAGATTGTTTATCTTTTGGATAAAAATGATATTGAAATATTCAAAGAAGATAAATGTATTATAAAATCTGATTCGGTTGGCAAAGAATTGATAGATAAAATAATAAAAGAAATTAACTATAGACATGGTTATAGAATAGATGATATAGTTGAAGTTTTAGGTTTAATTTTCTATAGACCAGATTTTGAAAAAAAATTCAATATTAATTTTCGAGAAATTAAAGAAAGAGCTATGAGAATGTCTAGAGAAATAAGTGATTTTTCCGATATTGATAAAATCTACAAAAAAAATAAAGTAATGTTTGATATTGATGAAATATTAGATAAGATTAATAAAGTAGGTATTGAAAATCTAACAAATGAGGAAAAAGAATTTTTAAACAATTTCAATAGATAATATGATAGATTTTAAAGTTACAAGTAATGAATTTATAATGAAAGAAACTTATAATAGAATTGAATCTAATAAATGTTTTGATAAAAAATTAAAACCATATAAAAAAGATTTCTTAGAGAAAGTACTTTTTTATTTTGAGGAAAAAGAAGAATTCGAAAAGTGCGTGGTTATAAATAATTTTATAAATCAAAGATTTAATCACAAATTAAATTATTATTCTATATAATACTTTACTCTAACTTCTTTTTTAATCCATCTTGTTATTGTTACAGATGATACTTGAAAGTATTTAGCAGCTTGTTTTATCGACTTAAATACTTGATTATTTTCCACATCTAGTATTTTTTTACAACCGTAAGTATTGCCTTCGCCAAAATTTGTTTTTTCTCTTTATAATTCATATTAATATATATTAAATTATAAAAGGCATTTTTAATAGGTCTTTATGATAGTATTATACTAAAAGTTTATAATATTCTTGAAAGTGATTCCATCTATCATCAATTCCTATAAGACCGCCATTCACACGTTTGGTTACCTGCTCAACAACTCCTCTATCAGCACCTTTATCACAAATTGACCATAATTTATTTGAATCGAAAAAGAAAGCCGCGGATGCTAATGGATATTTAGTTGCTACTAAATCTGGATTAGCAATTGTATCTTCACCAATAAATTTAGCAAAGTTAGTATAGTTTGATTTTCCAGTTAATTGTATATAACCTCTTCCTCTGAATTTGTACCCTTCTTTAGAAGCCTCATCCCCATTACCCATTCTACTTCCATAAACTCTAGAAGCAATCATTTCCGGTTTTCTTTCATACTGAGTCGCTGTTGTAGAGTTGAAATATTTACCGAATGTTCCGACTAAACCTTTTGCTGAGTAATTTAAGTTTTCAGAAACTGCTTTGAATCCTCCGCTTTCATGTCCACATTGAGACAAGAAGTGAGCTAATCTCAATGGATTAGTAATATTGAACTTTGTTGCTGTGTCAGGTATTTGAGCAATAACAGCATCAGGAACATGTCCTTTTAATTTTTCTAGTTTAAATTGACTTGGGGGAATAACAACATTAGAAACTGGTGTTGAAACACCACCGAACATTTTATTCCAAGTACCATCTCCTACTACTCCATCAGCTGTTATACCATTAGATGTTTGCCAAGATTTAACCGCTTTTTCCGTACCAGGTCCAAAAGAACCATCAGCTGTTAAACCTAATTTTTCTTGAAGTTGTTTCACTTCATTTCCTGTAGATCCTACTTTTAATAACATATATTTAATTTTATTTTGGTTTATATATTAGTAAGAAATATCGAAAAAATGGTAAATTTGACTATAAGTCAATAAAACCAGTAATTTATAATTATATAATTAGTGTTAAAAGGTTATCATGATGTTACATGATTTAGATAATCCAGATAAAATTCTTTCCTTGATTAACAGAGGATACTGAATCTTTTTCTTTTTGATATTTACCGTCTAATAAATCAGATATTGTTTTAATTAAAAACTCAGGGGTAAAAATATCGAACATTTTATTTTCAAAAGCTTCTTCTTTAACTAAGTCTTTTAAGTCAATAGAGATATTATCGGTTAAAGTAATTTTAGATTTAGATAATTCAGTATATAAATGGTCAATCATATTACCTTCAATTATTTCTAAATCTTCTTTAGAATAAATAATAACTTCAATATCTTGATTATTCCAATCATTTATTTTGAATATGTGCTTCTCAGCATCTATAATATCAATATCACCTAAGTTAGTATCAAAATGATCAGCTAAAATCTTTTCTTGAGAAGAAGTAGCTTTTTCAATTCCTTTATATAAAGATTGTTTTAATGAATGAATTTTGAACTCTTCAGATTCAAACATTTTAAATGATTCAAATGTAATAACACCATCTTGTTCCATACTATCTCTGTCTTCAATTATATCTTTTAGAATAACATCCGCTCCTTTTATATCTTTAAGTTTATTTCTTTCTAAAAATTTATTAAATCTTTCAGAACCAGGTTGTAAATATCTTTTAAGATTAGAAGGTCTAACTTTCCACTTATCTAAATAATCATCTACTAAACCATTAATAACCTGGTAGTATCTATTAGCATCTTCTTTATTATTAATTGACATATTATTTATTGATTTTTAGATAATTCATTCCACTCTTCTTCTTGTAACTCTTCTATTTCATTAGAATCACAAAATTTACAACATTCACATTCTTCATCCGACTTCCAGATATTATCACATTCGTCACAAGAATAGTAACAACAAGTGTTCTCACTTACTTCTTCTGGTTGACTTTCAGAAAATTCAAAATTTTCAAATCTTTTTATGTTTTTCATAAATATTTACTATATTTGTATTGAAGTATATATTAAAAAATTATTTCTTTATTTATTAAAACAAAGGTTATAAAAAATGATATATAGTATCAACAAAACAATTAAAAAAACAAAAAAACAATCAATTATGAAAAAAATCGCTTTCATGCTTTTAGCATCAGCAACAATTCTAACTTCTTGTGGTGGAGGTTCAGAAAAAACAGAAACAACTACTACAGATTCTACAGCAATATGCTGTGATTCTACAGCTACAACTTGTTGTGACTCTACATCAGTAGATACAGCTACTGTAGCTAAGTAATCAAAATGATACTTATAAACAAAGGAGACTTTTAGGTCTCTTTTTTTATTTTAAACAAATTCATAATTAAGTATAGAAACTATATGAGAATAGAATGTGGTGATAATTTAGAATTCATGAAATCAATTGAAGATAATTCACTTGATTTAATTTATTGTGACATACTTTTTGGTACAGGTAGAAAATTCTC
>Ga0114966_10003439_pt1 | contig 13898 bp, 15 predicted proteins | sample M_130207_XF_Meta_FD_87029 | JGI IMG/M metagenome (GOLD analysis project Ga0114966, IMG submission 87029) | Freshwater microbial communities from Lake Montjoie, Canada to study carbon cycling - M_130207_XF_MetaG | ecosystem: Environmental > Aquatic > Freshwater > Lake | place: Lake Montjoie... | reverse complement strand
TTAATAGGATCTAAAAACTATTCAAGTATTAACGCTCATATGTTACACCAGTTGGGTCCAAAAGACGACTTGGAATCGGTTGGATATATTATGCTTTATTTATTTTTAGGATCACTTCCTTGGTCAAATGATTTTGATGCAGACACAATCATTGAAAAAAAGAAACAGATTGTTTATAATAAGGGTCTTCTTCCAGAATTTATTACAACATATTTTAGCAACCTAACGAATTTGAAGTAATGTAACAGTTTTATTATAAGACATTTCCCACATATGGTCGTTTATATAGTGGTTTCCATTCCATGCAGTTGCATACCCAACAAAGATGACGACAAATTTTCCTGTAGGGTATTTAAACCACGTGCAACCCTTCATTGTAACTGGATACGAATTTGTTCTAAGTTGTTTGATCCTTGGTTTATTTCTCAGCATTGCGTAGCGAGGATCGTCTTTACAAAATCGGTGAATAAGAACAAACTTTCCCTTGATCCAACACGCTTCTCCTGTGTATAATTTGATAATATCAACCAGTTCATATGGAAGTTTGTTTGAAAGAAGGTCTGTCATATTGAGTTATTTTTACCAAAAGAAAACTTGGTAAAAGCATTTCAATTTTGTAGGGGAACCAATGGTCTTCAGCTCCGCCAGCCCCTTTCAGCAAAGCTTAGGGACCCCCTCCTTTTCATAAAGAAAACCTAATTTTCTCCTCTAAAATATTCCGACAACAAATTGCCTATTTTTTGATACAAAGATTGGTTTTTACTAAGACTAAAACTTCGCACCATATTTTCATAAGATTCGCTATCCACAACATAGATCTTGTAACTTTTAGAAGTTGGATCAAAGTATTCCGAATATTCAGAAATAAGATTTTCAATGGTACAAAAATCATCATAATTTATTGATAGAATCGGTTGTGATTGGTCTTTTTCATTGCATGTGAATACATCGTATATCACAGGAACATTTCCAGGAATTTCATCGCGGGGTTCTTCTTCTTCTTCTTTGTCCTCTTTTGGTTTTAAGATTTCATACCATTCTGGGAATAGTGTGAAATATAACTGGTAATAAAACTCGCCAATAGTTGAATCTTTATATACATTCATGTAAAAGGATTTCTTTTTGTAAAGAGACACTTCAATCCTGACAACATCAGGCTTTACTTTGTCGGTAAGCTGGATCTCTTTTTCGCACGAAGTATTCATGTTAGATTTTTAACATATTATTGTATTTGTAAAAAGAGTTCAATTTTATTTGCAATTCGCAGAAGAGTAACCAATGACAGCGCATGCAATTCGTTTCCCAGCGTGTCCAGTTTTCAAACTATCCGGAAATCCTCCCTTTCCGCAATCATCTTCATCTTGGTGTATGATTAGTCCACGGCCAATAATATTAAACTTAACACCTTTAACCTTGATGACATCATCATAAAACGTATAGCTGGCGACACCTTTATCATCGGTTTTCAAATTTCCCAAATCACCAACGTGTCGTTCTTTCATTCCAGGACATCCATGGTTCTTGTTACATGGATTAAAGTGCGCGCACATGCTCTCGCATTTATCTGTCAAATCTCCTGCTTCGTGTACATGAAAACCGTGTAGACCATTCTTTTTTAGCCCGGAAATATTGACATCAATCCGGACGCGTTTATTTTCTGGCTCATCCGTAAAAAAAACAGTACCGTGAATCTTTTTGTCTGTGAATACTGCAACTGCCTGCATTTACTTTATTTGATGGAATACTTTTATACCGTTTATTTACATTTGTGTTTGTACAATAAACAGTTAGATGGACTTGAGCTAAGAAAGACTTGTAATATCAGTTTCAACGCTAATATATTTGCAATCCAACACCATAAAGATCCCCAGGTATTCGTTTTGTAATATGTATAATAAATGGCAAGAACAACACCTAAATATAAACCAAACGTAGCGTATTGTTGTTGATACAAAAATAAACCAAAAAGGAATGAAAGCCATGTAAAAACGATAAAACTGGGAAAGTTTAACCAATTCCAAGCTAAATGACCGTTAGATGCTTTATTCATTGAAAAATCAATAGGGAAATAAAACACACTAAAGGCACTAAATAATAGATACGAACCAATAAGCAAAGATTTTACATTGTTTTCAACTTTATTGCAAGATAATATGAATAATGGCACTTGAATAAATATTAAGAATAAACCTATTTTGGATAAAAATCTATTCATGCGTTTGTCATGTAAATTATTCCACGTAAAATATTCTAATAGTTGCATTGAAATAAATGAAAGATAGTATAAAAAACTAAAGAAACCAATGACGTTATTAAAATAAGCAAATGATATTCCGAATAAACTAAATAAAAATGTATTTAATGATACTTTTGCATTCCAACACATATATTTTACAAATATTATATTATGCATGCAAAACTTTTCCAAGAGGAAAAGGTGTTCTGCGTGTAACAATGGATAAATCTTTATCGCAAATGCAACCTGCAAATTCAAGTTCATCTATGAAAATATTTCCGTATATGTCTTCAAAGCTCGTTTTTTCATAATCTCCACATGTTTGACAAAACCAAACGCGAAACATTCTGCATTTGTGATAATTTTCTCTAATCTTTTCAAGTGTTTCCAAACTCATCATAGTATCATTATGTTGTATGACAATCTTTGGTTCACGATTGAATGGGATTTTTACACCTTTTCTCATTTAAAACGCCCATTTTCAGAGCAAAAAAATAAAAAAAGTGTAAAATCAATAGTAGGAATTTCACCTACGATAGTCTAACTTTTTCCTGTTCTTCTTTGGTATTGGAACAGGTGAAAGACGAAATTTGGAATTGCGGTGGTCTTTGTTGTTTTTCTACCCACCACTTTGTTAAATTCATTATGTTTATGGATGAATTCGCATCTCGTGTTCTAAATACGGTTTGTTTGACTTGAGGTCTCACGCAGTTAGAACACACTAAAAGACGGAATTGTTTCTCTCCATTCTTGTGCCTGTAATATTCTAAATTATTATAACATTCACAGCATTTCTTACTTGTATTACATTCATTAACAGTAATTGTATCGTATTTCTTATGGATTTGTTTTCGTAATCCTTTATTCATGGTAGGCATAAAATGTTTCATTTGGGTGCTTCTTGACCAATTACCATAACCAATAAGAATATTTTCACCAAAAGTTTCCTTGATTTTATTCATGAATTTATCCATGCTTTTCTTACCATAACTATATTGGCGGAATTTCATTTTCCTCCATGTTTCTCGTTGATAGAATTCTAATACCTTCTTATTTAACTTATCCTTTTCTACTAAGTAGGACTTGAACTTTTCATAATCTACAGATTTGCTATTTTCAAAAGAAAGTTCAATTTCACACTCATTTATTTTGTTTTTCTTCTTTTCCTCTATCAAAATGCGTTGATTACACTTTGCTTTACTTTCTATTTTTCTCTGCGGTGCTGTATATTGTAGTTTATTACCATTACCATCCATCATATAAACCAAACTTCTTTTTCCTGGGTCACAACCCACAATGTTTCTTGATTTCAATTCGTCTAATTGTTCCTTTGATAAATCCTCTATGTTATAGAAATCTTGTTCAGGTATAGTAGGAACTTTACTGCCCCATTTTTTATCTTTCAAATCTTTACGAATGAAAAGCAAACAACATGAAATACCATCTGTTTGGATTTGGTGATGAAACTGGTAATGTTTATTTTTGAATGTTTTATGGTTCAAGTTCAAAAATCCATTCCAAATATCATGCTGGTTGTCTTTGATATTCTTCAATAATTCACCCTTTTTTATTTTATTTCCATCCTTATCTTTTTCAGGACAAAACAAACTAACCAAACAAGCAGTATCTAAAATAATATGTTTTGGAATGATGTTATTTCTTAATGGTAAGGGTTGGAACAATTTACTTTCTTGTGTTTCCAATACAGAGTTCATATACAACATTCCTTTCAAATAAGAAAATGGTCTAACTTTCACATCATAATGAATTGACTTATTGATATCCTTTGGAAAAATATGAGGCAAATGAGTAAGTTTCCAATCATTAAACAATTCATTTGTTTCTGTTTCCAATTCTAATACTTGTTTCTTAAATTGAAATAGTATTGCTTTATCCTCTGTAATTTCTGTGGTTGTTTTATTGATGAAACGTAAGAAATGTTGAATGAAATGTTCCTGTGCATTATTGGATAGTGAAGTATGTATTTGTGTTGCTAAATAAGGAAGCATAAACGTGGTGTTTTTCAAATTGGTTTTCTCATGGTTCAATAAAGGTTGGTATTCAGTTATGTAAAACTTATCTAACTTCTCTAATAATTCCACATCAGCACTTTTCTTTCCTCTATTATCACGAACTCCTAATGCTTTGATACAATAAAGAATAAAAGTATCATCTATTTCAGGTAACGATGATTGGTTAGAATAACAATGTAAAACATACAACCGAATAAATTGGTAGGAATGTATCATTAAATCATTCATAGCAAAAACCAAATTATTTATTTCAGGTTGTATCTCATTATGGTTCAAAAGAATAGATTTGAGTGTAGTTTTGATGGTTTGGAAGGATGCCTTCTCATTATACCTAAATGATTTGAAATTGTCTTTCAACTTTTTCTTTTTCACCATTCTATATTTTATACAGAGAAAATAATTTTAAGTTCTTTTTCAAGAATTTATTAAACTTTTGAAAAAGATATTATGCCTAAATATTTTCCGTTATAGAAACTTCCGTAGTTTCTAACTTTTGTAATTTTTCTTTTCGTTTCAAATATGCCTTACGATTAATTTCCTTTAACCGTTCAGGGTCTTCTTCTGCTATTTTCTTTAATCTTTGTTTGGCTTTTTCATTTACAATTTCCTTGTTGTTTTCATAATAAGATTTCCTTGAAGTATTATAATTTTCTAATAATGTTTTTAACTTATTGTTTTCTTCTTTAAGAGATTTATTTTCTTTAATAATATTTTCAATATCCATTTGTATTGAAAGCATAAATTATTTTTATATAATTTTAATAAAAAATTGATTATATAAAATGGGCGTTTTAAATGAGAAAAGGTGTAAAATCAGATTTCTGATGCTTTTATTGCCTTCATTTATCATAGTACAAATTCTATAGACACATTTTTTCGCTTGAAACGTCTTAATATCATAAAATGCAAACTCTTTTATGATATCCAATAATTCAACCGGCAGACGGAATCTGTTGATAGAAAGTTGTTTTGATATTGACATAGTTTATATGGACAAAAGAAAATACAAAAAGAATCAGTTTTATTCGTTTATGACTAACGGTCGTTTATAACTAACTGTCGTTTGTCATTAAACATTGTACAATATATTCCTTTAACGGCTCGGGACAATTATTGACAAATCCTTCAAAATACTCTTTCTCTTTCATATTGTAAAGCATATATCCGATATTGATAGCATCTTCTACGTCTTCATTTTTAAGATTTCTTCCAGTAACATAAGCAATCAATTTATCAAATATAGAAGGCACCACGACAGATAATATGTCCCAGCGGTTTTCTTTTCTTTGGCAACTAATGCATTTATCAAAATATTCATAATATGCGGCAAGAGGAGTAAATGATGTAAATTTTACCTTGAATTTGGATATATCTTGTGGGTCCAACGGTTTCTTTTTTTGAGAGCGTGTTAATACCGGCATTTGTTTACTATATGTGATTTCGTAAAAAATTGGTTCACTATTTTATTTTATTTCGGAAGGTCGGTGTCTTTTTTCTTACTCTCTTTTTCTTTCTTTGGAAAAAAAAGATTATCGGTAAATTCTATCGTAAGACCTTTGTAATAAAGTTTGGGTTTTACCTTTTTATCAGGTTCTTTATTTTCTATTTTTTTATTAGAAGACATTTCATTTTGCATATAGTATACATTTATACAAAGATTTTCTACACATTTACTAAAGAAGGACTTGAACTTTTGTCAAAGTACTAATACAATTTATACATACTATTAATGAATCCGTGTCACTTTTCACAAGAGGAATTTGATCGCATGCTTGCAGAATTAATTCTAATACTTTCCTTTTTATAGTATTGTAAAAATTTTCCCATTTCTGAGATATTTTTTTTGCTTCATGAAAGTCGTTCAAATAATTGTATATATATTCGTAAATTTCTGTAACAACTTTCATTTTTTCAACAATATTTGTTAAACTTTCAGAAACGTTTAATTTTTCTCTAAGATACGGAAGATGAAGTCTTATACATTTACTAACATAATCTTCTTTTACAACGCGATCTTTTACAACGCGATCTTTTACAATACTCTTTTTTACAACAATTTTTCTTCCACTGCGAAGCTTCATGTTTTGTCTTTATTACTTCTTTTTATATTCCCGACGAAGGTTCAATTTTACTATAAAATTTCTCTCGCATAGCTCGCAATTCTTCCTTTGTTACAATAGGCTTTTCTTCAATCGCAATTTTAGTCCCCGTCACTTGACACATTTTCAACCATTCATCTTTGGTGATATTCTGCAATGTTTTCAGACAATACGAAACATCTTGACTCGTTTTTTTCCCTTGATGTCGTGTATATTCACAATTCGTCATCACAATGTACTTTTCCCATGGCCCGGTTCGCAAACAAAGGGCGTAAAAAGTAGATAGACACTTCCAAGACAATATGTTTTTCCGAAATCCTGTTCCTTTTTTATATTTGCATTGAACGGCAATATATTGACCGTCGTTTTTTCTCACAACAATATCAATCCCCATATCTTGCCTCTTCATTGTCAATTTTTCTAATACATCGGGTGGAACGTGTTTTAGAAGCCAAACATTTTCCAATCCTTTTACATATTTCAAATAGAGAACGCAAAACTCTTCAAAAATATCACCGCGTAGTTTTTTATTGTCTCTTATTTTCATTTCGTAGAGAGAATGCGCTGGAGATTCATAAAAAGTCTGACATTCTTTTATGAATTCATCAAATAAATTTTCGGGAGATCGTAGATAAATGGTGTAAAGTATATTGGATAAGTCGTTCATAGTATATTTTTTGTAAAGTTTCTAATAAATTATAGTACCATTATATAAATGCAATTTTTATTTGTGAAAAGAATCAACGTGGTAAAAGATTCTATTTTTTATTCAGCAATAAAAAAGAATAATAAAATTATCGCGTTTGGAAGGAAACATTACACGAATGAAAGAGTTGTTAAAAAAGTAACATTGGATGAAAATTTTGATATTATTGAAGACAATAATATAGAGTTTAGGGGAGAAGATCCTCGCTGTTTTGAATATAAAAATAAAATATATGTGTTGGATAATTATTTGAATGATATGTTTCTACTGGATTATGAAAATACAACATATACAAAAATTAATCTTTCGGGTAAAAATATTTCCTTTATAAACCACAATAATATTTTATACGTTATACATTACATAAAACCGTTTGAGTTATATACTTTTGATATTGAAACTGGAGATGTTACAAAAATGGAAGTTGATGATGATAAAAATACATACAATTATGAATACAGAGGAGGAACGAATGGGTATAAATTGAATGACAATGAATATTACGGATTTGGTCATAGAACATATCTAACACAAGATAATATTTTGAAGCACACTATTTTTTATTGGATTGTTCATTTTGAGGACAATAAATTACCGAGAATATCTCATTTTGATATTGAACAACCTTGTCATTCAAAAAATATATGCGATCCAACGAGTGTAATTGAAATTAATTGTAAAAAATATTTAATGACAGCTGAATCAGACGAAGCATGGAATTGCGAACAAGATTATCTAACTAACTTGTATGAAATTGTTGAATAACTATATAAACAAGTTCTTCGTAATATATACACAATGAAATTTTTCATAATCCTCTATTTTTTACTTGTCGGGGTGGATGCCCTCCGTCTACATATGAAAGTCCCTGATTACATCCAAAAAAATAAATATTATTTCGGAGAAAAATCCTACAATTCGCTCATTAAAAACATTGAAAGCCACAAAATAAAAAACTTGTACTTTAGCGAAAAATTAGACACTGTCGTGTCCGAAGATTCCGATCCACATGAAAATAAGTTGGAAGATTATTCTATCACAAAAATCAACCCCTTTATCACGGATAACCTGGCAACACTTTCGGTGAAAAACGAAGTAAATACGGTATTTATTGAGCCGTCACAACCCAATCCTTATATCCAAACAGCCGGACAAATTGTCTCTGGTATTGAATCGCTTTTAATACCAGGAGTAGTGTTGTCTGTAATTTTTAGTATTGTCAGCTCTAACATGCCGATGAGAACAGGTCCATCCGGGTCTCCCTTCTTAAACCTCCCAGGTGTAAGAAAAGATATGAACAAGGACAAGGAAATCGTAAAAGCAGCCAATATTTCTCTCCAAAGTTTCGCCGGAAGTCCTGAAATATTTGAAGAATGTACGGAAGTCGTGTCTTACTTAAAAAACAGTACTATCTATGAAAATGCCGGTGCTGAAATCCCCCGCGGTATTTTATTAGAAGGTCCACCTGGTACAGGTAAGACTTTATTGGCAAAAGCGATTGCGAGCGAGGCGGAGGCGAATTTTGTGTCCGTCGCGGCAAGTGAATTCGTTGAACTCTTTGTCGGATTGGGAGCAGTAAAGATACGCAATTTGTTCAAGAGTGCGCGTGAAAATAAACCCTGTATTATTTTTATTGATGAGATTGACGCGGTTGGAAGGCAGCGTGGAACTGGGTCAAGTATGGGAGGAAACGAGGAACGAGAACAAACGCTGAATCAACTTCTTGCTGAAATGGATGGATTCGCCGACAATAAGGATATCTTGGTAATTGCAGCGACGAATCGCCGTGATATATTAGATACTGCTTTGTTGCGTCCTGGGAGATTTGATCGGATTATCAATGTTCCTTATCCTGACATTGATTCGCGGAAGAAGATTTTGGAGTCGTATACGAAAAATAAAAAGTTTTCTCCTGCTGTGAACCTTGGATTAGTCGCAGAATTAACTGCTGGATTTTCTGGGGCTCAATTGAAGAACTTGCTCAATGAAGCGGCGATTTTTACGGCACGTCGCGGGAATACCACGATAACAGATGTTGATATATTGAACTCTTTGGACAAATTGATTGTTGGAATTGTAAAAAATACTGATAGCCGCGATGAACATGCAAAACGCAGAGTGGCAATTCACGAATCGGGTCATGCGATTTTAGCCGCGGTTTTTCACAAATATTTTGATTTGAAAAAGGTGAGCATTCAGAGTACGTATAGTGGCGCAGGTGGATATACGGTATTTAATGAACATAGAAATATAACAGATAGTGGTCTTTACACGAAGGATTTATTGTTTAAACGGCTGGTGATTGGTATGGGTGGAAAAGCAGCGGAAAATGTATATTATGGCGATGCCGATGTATCTGTTGGGGCAGTGCAAGACTTGAAACAGACGAACTCGTTGGCACAACGCATGATCGGAAACTATGGAATGGGTACAACGAAGTTGGAGACCTTTTATAATGAGGATTTGGACACGGCTCGTATATCCAGTAAATATTCGGATCATACGAAGGAACAGTTAGATGATGAAGCGCTAAGTCTGGTGAATAATGCGTATATAGAAGCGAAAAAAATATTGCGCTCCAATAAGGAAATAGTAGATCTTCTTGTTGAAAAATTATTAGACCAGAAGATTTTAACTGGATCGGAAGTGCAAAAGTTGATAGATGATATGAATCGCGATGATACAGAATATGATGCATGATGTAACTTTTTTACGAGTATTGTGCATTTCACAACAGCAGTATCCACCGGGAACCCAGAAAAATATGGTAGTTTTTCATAAAGAATTCTTGTTACATAAAATGGTAGAAATTAGAAGACCCGAAGGGCAGGAGGGCTAAGGAATCCCGCGTTGCGGGATTCTGAAGAGAGAGGGGCTGGAAATTAGCTTTATCCACCGGGAACCCAGGATAAATTTATGGATTTTTTATAAAGATAAACTGTTATGAAAGATGGTAAGGATTTATCATGTCCGAAGGACAGGAGGGGGCGAGCGGGGGAACCTGGGTTCCCCGCTATTTAGGAATATTTATAAAATATTTTCTTTGAATAATATGTAAGCCCCATTTATCTTTCAATAAAGATAAATGGGGCGTCCATAGTGGTAAATTTGTGAGTTTGTTTTAGTGGCGGAGTTGAGGAGCGAATCCTAATAAGGCTGCGATCTAACTGCGCTGTATATTTTTACATTTTTTTTCATTTTGTACCGAGGGAAATCGGTAGCCCTGTGCCTCTAAGTTGGACATTGTCATTCAGGGACAATTCACATAATAGCATGTGCGAGTCATGTAGCGCCTCTAAAATAAAATATAATATATTTATTGTATTATATTTTACCTATACCTTTATTTCTATGTCAACTTTATTAAGTAGATCAAGTTTCATTAAACTATCCACAGTTTTAGCTGTAGGATTATGAATATCAATTAAACGTTTAATACAGATTTCATTTTTAACTATTTCTCTGGTCGTTTCATCAACATATTTGCTATATAATAAATCTGTAGTCAGATTAGTTCCAAAATTAGGTAAAGGGCCATGCATAGCAAGAGCACCATTTTCATTAATAATTTTTATAATTATTTTTGTCATCAATTGATAACACTTTGCATGTATAAATATTTTAATGTATTCGCATTTGTTATTATTATTATATTTTGTAATATTTTTGGCTGATTTAATCGCGTATTTAAAATTATTTTTATTTAATAAGTCAACTGTTTTTTTTGTTGGTTCTATTATATAGATCGTGTATAAGTGGTTTGACATATTATCTACAGTTAAACCCCACCTACGGTGATGGTATTTAACATTTTTTTCAATGTGATAATTTGCATAAAAATGACGTACCAACACTTTATTAGGAATTCTAATTGGTCCTATAACAGTTGCTCCAGTTCCTTTTGCAGTAGTTACAATACTATTACACGCTTCATCCAGAGCTTCAGTGTTTGTTTTATTTGTTAATGGCCAATCTTTATTATTTGTGATAATGCTCCTATTATTAGGTTTCAATGTGATTCTGATTGTTTGACTACTATTAGTGTTTGATTTGTCTTTGTCTTCGCCTTTTCCTCCAGGTCCTCCGGTGCCTTTTACTTCAGACTGTTCAAAGTCTTGTAATAAATTCTTCAGTTTATTATGAAAGTCGCTTTTGCCTATATCCAAATCTTTACTTTTATCCAAATCTATATTTTTATCCAAATCTTTACTTTGATCCAAATCTATATTTTGATCTAAATATTTAGGTTTTGCTGTTGAATACACGTTGTATGCTGTAGTATATGCTTCTTTATACATTTTTGAAGGTTCCAAGTTAAGAATTGCGTCATTTGCCTGTTTAAAAGCTTCATCCGTTTTAGCATCATAGTTTTTATTGATGTCTATATCATTTAAATTATTTAACGCAGATTTTACAGCCAAATATGTGATTGCTACGATAGTTGCCTTTCTTTCTACAGCATCATCGTCGTTTTCTCTATTAATAATTAATTCTTTGGCTGCATTTTTGTATTCATTTATTGCATTATTGTATAATATATCATTTTCAATAATATCAATTTTGTTTGTTTTGCATATATTTTTCACAACTTTTTCAGCATTTCTGATGACTTTTGTATCAGGCATTAATCCAACGCCTTCTATATAATCAGTTATTCTTGTATTTCCGGTATATAAAAATATATTACCAAAATTGTTATCAGTCCAATGTCTATAAGTAGGAGACGAGATAATTTCTATGCATCTATTTATATAACAATTGTAAAAACTATACGTCCCAAATTTGCGCAATTTAATTGTTGGCGAAAAATTAATTAGTTTGAGATTTTTACATCCATTAAAGACTCCAACTCCAATATTTCTAACAGTTTCAGGAATACTAATTTCTTCCACTAAACTATTATAAAATGCATAATCTCCAATATTGACGACTCCATATGGCACTGTAAACTTGTGGATGTATTTTTTGCCATTAGTTTTTTCACTAATGTAACGCAATAATGTTGACTTGTCTTTATTAAATATGGCATTATTTTCAGAAGAAAAATGTCTATTCTCTTTTTCTACTTCTACAATACCATAAAAAGAATCAAATGCCGTTTCGCTAATAATATTTACACTCTTTGAGATGATTATAGTAGTAATATTTGTACTAGTGGAGTATTTATTTGATAAATTTTTGAATAAATAGCTGGAAATTTTATTCAAGTATTTGGGGGTTTTCAAAGTTGCACAAATGTAACAAAGGTCAAGTGCCGATTCTCCAATTCTTCTTAAATTGGGTGGAAACTCAATTTCATTACTATTGACAAATACAATTCCTGGTGCCATGAAACTACCAAAAGTGGTAATATGGTCCCATAAAAATTTATTTGGTTGATTTGGAACGCGATCATTATTTCCAATAAATTCGTTACGTGTTTTATCAAATAACAAAGGCACACCTTTTATTAATTTAGTATAATCTTTGCTAAAAAGAACTCCGTTTAAGGAAGCAAATTTAGTATTTTCGTCGCTAACATGAAAATAAACGTTTGGACATCCTTTGAATGCTGTATCACGAATTTGTTCCACATTCTTTCCAATATAAACGTCTTTTAAATTAACACAATTATAAAATGCAAATGACTGAATTCTAAATAAAGTATCTGGAAATCTAATAGACTGTATGTATTTATTATTATTAAAGCTATTTCTAACTACACAATATTTTCCCAAAAGAGTTAAATTAAATGGTGTCTCGGGAAACCTTGGAAGATAAATTTTTGGATTTTCACCTACTATAAACGTAATATTTTTAACAGAATCATTTGAAGAATTTGTTATATGATATGGCAATTCTTGTTTTTCATTCAAAGGTTTTTTATTCAAAGGTTTCTTCGTTTTATGACTTTGAATCCAGTTGACTATTGCATTTTTTTTGCTATGCTTCTTTTTGGATACACTTGTTTGTTTGCATCCATCAAATATGCTTTTACCAACATTTTCCACATTGGAAATATCAAAAGGTGTTAACGAACTACATCCAGCAAAAGCATATGATCCAATATTTGTAAACTGCGAAGTTGTAGGAATAGTAATTCTTGTTAGTCCAGTACAATTATAAAAAGCATGATCACCAATACTTTTCACCGAATCAGAAATAGTAATGGTTATTAGTCCAGCACAATTATAAAAAGCATATGATTCAATAGTTGTCACTTTATTAGACACAATGCAATGAAATGGTTCATCTGGCAAAGGAGAAGTCCCATCATAAGTAAATTTTATAACTTTCTTATCCTGAGGAGGTTTGTTAGTCAATGCAATATACCCTATAGCGCCTAAAGCAACCCCGGATGCAAATACAAATTCATTTTTCATTATATACTATAGAATGAAAAAAGTTTTATTTGTGAATCGGGACTATATTTCTTGTTTATTTTACCCTATGTTTATTTCCACCTTTCGTAACAGTGGATGTAACATTTTTATTTTTCTTTTTGGTTCCACCTGTTGTAAAGGTGGATTTGCATCCTTTAAATACATCATAGCCAACATCTTTAACACTTGAAATGTCAAATGGTACCAAAGAACTACAAGCTTCAAATGCAAAATCGCCAATACTTGTCACAGAATCAGGAATGGTAATGGTTTCCAATGAAGTACAATTAAGAAATGCACGTTCGCCAATGCTTGTCAGTTGCGAAGCAGAAGGAATCGTAATGGTTGTTAATGAAGTACAATCTTGAAATGCAAAATCGCCAATGCTTGTCACCGAATTTGGAATAGTAATGCTTGTTAAGGAAGTACAATTACCAAATGCAAAATTGCCAATGCTTGTCA